>ULRI01008590.1_pt1 | contig 13535 bp, 6 predicted proteins | sample 1955291 | NCBI WGS metagenome assembly ULRI01 (sample SAMEA4835678, study PRJEB28245) | human gut metagenome | biome: gut microbiome; material: fecal sample | place: Denmark | collected 2008
AAGGCATTAAAGGTCGGCAGAGTGCAGACACCGACACTTGCCATGCTGGTAGACCGTGAAAGTAAAATCATGAATTTCAAGAAAGAAGCCTATTATATGGCTCATATCATGGAAAATGGTCTGGATGCTGTATCGGAGCATATCAGTGATAAAACGGAAGCAGAGAGGATTGCAGGAGCCTGTGAAAACGGACAGGCTCTTGTCACTTCTGTGATAAAGGAAGAAAAGTGGGTGGCACCACCGAAACTCTATGACCTTACCACACTCCAGAGGGATGCAAACCGTCTGTTTGGCTTTACTGCCAAGCAGACATTGGAATATACGCAGAGCCTTTATGAGAAAAAGTTAGTGACTTATCCAAGAACAGACAGCCAGTATCTTTCCGATGACATGGAAGGTACTGCAAAAAATGTGATCGAAGCGATTTTCAATTCTCTGTTATTTGAACAGAATATCATGTTCAATCCAGATATTAAAAGAATTTTGAACAGCAAGAAAGTGACGGACCACCACGCAATCATTCCTACCATGGAGATCATCAAGCAGGACTTAAAGGCAATCCCGGAGAGCGAAATGAAGATACTTTCCCTTTGTGCAAACCGTCTGCTGTGTGCAACCGGGGAGAAGCACATTTATAATTCCACAAAGGCAGAGCTTACCTGCAACGAGATTGTGTTTAAGGTATCCGGTAAGGAAGTATGGAAAAATGGATGGAAGGAATTTGATGATTTCTTCAAAAATTCCTATAAGACCACAGAGGATAAATCGGATGTCGAGGAAGAAAAGAAGCTGCCGGAGCTTCGTGAGGGCATGATGATTGCAGTGGAGCAGACAAAGGTTTCCGAGCATTTCACACAGCCACCGAAGCATTATACTGAAGATTCCCTTTTGTCGGCAATGGAGCGAGCCGGAGCAGAGGATATGGGTGATGAGGTGGAGAGAAAAGGACTTGGCACACCTGCCACCAGAGCCGATATCATAGAAAAGTTGGTAAAAGACGGATTTGTGAAACGTGAGAAAAAGCAGATGATCCCGACAGAGGACGGAATGAAGCTGATCACGATACTTCCGGATGTAGTAAAATCTCCGAAACTGACCGCTGACTGGGAGAATGAGCTTACTCTTGTATCCAAAGGAGAAGTTGCTGCAGAACAGTTTATGTCAGGTATTGAAGCAATGGTAACTGATCTTGTAAAGACCTATCACAGCGTTAGTGATGAACATAAAGCCATGTTTGGCACAGGCAAGGGTGGACAAGAAGTGCTAGGCAAATGCCCGAAGTGCGGTGCTGATGTAGTCAGGGGAAAATTCGGAGCGTACTGTACCGGGAAGTGCGGTATGAATGTCGGCAAGGCACTTGGGGTAACGCTTTCCGATTCACAGGTCAAGAGCCTGCTTCAAGGGAAAAAGATACTTGTAAAAGGATTAAAAGGCAAGAAAGGCAGCTATGATGCTTATTTGATTCCGGAGAGCATCGAGAAATTTTCCTACACGAAAGACGGTAAGGAAATCAAGGGATTTCAGTATAAGTTTAAGATGGAATTTCCACCGAAAAAGAACAAATAGAAGAAAACAATTCCAAAATAATTTCAGTTTGTCGGTGCAACACTAATACCACACATAACTAAAATAACAACACAGCGTCAGAGCGTATGGGAAAACCTGTACGCTCTTTTTTTTTATCAAAAATGGAGGAAAATCACATGGAAGAAACAAATGTAACAATGACAGTAGAGGAAATGCAGGGTGAGCCTGCGGCAAAGGAAAATGAGACAAAGGCGGAGAAGTTTATCCGTATTGGTGAGTACCGCATGAATAAGGCGGTGGATGCTATTGGCAGACTGGAGAATCTTGCAAATCGGGGTTCCTACGAATATACACAGGAACAGGTAGATGCTATGTTTCAGGCATTAGAGGGGAGGGTTGCGGAAGTTAAGGCGAGATTTACGCCTAAGAAAGCGGCTGAGAGTAAGACTTTCAGCTTTGGTACAACAGAATAGGAATGTAACGGGAAGTAAGGGAAAGGCAGTCATGTAGTGTATGTGGCTGCCTTTTTGTCGTATCTATGACAGGAAGGAGAACTGTGTGAGAAAATATGATTTTATATCGGCTCTGGCAAAAGAGACAGCAGCCGAGGTTGTCAAAAATCGTGAGGAATGGATGAAATACCTGACTACAGCGGCAAGGCTGTATAAGTATCCGTTCCGGGAACAGCTTTTGATCTATGCACAAAGACCGGACGCAACAGCGTGTGCTTCCATAGAACTGTGGAATGAGCGGATGCACTGCTGGGTAAACAAAGGGGCAAAGGGTATTGCACTTCTGGACGAGGACGAAGCACATGGCAAGCGTCTGAAATATGTTTTTGATGTTTCAGATGTCCATGCGGCAAGGAGAATCGGACGGTATCCGGAACTCTGGGAATTACATGAGGAACATAAGGAAGATGTAATTAAGCGTCTAGAGCAGACTTATGGTGCTACCGATGATAAGAAGCTGTTTGAAGAAAGACTTATTGAGATAGCTGAGAGGATTGCGGCAGATTATTATGAGGAATTGTTGCCGGATTTGCAGTACATGATCGAGGGCAGCTTCCTAGAAGGACTGGACGAGCAGAATGTCGGTATCCGTTTAAGAGATACTTTATCTGAGAGTATTTCTTTTACACTTTTATCTGCCTGCGGTGCAGATATGCAGGAGTATGGTTCGGAGTTTGCTTTCGATTTTATCCATGAATTTAATTCCATGAACACCCTTGCGGTACTTGGAGATGCAGCTAATGAACTTGCAAAACCGGTACTTTTAGAAATTGGAAGAACCATAAGGGCATATAACAGAAGCCACGAACAGGAACAAACAGAAAATTTAACGCATAAAGGACTTGCAAATACTTCTGAAATAGACTACAATGCGTTAAAGCGTGAAAGCGAGAGCGGACATGAGGAATATAGTGACAACAATCCAAACAGCGTAGAAAGGGGCAATAGCGATGAATCTGACATACGAAAAGAACGGGGATTATCTGATCCCGACATTACAGGCGGACATTCAGCCGGAGGGAACCGTAACGAAGTACGGAATGATGAGGGAGACTTATCTGAAGGAGAACCACAGGGGCGTGTACTCAGCGTTTCTTCTGAAAGGGACATTGAAAGAACACCTACTGACAATCCAGAAGCAGGCAGAGGAGAGAATGGAGAAGCTGACAAGCCAGATGGCGGCAACCGAGGGAGTGACAGAACAGCTCAAGGAAACCGATCAGATGCTCTGGGTAGCGAAGATGAACAGCATTCGAAACCGAGCAGAGGAAGTGGTTCTGGGAGAACTGGTTTACAGTCTGTAGCAGACACAGATGATCTTCTCCGGGGAGAAGCACCGGAACCCACCTTTACACAACTCAGCCTGTTTCCTTCTTTTGAGGAGCAGGTCGGAACAGTCGCAGCAGCGGAAGCAAGTATGAAATATACCATGCCCGCTGCTTTTTCTTTGCCACAGAATGAGCTTGAAACCATTCTTCGCAGTGGTGGAGGAAAACAACACAGCAGAAAGCGTATCTTTGCAAAGTACACAGAGGGCAGAAATGCCGAGCAGATGGTGGATTTTCTGAAAAATGAGTACGGACAGACCGGAAAAGGTTTTGAAATCAATGGAAATCCCGTATCAGTGTGGTTCGATGAACATGGTATGAGTGTCGGCTATGGAACACAGGCAAAGGAAACACCACTTGTTACTATGAGTTGGGAAGAGGTAGAGAACCATATCCGCTCTATGATTGAAAATGGCACTTATATGAGTGCGAGTGAAGCATTTCTTGTGGATACACAGGAGCGGAACCGTGTTGCTAATCAGATATTTTTCTTTCTTCGGGATGGCATGGATGAGATACCGGAAGAACTTGGATTAAAAGCCGGAAACTATCCGGAGAGTGAAGCAAAACTCATGGAACTTCTTTCTACCCATGAGGGCAGGGAACAGCTTAAAAATATTTTGGAAGATGCGGCAAACCGCCTTGCTTCTGGAGAAGCAGAATTAAAATGGCGGCATGTGAAATCACCGGAATATCTGTTATCGGAGATAGCAGACCTTGACAGGGAGAGACTGGAATTTCCATTGCCGGATGCGGTGGAGGTAGCACAGGAAGATTTTATCACACAGGATGAAATTGACTATGCACTTGGCAGGGGAAGCGGCTATGAGCATGGAGCTTTCCGCATTTATGAGTATTTCATGGAAGGACATGACCAGAAAGAAACAGTTGCTTTTCTGAAAAATGAATATGGCATTGGTGGTGGTTCCGGCGGACTGCCGGGCAATGATGATTCCCATAATGAACATGACGGAAAAGGTATCCGTCTGGAGAAAGGCAGTTATGGCAATCCGTATGCAAAAGTGCTTCTGAACTGGAATGTTGTGGAAAAACGGCTTAGGGAGCTGATCCATGAGGATAAATATTTATCTCCACAGGGGAAAGAAAACTATAAGGCATACAAGGAAGAACAGGCAGAGAAAGCGAGACAACGGGAGATTTCCCGTCTGGAGCATGGACAGCGGTTAGAGTGTAAGAAAGACATTGATGCACTGATTGCTGAGAAATTCAATGGTTTTGTTCTTCCGAGGAATACCGCAGATGAGATCATAGATAAATATGGCATTGACTGTGTGGAATTTGTTCTTGCAAATACGGTTACGCATTTTGATTATGATGGTCGTTTTTCACGGAACAATAAGGACTGGGCAAAGGACATTGTTGCGGAAAATGAGTGGGAGAACAACGATCTGATTCTAAGCTCACATCCGGCAGTGCTGGACGGATTTACCAATCAGGCGAGAAGATATATCAATGTGATTCGGGAAAAAGAAAAGGAAGCACAGCAAAAGATCACGATTGATGGATATGAGTGTGTTCTGGTTGATGAGTGGGGCAGTGAAAAAGAGAAATATCTGCTTGGAAATGACATTGAGGACAGCAGTTTTTATTATGCACAGGTCAATGGGAAATCCTTTGAATACGACCATAAGCCGGAGCGTGGCGAGGTAGAAGATGATTATATCAATGCTTTGGCAGAGGAAGATATTGACAGGCACGAAGCAGAAGTGTTTTCACGCTTTGATGGGACGGATGGTATCGCTGAGCCGGATGAAACTGAGCCACAACAAGAATTTTCACAAGAGAAATCGCAGAAATTATCATGGCATGTGGTACATGATGCAGATGATGAATATGGAAATCCGACACAGTGGAGTGCCACCTTATCAGAGGGAGTATTTCTTTGGATTGATAAGGAAGTGGACGGATATGCTATTTATGATACGGCAGACACCACCCGTCCGGCATTGGAGACATTTTCGACTTTGCAGGAAGCAATGGACTGGGGGAATGAGCTTGCAGAAAGTGGCAGGGAAGCAGAGACGGAGTTCTCTGATGAAAGGGAACAGACCGAAGATGAACTGGACAACATAGACACGCAGGCTGCCCGTGAGCGTCTGGAGAATGGAAAAGCAGAGCAAGAGACTGAAGATATGCTGTCGCAGGTGCTTACCGGAGATTGGGAGCCGCTTACACCTTCGGTAGAGGAGAATAAGACTGTACAGGAAAGATCTGTGGCTGCACCGGATAAAAGCAACGCTGTCAATTTCCATATCAGCGATGACCGCTTGGGTGAAGGCTCTCCAAAAGAAAAATTCCAGAGAAATGTTGCGGCAATTAAGTTGTTGGAGCAGATCGAAGGTGAAAACAGATATGCTACACCGCAGGAACAGCAGATTTTATCCCAGTATGTCGGCTGGGGTGGTCTTGCCGATGCGTTTGACGAGAGCAAATCAAACTGGTCAGCAGAATATCACCAGTTAAAGGAACTGTTATCGCCGGAGGAGTACCGCATGGCAAGGGAGAGTACCTTGAATGCCCATTACACAAGTCCGGTCATTATCCGCCAGATGTACGAAACATTGGAGAAAATGGGATTTTCCAAAGGGAATATACTGGAGCCTTCCATGGGCATCGGCAACTTTTTCGGTATGATGCCGGATTCCATGAAAGAAAGCAGGCTGTACGGAGTGGAGCTTGACAGTATCACCGGACGGATTGCAAGGCAGCTTTATCCGCAGGCAGATGTGCAGATCAAAGGCTTTGAAAAGACTGATTATCCGAATGATTTCTTTGATGTGGCAATCGGAAATGTGCCTTTTGGTCAGTATAAGGTGGCAGATAAGCAGTATGATAAAAATAATTTCCTGATACACGATTATTTCTTTGCAAAGACGTTGGATAAAGTGCGTCCCGGTGGTGTGGTTGCTTTTATCACAAGCAAGGGAACCATGGACAAGGCAAGTCCGGAAGTCAGAAGATACCTTGCACAAAGAGCAGACCTGCTTGGTGCAGTCAGACTTCCGAACACCGCATTTAAGGCAAATGCAGGAACAGAAGTGACTTCGGATATTTTATTTTTCCAGAAGCGTGACCGCATGGTGGAGCGTGAGCCGGACTGGGTACATCTGGGAGAGGATGCAGATGGCATTGCAATGAACGCTTACTTTGCAGAGCACCCGGAGCAGATCGTAGGAAAGATGGAAATGGTATCCGGTCCTTATGGCATGGAAAGCACCTGCAGGGCAGATGACAGCAGACCTTTTGCGGAGCAGTTAGCAAAAGCACTTGAAAATATTACAGGACAGATTGATACGATTGATCTGGATGAGGAGCTTGCGGATGACATGAGCAGGCAGAGTATTCCGGCTGATCCGTCCGTTAAGAATTTCAGCTATACCGTAGTCGATAACGAGGTATATTACCGTGAAAACTCTGTGATGAAGCCTGTGGAAGTATCGGACACCGCAAAAGAGCGTATCAAGGGCATGGTGGCAATCCGTAACTGTACACAGGAGCTGATTGATATGCAGCTTGAGGAATATTCAGATGCGGCAATCAAGGAAAAGCAGGCAGAGCTTAACAGCCTGTATGATAATTTCTCTAAGAAATATGGTCTGATCAATTCACAGACGAATAAGAGAGCCTTTAATCAGGACAGCAGTTATTGCCTGTTGTGTTCTTTGGAAAAACTTGATGATGAGGGCAATTTTAAAGGCAAGGCGGATATGTTCACGAAGCGTACCATTAAAAGGGCAGAGGTTGTCACAAGTGTGGATACCGCAAGTGAAGCGCTGGCAGTATCTTTAGCAGAGAAAGCCAAAATCGACCTTGATTATATGGGAGAGCTTACCGGAAAAGATAAAGATACACTTACTGAGGAGCTTCGTGGTGTCATTTTTCAGAACCCGCTTACCGATGTCTGGGAGACAGCAGACCAGTATCTAAGTGGCAATGTGCGTGAGAAACTTGCCATAGCAGCCACTTATGCGGAAAATCATCCGGAATATGCCCAAAATGTACAGGCTCTTACGCAGGTACAGCCGAGGGAGCTGGACGCATCGGAGATTGAGGTGCGTATCGGTGCCACATGGATTGATCCAAAGTATATCAATGATTTTATGCGTGACATCTTCCAGACACCGGAACATTTATTCCGCAGGGATACGATAGGTGTGCAGTTTTCGGGTGTAACCGGAGAGTGGAATGTAAAGGGCAAAAATGCGGACTATGGCAATACGCTTGTCAACATGACATACGGTACAAGCCGGGTAAATGCCTATAAGATATTGGAAGATTCCCTGAACCTCAAAGATACGAGAGTATATGACACCATTGAGGAGGATGGAAAGGAAAAGAGAGTCCTCAATAAAAAGGAAACCATGATTGCAAGCCAGAAGCAGGAAGCAATAAGGGAGGCATTTAAGGACTGGGTATTTCGTGATCCGGAACGCAGGCAGACACTTGTGGCAAAATATAATGAGCTTTTCAATTCCGCCAGACCAAGAGAATATGACGGTTCGCATCTGAAATTTCCAGGCATGACACCGGATATTGAATTAAAGCCGCATCAGAAAAATGCGGTTGCCCATGTGCTGTATGGAGATAATACCCTGCTTGCGCACTGCGTCGGTGCCGGAAAAACCTTTGAAATGACAGCGGCAGCAATGGAAAGCAAGCGTCTGGGACTATGCCAGAAGTCATTATTTGTAGTGCCGAACCACCTGACTGAACAATGGGCAAGTGATTTCCTTCGGTTATATCCCGGAGCAAATATCCTTGCGGCAACGAAAAAGGATTTTGAACCCGCCAACCGTAAGAAATTTTGTTCCCGTATTGCAACAGGCGATTATGATGCCGTTATTATCGGGCATAGCCAGTTTGAAAAAATCCCGTTATCACAGGAAAGACAGGCGGCAACCATTGAAAGGCAGATTGATGAGATCGAGCTTGCCATTGAACAGGCGAAAAAGGATAATGGGGAGCGTTATACCATTAAGCAGATGGAAAAATCGAGGAAAGCATTGCAGGTGCGGCTTGACAAGTTAAATGACCAGAGCCGTAAGGATAATGTCGTGACTTTTGAGCAGTTGGGTGTAGACAGGCTGTTTGTGGATGAGAGCCACAATTACAAGAACCTGTTCCTTTATACGAAAATGAGGAATGTGGCAGGCATCGCACAGACAGAAGCACAGAAGTCATCTGATATGTTTGCCAAGTGCCAGTATCTTGATGAAATCACAGGCGGCAAGGGTGTAACTTTTGCGACCGGAACGCCAATTTCCAACAGCATGACGGAGCTTTATACGAATATGCGTTATCTCCAGTATGGTACGCTTCAGAAGCTGGGACTGGGACATTTCGATGCGTGGGCGGCTTCTTTTGGGGAAACACAGACCGCCATAGAACTTGCACCGGAGGGAACCGGATACCGGGCAAAGACAAAATTTGCGAAGTTTTTCAATCTTCCGGAGCTGATTGCACTTTTCAAGGAGAGTGCGGACATTCAGACACCGGATATGTTAAAACTTCCTGTGCCGGAAGCAGAGTATGAAAATGTGGTATTAAAGCCGAGTGAATTTCAGAAAGAAATGGTGGCTTCTCTTGCGGAACGTGCTGAAGCAGTCCGGGACAGACAGGTGCAGCCTTACGAGGACAATATGCTAAAGATTACCAATGACGGAAGAAAGCTGGCACTTGACCAGAGGCTGCTCAACGATATGCTGCCGGATGAGGAAAATTCCAAAGCGGCAACTTGTGTGGAGAAAGCCTATGAGATATGGGAGAATACCAAAGAGCAGAAGTCAGCACAGTTGATTTTCTGTGATCTATCGACACCGAAGGGCGATGGCACTTTCAATGTGTATGAGGATATAAAAAATAAGCTCATGGAAAAAGGAGTGCCGGAGAATGAGATAGCATTTATCCATGATGCCAATACAGAACTCAGAAAAGCGGAGCTGTTTGCAAAAGTAAGAAGCGGACAGGTTCGTTTTTTATTAGGTTCCACAGCAAAAATGGGAGCCGGTACGAATGTGCAGGACAGATTGATTGCACTGCATCATCTGGATGTGCCTTGGCGTCCTTCTGATATTGAACAGCAGGAAGGTCGTATTTTACGACAGGGCAACCAGAATGATAAGGTCAAGATATTTCGTTATGTTACGGAAGGTACGTTTGACAGTTATTCGTGGCAGCTCATCGAGAATAAACAGAAATTCATCGGACAGATCATGACCAGCAAATCCCCGGTGCGAAGCTGTGAGGATGTGGACGAAGCGGCACTTTCCTATGCAGAAGTCAAGGCACTTGCCACAGGTAATCCCTACATAAAAGAAAAAATGGATCTCGATATTCAGGTATCAAAGCTGAAACTGATGAAGGCAAACCATACCAGTCAGAAGTACAGGCTGGAGGATAACATCACACAACATTATCCGCATCAGATCGCCATTTTCAAGGAGCGTATCGAAGGCTTTACTGCTGATATGGAAAAATATGCGAAAAATAAGCCGGAGGATAAGGAGCAGTTCTTTATGCAGGTGGGCGGAAAGCCATACACCGATAAGAAGGAAGCTGGAACTGCGATCATAGCCATGTGTAAGGAAATCAAAGGCATCAATGCTAGTGCGGATGTAGGGGAATATCTTGGATTTAAGCTGAATGTAACTTTTGATTCTTTTAACAATAAGTTTGTGATGAATGTCAAAGGAGCCATGAGCCATCCGATGGAAGTCGGCACTGATCCGCTCGGCAATATCACCCGTATCAACAATGCACTGGAAGCCATGCCAATACAGCTTGAGGAAGCACAGACGAAACTTTCCAATGTGGAACATCAGCTTGAAACAGCAAAAGCAGAAGTAGACAAGCCGTTTCCGCAGGAAGCGGAGCTTTCCGAGAAACTGGAACGTCTTGCAGAACTTAATGCCTTGCTTAACATGGATGAAAAGGGCGATGATGCGATTGGCATGGATGACGAAGCCACGGAACCAGAAAAACCACATGAAGATGTGAAAAAAGTGGATAACCGGGAGGAAGTGGTTGCGGATATGCCAATCAAGCAGAGCAATTTGGAAAAAGCAGCACCAGAAGGAGAACGCAGACTTGCAGACCGACCTGCAGAACGGACTTCATTGCAAGAAAAACTCGCAGCAATGAAGGCAAGGGTGTCCGGGACACCTGCAGGAAGGGATGCAGTGGATAAGGCAAAGGGGAAAGATCAGATTTTATAAAAAAGTTTTATTCCCAACTTTATTCCCAACCTGTCAGCACTATTCGGGTTGGGAATATTGAAAAGTGTTATAGCAGTTTATGTAAGGGCAGTCCGTAGTGGCTGCCCTTTATCGTGCAAAGATGGAGATCATTTATGGCAGACAATTGTTATTGGTAGGAGCATGTGGCAATGAGGATTGGCAGATGTTACCATTTTGCTTGGATGCGCAATCAGGAATTGTATCAGATTGTGAAAATGCAAAGGAGTATCGAAAACTTATAGGGTTACAGATATAGTAAGAGGCACGCCCAAATTTCAGGTTTCGTTCCATTCTGTAAAGAAAAATGAATAAATGTCGATAAATATTATGAGCTAAGGATGGCGTCTGTTTCAAGGGATTGAATGTGAAAATAGACGCTGTTTCTGTTTGGATTGGAGGTTATATTATGAGAATACAAGCGGCAAATACATTTTATACAGGTACTTACTCTGTTTTGAATACGAAGTCATCATTTCCATATGCTGTGAAAGTTGAAGGTTACGGAAATACAAGAAACCAAAGGAGTTTATTTCAGTTTGCACATGTGACAATAACAGAACATATGGTAAATGCAAAATATGGTACAAAGATTACAAATGGTTCGAGAGTGCAGATGCAGACCGCAGGTAGTAAGAAAAAAGAAGATTGGACTGAGGTTTCCAAAGAACAGTTGGCAGAAGTAAAACTACCGGCATCATTTGATAAATTGAAAGAACAAAATTCTTATTTTTATCATGGAGAAAACATATCGGATTATGAACTAGTGCAAACTGCAGTAGCATTGGGGAAAATGGAATTACCAACAGATGAGAAAAAGTGTATCCCAGACAGAGTTGCAATGGATGCATTTGAAGTGCTTGTCAGAGACCAGGCGGCTCCAAAAAACTCATGGTCAAATACATTGTATTCGGAAGATGGAAAATATACCTTTACAAAGACTGAAAGCGGAAGATGGCAGATGCATTTGATTGATGATGCTGCCATAGGTGCATCTTTGGAAGATATAGCAAATTGGATGATGAGTGGCACGCCCAATAGAAATATTGAGACACGCTACCTAAATTATCTTCATACTGTTGATCCAGATTTATATAATGTGGCGATGCGAATAGGTTCCGAGGTTCGTTCTTATGGTTTTATGGAGGATTTACATCAGCAGGGAGTATTAAGTGATAGTCAAAATCAGTATGATATGAGTCTGTTGGGTATGTTATTCGGTAAAGATGCGGATAGTATGCGTATGATATTGAATGGGTGTAAGGAGTCTGGTAATTTTTTGGAATTATTGGATTTGTATAGCCCGGATGGAGCAAAATCGTTGGATAAGCTTCGGGAACAGCAATATAAGCACGGTGGAATTGTTTAATATAGCGAGTTTTATGACAGGATATGAAAAAGCAATTAATTCTCGAAGTAGAAGAGTGTGAAACACTAATGTAGCAACGGAGGTAAAGACAAACAGCAAGGACAAAGTGCAGGAATACTATGAGAAACTGTGTAAAAAGTTCCCGGAGATTACTTTTAATACGGGTAGCAGTCTTATGAGTGGAAATGAAAATAAAGTGGTAATAAATCTTTCTAGCGAATGTCTAAAGAAAATGGCAAATGATCCGGAATTTGCCAAGAAAGTAGAGTTTAATTTAACTGGTGCAGTACCGGGACAGAATAGAATGTTTGCACAAGCCAAAGCTGATAATGCAGTGATACATGGTGTTACAACTGTAATAGATGCCGATGGGAATGCTTCTGTTACTTGCGGAGGTATGACAAGAACCAGTGGTTCAAAACAAAATTCAACTACATTGAATGCGGAAAAGAAACAAAAAGAAAGATTATAGAAAAAGCGTGAGTAAAGAAAAATCTCAGAAGAAAAGGCAGCTAAGAGACGGGCAGAGAAAAAGGCGCAGTTGGAGAAGCTGACAGAAGATGAAACGTTTACAATATCAGCTACTGGCACTGATGTAAAAAGTGTTACGCAGAACCTCTTAGCTGCGGTTTCTGGTACATCTGCGCCGACAGGGGCAAGTTTTGATATAAAGGCATAAGGAGAAATTGTTCATATTCCGCAAGGCGCATAAACCTTTGCTTTTGCGGACTGCCCGGACTTATTGCAAGGGGGCAGGGGCGGCAATATAAAAAATTGATGACAATGGAGGATTAGGAAATGGCTATTAATGGAGTCGGACATAATTATGATTATTTGGGAACGACTACAAATTATATACGGGGAAAAGCAACTGTTAGGGAAGCAATCTCAAAGATGGTGAAGCAGTAGGCAAATCTTTCTATTTCTGATGCAGGAAGAAATATGCAGCGGGAAATGGCAAGCAAATTTGAACCCGATTCGGATTATACCAATGTCAGGGAACTGACAATACAAAATACAAATGAGGTTGCTTGGGAACACTATACCGCAATGCGGGATATTAGCAGCCTAACATTAAAAGACGGGAATTATAATGTTGAAGATGTGATGAAATCTATAATGGATACATATGAAACCCGTTATAATGAAATCGTAAAAGAACATGAAAATGGAGATCGTGAAGTTTCCTACGAACTTACGGGGAAAAGGTCATTGACACTTGACGAAGATTTAGCCGGATTGGACGAAGCCTTTAAAATGCGTCTGGCAAATTTAGAAGGATATATTACCTGTCAACAAACCAATAAAGCATTTGAAAACGCAGACAGTTCATGGTATTTCCGTAGAAATAGCCCTCAAAATGAGGTAAAAACACAAGATAAGGCTCAAATGTTTGATACAAAATATCAGAAAACCGCAGTATCAATAATGGAGCAGGCTAAAGAGAAGTTTTTGGTAGCCTTTAAAAGTATAAATTACAAACAAGGAACAGCAACAAGCATACTATCGGATATTATGAAAAAGTGCTGATAAAGGAGGATTAAAA
>ULRI01067707.1_pt1 | contig 13467 bp, 15 predicted proteins | sample 1955291 | NCBI WGS metagenome assembly ULRI01 (sample SAMEA4835678, study PRJEB28245) | human gut metagenome | biome: gut microbiome; material: fecal sample | place: Denmark | collected 2008
CTTGCAGGAGATATAAACAATATGCTCCACACCGTAGGCAATGATCTTAACGAATGCTTCTGTTAGGTGAATATCGAAAGGAGCTTTATATGCCTAAAACAAAAATACACCATAATATAAAAACAAGCAAGTTGAAACTTATGCGAATAACACGTCATCTTAAGCAGTCAGAACTCGCAGAGCTTTCAGGAGTACCTTTGAAATGTATTGGAAATTATGAACAACTACGGAGAGATATCAACCATGCACAGGTATGCATCGTATATCGACTTGCAAAAACTCTTGATTGTTCCATTGAGGAATTGCTCGATACCGACTTGCTGTAGTCTTGCATATTTACATCAAATAGCAAAGTTAACGTAAAAAGGCGGAGAACACCCCTTCTAGTTCTCCGCCTTTGTAATAATCACCCATGAGAAGGATTTTATGGGTAGTCTCAGGATATCATACCTGCTGCCGATCCGTCAATTATAGAATGCCATCTGAATGCTGTTGTATCCTACTTTTCCATCCGCAGTAAGATTCAGCTTTTTCTGCGTTGCAATGGTCTCTTTTCTCGCATCTTTTCCATACTTACCATCTACGCTCTGGTCATGCCCTAAAATCTCATTGCAGCGTGTCTGCCACCACTTAACTACTTCACCAGTGGACCCTACCTTATAAGTCAGTCCGAATTTCTTTGCCTGCAAGCAGATCTGCCGTCTTACATACTGAGTATTGGGACCATCTTTGCCATCTTCGGCCAGCTTTCTCCCCTTTGCATCCCGGTAACCGTCAGCATTTGCGGCACGTTGGAAGTTCTGGATGTTAATGTTACATACTTCCTCACGCTCCGCCGGTACTGACACCATTTCAAAGTCTGTATAAAAAATATTGATATCACACTTGCCACTGATTCCAGGCACAACTCCAGAGGACGTATACTGCCAGATATCGGCCAAATTCAGTTCAGCTTCGCTCAGAGACACTCCGTACCTAGCATACCACACATACACCTTTCCCAGCGCTGCCACAATCTTGTCCATATCAAAGTAATTTTTAAGGTAATCCCGATTGGTGTAAATCACCGGGACGTGTCCTCTTTCCTTTACTCTCGACAAAAACGCAATAGCCATATTCGTTGCCAGTTCTTTGGTGATATTTACCCCCTTAGTTCTGGCATAGCGTACTGTGTCATATTCGCAGTCATATGCGACAGGACATTTTTCCCAATATTTCTCGACCTGATCACAGCAATAGTCCCCTTCGTTTCTTGCCATGAGTTCAGAAAACGCATAAGAAAACCAGTAAATAATGGCTAAAACTCCCAGATTTACGCATGCAAGCGCATTGCTGACATACTTCTCATCAACGTTATTTTTACCATACCCTGCCCGGATGCCGATACGCTTGTATCCTGCATCGCGTACCTTCTTGATGTTGACATTTCCGTTGTGTTTGGAAATGTCGGGTCCTTTATATAATGCCTGTTTCATGTTACTCCTCCTTCTTTCCGTCAAAGTCCAGCAGGTTCCTCAACAGTTCGTACATACCAGTGGCCGCCAGCCCGGAGATCATACCTCCCAGTACAACCTCTGCATTGATACCGGCCTGCAGGTGGATAATGATTGCAATGATGGTTCCCATGCTCAATGATGCCAACGGAATAAACTTGTTCGGAAACTTGTCAAATGCTTCCTTAAGCACATAGCCTGTCAGCAGGCAGATTCCTAAAATGATGGGGTCTACGAGTTGCAATAAAAATGATAAATCCATAATGTTATCCTCTCTTTCTTAAAATGCCTGGACAGCTGCGAAAATCAGTCCAGTAACCAAGAATGTAATGATTGCTCCTACTACAGTATTAAATAGTGTTCGTTTTGCGTTGCTCCACTCTTTTCCCGGGGCACGCTCCATATCATCCACACGGCTATCCATCTTTTCAACTTTCTGGTTTAAGCTGGATACCGTCTCGTTAGTGTGTTTTACTTCCTCTACCAACTGGATCATTGTGGTTGACATGGTATGAATCTCTTCAGTCACTCTCTCCAGTTTATCAATCCGATGAGTATTGGATTTTGCTCTGGCTTCTACCTCCGTGATCCGATGTTCCATTTCGGTTTCATTCATGTCGCACCTCACTCAATAAAGATAAGAGCCGGTCACCTCCCTGCGGGAAACAATCGGCTCATTGCTTTTGGTTACTATGTAATTGTTTGGGACCGTCTCTCACTCTCATAGACTTTCTCCTACTCTGCGGTCAGATCTGCCAGCTGTGTCTCTAGCATGTTAATTTGATCCCGAAGAGCCTGCCGCTCTGCATGGACAGTTTCCATATCATACTCAGTCTGCTCTCCCATCAGTGTATACTCGTAAGTCTTGATTACCTTATAGTCGCTGGCTGCGATCCGGTTCTTGAGATCTGCGATTTGTGCATTTACCTGACTAATCTGCCTCTGCCTGGCCAACTCCGCAAGCTCCTCTTCTGTTGGCTCCGGTTGCACCGGTGCAATCGGTTCAACATAGACAGAGCCATCATCGGACAGTTCATACCAACCATCTCCCTCTCGGTACATCGTAGTGTACTTTTCATACTCTCCTTTATCCAGAGAGTAGTTGCAGGCCGCATCCAGGTATATCCGAAATCCGCTTGTATTGACCTCGAGATCTTCTCCGGTAATGCGTATCACATGTGGACCTTTTTGTGATGCTTCAGCCAACTGCGGTGTGTCTTTATTTTTATATTTAATAAATCCCATGATGGGCTCTCTCCTTTCTGATGCTGTTTTGGTCGCATCACACCATCTGATTGTCAGAGCTATCAATCTCTTTTCATAGTTCATTCACTCCTTTTGAAATATTAAATCTCATATTTTCCATCACTTCCTACTGCGTTAAATGGCAAGTTAAACAAAGATAGTGGCTGGATTAAAATTATAGATGGACTCAGTATCCGTAAAGTACAAAATATAGTCGAAATAAAATGCTACCTAATTAGTACTTTATTAAAGAAAAATGAATGGATAACTATTGCAAATTTACCAGAAGGTTTTATTCCTTCAGAAACATTTTACGGGTACTGTTACAACGAGCCATTATCAGATTCTAGGACTGTATTTGCAGTTGCTATAGATGGAACAATTAAAGCAAATAATAATGCAACTGCAAATATGACATTCATATTTCAATGTACATATACAGTATGACTACTATAAATATATTGATATAATCAATATATTTTAATGTAATTTGCCAATTAGCTTATAGTATACGAAATATCCGAAAAAGCAACTATTGACAAGAAATAATTTGAAGCCTCGGTAGTATTTGATACAGTTATACTTCTATAATCACTGGATAATCCCATTGTTACTGAATCACTAACATTGATAGGTATCAAATAACCATTACAAAAATAATACATTGTTGCTCCCGCAACTAAAAGCATTGCACAGGCATAAAGCTCAACAGTTATTGTTTTTGATTCTTTTGTTTTTATAGGGATAGAGTAAATTTTAGATTCTAACTTGCCATTTAACTCAGTAAACCCCTCCTTCACAGCAAGGGCATCCGGGGTATACCCAGATGCCGTAGTTACCATTAAATCCGCATATGATTTGATTCGCTTGTCCAACCAAGGCTTAATTCCTTTCGTCCAAAACCTGTTTAACAGGCCTGTTGTTATTACTTTCATTCGTCTCCTCCTTATTCGAATAATCCATTAATGATATTGTTGATCTCCGTATCCGTTGCCTCAGTGATTCCATCTACTTTTTTCTTATCTTCCTTCGACATTAATCCATCAGCCGTTGTAGACGCCTTTGAATATGTCGTATTTGCCGGAGTTCCCCATTTACCATCCGATCTAAGGAATTGTGTTGTTTCTCCAGATGCAGATGCCGGCACCAAACCATCCGTTCCTGCTGCGCTGAATGATGCTCCACCGAATTTAACGTAGGTAATATCCGTGAACTTTGCGTCAGCCGGTACCGACTTTCCAATCGTAAAGCCGGAATCCTTTACCACTTTTCCGCTTGTTCCGCTGAAAACAGCCACGTGCTTGTCCACTGAGCTTGTCGGTCCTGTTACCGCGCCGTCCAGGTTGGCCTGCACAACGGTCCAGTGAGCGTCATTTGCAGTCGTTCCATCTGCACTGCAGATGATCATGTCTCCGACTTCACACATTACCTGCATATGTGCCAGCGGTTATAACTTTATATGTCCATCCGACCTCATGTACTGCAGGAAGTGCTGTCACGGTTCCCCCTGTTCCCAGTGTTCCCTTGAACACCATTGCATCACCTGCTGCCAGTACCTTGCTCACAGCATTCTGCACAAATGCTGTGGTTGCGATCTGGGTTGTGTTTGTTCCCTCTGCTGCCGTAGGTGCTAAAGGCTTTCCTGTCAAGGTAGGAGATGCCAGCGGTGCCTTCTTATCAAGTTCCGCCTTTACCGCTTTGTTCTGCACAGGGTTCGTAGACGTTGTGCTCAGTGCTGTATCTACTGTGGTTTGGTTTGCTCCTTCACTTATTCCCTTAAGTTTTTCTTTTTCCTCCGTCGTATAATCATTGGACGAGAGCCCTTCCCGGACTCCTTTCGAACAAATAATTCTGTGACCTTCTCAGCAAAAGCTGTAGCAAATTTTGATAAGTGACTCAGTGTTACAAATGACTTGACTTTTTCCTCCTAATTCTTAAATGCTTCGTCTACAATGTTACTTATTTTTCTTCTGTTATCTCTTCACTCTCTCCACCTCCTGAACCATCATCTATAAAATAACCGCCAAGGATATTGTCAATATCCTCCGCGGTTGCTTCCGAAACATACCCTGTAACATATTCTTTCATATCATTTTCAACTTCTTTTTTTGTTGCTTCAAGATCTTCTCCATAATTACTCGGTACTATAATTGCGCTCTTTGATTCATCCACTGTAACATAATATTTCTGGATTATTAGTATCGGGTTATTACCATTATAAGTTGGTAAGAAATCTGCTACATCTGCCACCGCAATACTGTAAAGCACCTCCGTATCACTTTTATCATCTTCCTGCGCAAAAACAGCTATTTCTCTGATGTAATATCCGGCTGATAATGTCTGCGTGTCGTCATGGTTTGTGATACTGGCCTTCAATTCTACGCTCGTATCATCCTGATATTTTATAGAATCGAATGCAAACGACTGCTTGTGAGATTTAAGGCTGGTTATTTTTCTTAACTCTTCAATCCCTTTCTCGCTCTCAGAATATTGTCCATCACCAGTTGACATTCTGGTAAACTTGATCTTGCAAAGTCCTGCCTGCGCTTTATTAAGCAATGCCGCCCCATTTTGTGTCATAACTGCATTTCTATACTGTGCCATTTCTTTTCCTCCCTATTTTTGAAAGATAGCTTGTGCCACGATAATCTGATTGTCTCCTATAATTGCATGTGTGTTCTGCCTTAATGTTTTTTCATTGACAATCTCTTGAAAAATAACAGGCGCCATAATAATTTGATCTGTTCCTATAAGTACAGAAGTGTTCTGCCTTAATGTTTTCTCACCTACAACCGTTTCCAGCTTGGAGCGCGTATTCTTTACCTTTTCCAGTATATCGTCGAATTTAGAGATCATATCTTCTGTAAATGTGGCATTGGTATATACCTTAAAGTAAAATGGTTCTCCTCCATAATCGAACCACTCTTCTACTCTTCCTTCGCCAAATACAGATGTTATAAGCTCTTCGACTGCTGCCGGTGTCCCCGCTTTTCCGTACCAGATCAATGTATTTTTAACAAGTTTTCGTTTTGCCTCAACATCAAGAAGGACATCATAATATTGCGTATCGAGCTCTGCTGCCAGCATATCAAGCACATCATCATCCGCTGCATCAATGGCAGCATACACACTGGTTGTCCTACTGTATTCCAGTAGTCTCCTCATTGCTCCCTGTAGTGCATATCCAAGAGCAATATTTTTCGGATCGCTCGTAAATGCTTCTGGAAGAATGTCTATAATATTACTGTCCTGCAACTTAATCATCTTCAAGCCCTCCATACTTCACCGTCACAGTACCAGTTTTTGCAATAGTACCATTGTTCAGTGCTGTAAATTCCGGTGCTGTAATAACGGTTCTTTTTGCTCCAGCTTCCATAATCTTCTGAATAAGATATGAAGGGTTGATATCTCGTCCGATTTTTTCCGTCTGCCAGGCATTATAACTATTTACTGCTGCTGCAATATTTTCCTGAATGGACGTTACCGATGCCTTCTCACTGGATGAAATATAATAGGTAAATTCTACATCATAGGTTTTTGACACTGGTGCTGATACCTCAATCTTGTCCGTGAGCGGTCGAATGTTTCTATCCATCAGAGAATCTGTAACCTTCTGAATAAGAGCCGGATCCGGCATCCCAGCTTCAGTAGTAAATATTACTTTTACAACTCCCGGAGTATCCGACCGTATAACCACGTCACCGATTCTCTGATCAATTTGTTTCACAAAATATGCATATGCTCCCGTAGGTCCTGCTGTAGAATATGATTTTTGTATGGTATAAGCTCTTTCCTTTAGGCTATCATCATCCTCAATATCAGATCCGCCGAATGTCTGTGTCGTATTTGTCACAGCAACAACATACGGAAGAGAATTGACGATTGTTCCAAACTCTCCTATTGCGAAATTATTTCCAAGGCTCCCTTCTTCCGTGCAGGTTGCAGACACGCTTACCGAAGTTTCTCCGGCTTTTATTTCCACATATTCGTCCGTGGCAAAAAACACATTATTACCATTTGTTGCCCTGGTTCCCGCCGGGATGCCTACTACAGATGCAACAGGCTCACTGATAGAAAACTGCAATGTTGTCGTCGCCGGTTTTGCCTGCTGCCTCTGAATCCCACGAATCGCAACAAGGTTATCAAGGTATTCTCCCCGCGCATATTTCAGAAAACTAACCTTTCCCGCGTAATCCGCATACTGCATAGCCTGATAAATTTGAACGGCACAGGCATACATAATAAGCCGGTGCGGATCAGCCTTTGCAAGTGCAGCCTCTTTGTTAGTGATCTCTTTATATTTGTTCTGATAGTCACTAATCATTTGCGTGAGAACATCTTCTATCGTTGAATTATCTATAAAGGAAATATCAGGGAAATTATCTGTAACCATGTCATACCTCCGCCTTCACAAAATGAACGTGCGGGATGAGTTTTCCATCTGTGTTTTCCTCATACCACACGTTATCGGCCTCTACTCTTGCTTCGTAGATGCGTACCTTTTCAATTATTTCAAGTGCCAACATATTTCTGGCTATATTAAGCGGGTAGCCTAATACATGGTCTACATCAATTCCAAACTCTCTGTCTAACGGTTGGCTTCCCGCACGAACGGAAAGAAGTGTCTCAAGGCACTTTTTAATGTCCGCAAATTCATCCGGTGAAAAGCCATCGCCGTCCAAATCTACAATATAATTTTCCATGAATGCCTCCTACACATATTCTTCCAGGTTAAGCGTTACATTTGCCTCTACCAGAATACCGTCTCTGATAATGGTATCCCACGTTTCACTGGCAGAGGTAATTCTCCACTTATTCCTTCCGACCGATCTCCCGCCAATTACAAGTGGATAATATTCCCCTCTCTCGACAGCATCTGCAATCCGCTCCAGCGTTACCCGTGGTCTCACGCCATGCATAGAAGATAGAAAAATCGGCAACGCAATACTTGCATTTCCTGCCCCCAAAAACTCTGATTTCGTTTTTCCTCCTATTGCATCATGCGTAGCCCATCTGCCCTTCACGGTTCTTTTCATTTTGTCAAAAGTAAGGACTTTGTCTGAGCTTACCTCAAAGGTAATCAGGTTTCCTAAATTACCTACTACTGCCATAGCCATCCTCCTATATCGTATGCGGAATGCCAAGCTGATCCTCTATCCGTTCCAAACGCTTCATAATCTCCTCTGACGTAATCGTTCCATAGGCACACTTAAATATCAGATTACCATCAGTCTCTATGGTAACCGTGGATGCTTTGACCGTCGTATCGGTATCAACTACAACCTCTGCTGTTCCGCCACCAGCTGTTATCGTCGCTGCTCCGCCTTCTGCTTCTACCTTAACCTCTGTGGCACCTTTGATTTCTACATTGTCAGAAGTTGCTTTAAAATAAGAATCCGGTTCATCACCCTCATTATCTGAAGCGGTACTGCCCATAATTGCCTCAGATCCCACCATAGATGCCTTGGTTCCAAGAGATACAGAAGCACTACTTCCACTAAGTAATATCTTAGATCCCTTCAATGTGTAGGAACCGCCGATACAGATAGCGTAACAGCCGGATGTGAAGTCTTTTCGATACCCGCTATTAGCTTTGGGCTGCATTCCGCCACCGTAATATGTTCCCAGAACAAATCCTTTGCTCGTTCCATTTTCCATGTGAAGTGTAATTACTCTGTCCCCTACGCTTGGCATGGAATATTCTTTATTCATAGTGAGCACTGCCAGAGGCAGCGAAGAGCTTCCGCTATCCTCAAAGGTTACCTTTACCCTGCCTTCCCCCGGATATACCTTTGTCACTTTCCCTATTCTCGTAACCATCTTATCCCTCCGGAATTGTGAGTGTCTCTCCCGGCCAGATCCAGTGCCCATTACTGGAACTCTTTTTGCCGTGTGACTTTGCTGTGGCTTCTATCAGATCCGCATTTGCATTATAAATAACACTGTACTTCGTGCCGGTTCCGTAGAATTTCTTGGAAATTCCCCACAACGTATCTCCGGATACTACGGTATATGTTTTTCCGCCAGAGGCTGCTACCACCGGAGCTGTTACTTTGATAGGTGTCTGGACCTTATGAAGTGTAAGTTGTGTCCGGTATCCATTGCTTCCAATCGTGTGCTTTACGGAATCCACATAATATTTGCCGTCATAACTGCCAAAATCTGCAGTTTCAACGCACTGCGTTGCCACGATATTTCTGTTTCCGTCAATCGTAATGGTCATTGTCTGTATCTTACGGTTGGCAGCATTTGCCTTTGCCGCCGCCTGAATTTCTGCATCATACTGGCTGTTTGCCTGCACATTCAGCGCATACAGCCTGCCTTCCGATCCCATCATTACATTGATAGGATCATCCAAATCCGGATTCGTATAGTTAAGACATACTCCGGTATAAGTTCCGTCTATAGTCTCATTCACACTCCATGTAAGGCAGTCTGTTTCCGATATTGTCCCAACAGACTTTTTTTCTTCGTAAGAAACAATATCCAATATGACGATTTTATGATTATAGACTTTCATGCCCAAGCCATATTTCTCACACAGAGCGTACAGAAAGGCACTATCAGTCTGATTGTTCTGTTCCATCTCCTGGATCTGGATTGCCGCCGCCTCATATACAAGAGCCACACCGGCGCTTCCCGCGATCTCAGCCGCAATATCTTTTATGGTTGTTTTCTCCCATGTTTTTGTTTTGTCTAGCGTTTTGAAACTGTCATCTGTCGGCACGCTTACCACTTTCAGTACACAACCTATGGGTCTCCCTGAAAAAGAAACATCATCCACGATGAAATTACCACAGTCAAATACTTCCGAAGTATTCTCAGTATTCCAATTATTAATCTTTATTTTTGCTCCAAGTTCTGCGCCACGCCTCGGTTTCCTGTTTCCCAACCATTCTTTCTCAATATCATACATGGTAATATCTGCACTGTCCGATTTCCCGCTGGCCACATCCGTATAAGAAAAGCTCGTTGCTGTATTCCCGATAATATCTCCCAGACCCGGATTGGAAGATCCCGTTTTACGCACACTCGTCGTTGTGCTTGTGGTCGATAATCCTGGTATTGTTAATACCTCGCCCGGCCAGATCCAGTGTCCGTTACTGGAACTCTTTTTTCCGTGTGCCTTTGCTGTGGATTCGATCAGATCTGCATTTGCATTATAAATTTTCGGATACTTCGTTCCACTGCCGTAATATCTCTTGGAAATTGCCCACAGTGTATCTCCTGATTTGACTGTGTATGAAGAAGCCGCTCCAGCAGATGCCGTTGTAACAGAAACAGTCTCCGAAGCAGTTCCATCATAAGTGATCTGTAATTTAACGTTGCGTGGTAGCGCCATTTCTACGACCTCCAATCTGGCAGCAAGCTCTCTTCTTTCGGAATTTCCGGCAGTGCAATAGAAATATTCTCTGGAAACACAAAGTACTCAATGAGCTCCTGATTATTGCTCATAAGCAAGGAAGTGTACAGTTCGTCACCGTACACTTCCTTTGCTACCATATCCCATGTGTCTCCCGACTTCGTTATGTATACTTTTTTTGCCATAAGCACACTCCTTACCCGAAGGACACACGTCCATTGTCTTTCAGGTATCTCTCCATAAGACTCTCAAATTGGTCCTGAGAAATACTCAATGCATCGGCGATATCATCCTTACTGGGGGCATCACCGTAGAACTTCAGTACCGGATTATATTCGATCACAGGACTGCTGCCTCCCTCCAGCGATACCTTGTCAAGAACACTATCCATTCCGAGCAAGCGTCCCGTCTTCTCCCACAGATTGATAGCATTTTGGCTTCCATCAATAGGGATAGCCGCCTCCATGCTTCTCTCCGCAAATGTGGTTAATATCGGATGATCCCAAATGCCTCCATCCGCATTCTGCTCTATTCTGAACCTTGATAATCTATCCATCTGAAGAGACGGTACGATATTGTTTGCCCAACTGTATGTCGGATTCAGTGTTACATCCACATCTGCACTGGCCGTGAAGCCTTTGGACAAAACTTCATTGATCTTTTCATCCGTCCACGCATACATTCCGTCGATGACATTGCTTTCCTGTAGTCCTTTAAGCAGGGAATCTGGAATGTCTCGTCCCTGTTGTTCCAGTTGGTCAATTACTTGCTCATATTCCGTTCCAGAAATACTCTGTCCCAGCAGTTCATAAAAGGCATCCATATTTCCATCCACAACGCCCTGAAGCAATGTATACTGTTTCAATCCATCTGTGATTGCTTTCGGTATTGCTACACCAGCCCCCTGGCACTGCTCTTCGACCTTCTGCATCTGCTCCACCGTAGGCTGTGCCTCTTTCAGAAGATCCTCAACAGCCTTTCTCACAACTTCGAGATCCTGATTGCTGGATAGATTCTTGAACGTTTCCATGAAATAATCCTGCAGTGGATCATAATCCATCATTGCCAACTGCTCTTCCGTATATTGAAGCTGATCCTGCAACCAACTCAGATCTCCTGACAGCGCATCGGTCATATAACTGGATAATTCCGGCATATACTGATCGCTGATCGTTCCAAACTGGAACTGCGATGCCTGTGCCGTAGAATTTGCCATTTTCTGAATATAGTCATACTCTAACTGCTGTTTCAACGCGTCATATTCGCTTTGCGTAATGCTTCCATGCGACAGAGCATCCTCATTTGCACTCATATTTTTAATATAGGATTGCAAATAGGTATCATTCAACGTGTCAAGCTGCGTAGCAATTTCAGACTGTATATTCTTAAATGAATCTGCCGTAAGATTGGAGCCATCGTATTTCAGCTGTATCGCAGATAATTTGGCCGTGAACTCGCCCTGTGCAATACCTTCCTGTAATTCTGCCATCTTTCTCTGAATATCAGCCAGATTTTCGATCTCATTCGGATCCAGAACTCCATCTGCAAATGCATCATTCACTGCTTTGCTCAGTTCATCCCCAAGATTAACCATATCCTGATAGCTGCTTTGATAGAAGGCATTCACCTTATCACCGATTGCAAGTGTGTCCGCATCGGCACCATCCAAAGCCAGTGAAAGGTTCAATGACACAGCGTACTGGTTTTGCAGAGCATAATCCTCTGCTGCCTGAACATATTCATCTATGGCTGTCTTATAATTCTCCTGTTCATCTGCAGTAAGTTCCATCCCAATGGATACTTTCCAGTTCATCTTATTGATCTCTGATACGGCATTATCCATTGCCGAGGCAAATCCCTCCATATCATCAAATGCTCCCAGAGCCTCATTGAGCCGGTCAAGATCCTTTGATCCAACAATATACGCAGCCACCTTCTGCACGTCTTCCAGAGATAATGCAATGTCACCAAAATGATCTGCAAGATTATCGTTCGCAAGTTCATTAAGAGCTGCCTGCCCGGTTTCACATATTGCGACCAACGTGCCGATTGCTCCCACTACAAGCATAATATCCGCCGCAGCTCCGCCTTTCGCCAGAATGCCTATAAAGTTTGTAAGAGAATTTAAGGAATGAACGGTAGTGGATGCCGCTTTATATGCAAGCATAGCACTCGCAATACCAGATAGTACACCCGTAATGGCTTCCGGATTCTTCGTACACCATTTTCCAACTTCCAATACTCCATCAAAAAATGGCTCCGCAGTTTTCCATGCATTCTTCGCATTTCTCTGCAATGTTGGAAGTGTCTTATTAATGTTATCTATCCATTTGCTGATTCCGTCAGCTCCTCCAATATAATCATTCAGTTCCCATGCTGCCTCAGTGATCTGACTGATTGTTCCAACAAGAGGATCCCGCAAATCATCGTAGGCTGTAATGCCGATTTCTGAAAGCGCATTCTTCAAAATAATCGCCTGACTCTCTACGGTCTCGTACCTCTTGCCCGCTTCGATTGCCAGTGCGTTGTGATCATCCCATGCACTATTAGCCGTCTCAATGGCATCCGTCATCACTCCATCTGCCCCGGCAAGTGCGAGGACAGTATTGCTTAACCGGATCTCTGAAAGTTTCATATCATCCAGTATTGCAATAGCTGATTTCCCGTTTCTTTCCGTATCATTTAGTCCATCGATAAATGCTGATAATGCCACTACTGCATCACTCTCGAATGTATCCCGGAACTGTTCTCCGGTCATACCCGCGACTGCCGCATAATCCGCCAGAGAATCCGAATTAAGTTCAACGGCAAGCTGCATTTTCTTAAGCAGTTTCGCCATTGTGGATCCTCCGCTCTCCGCCTGGATACCGACGGAACTCATTGCCGTTGCCAGTGCCATGATCTGTGATTCTGTAAGTCCTACCAACGATCCCGTCGATGCCAGTCTTGTAGCCATCTCAACGATATCAGCCTCGGTTGTCGCAAAATTATTACCGAGATCAACAACAACGGATCCCAAACGTTCCCAGTTGCTGATTCCATCCGTTCCGTAATCTGCCATATTCACAATGTTCGCAAATTTTGCAAGGTTGGTAGCAGCTTCTTCCGCAGACAGGTTTGTGGCTACACCAAGGTTGATCATTGTCTCCGTAAATTCCGTTAAACTCTCTGTAGCAATTCCCAGCTGTCCGGCGATCTCCATGACTCCTGCAATGTCTGAAGCACTGGACGGAATTTCCCGTGTCATATCCAGAATGTTCTGCCGAAGTTCAGCATATTCTTCCGCTGTTGCATCAACGGTTTTTTTGACGCCTGCGAATGCTGACTCGAACTGACTTCCTTCATAAACTGATGCGGCGGTTGCCG
>ULRI01006151.1_pt1 | contig 13450 bp, 14 predicted proteins | sample 1955291 | NCBI WGS metagenome assembly ULRI01 (sample SAMEA4835678, study PRJEB28245) | human gut metagenome | biome: gut microbiome; material: fecal sample | place: Denmark | collected 2008
CGCTGGGCGATGCGTTCTTCCAGCCAGTCAACCTGCTTACGCTTGTTCTCATCCTCCATCGAATCGGCGGACGCATCCTCCTTCCGTGCGTTCGTCTTGTGGTTCACCCAGAACGTGACACCCCAGCGGACAGCCTTCAATCCCCCGAAACCTCCGATTATAGCCAACCAGTCGTTTAATTCCATTTCGTCTATTGTTTATCTGATTATAATACAACTTCAAAGATATGTCTATTTACTTGCGTCATTGTTGCAGAATTACTTAAATCCATTGCCACGATATGACAATAAAAAAAGAGCCTGATGACAATATTTATTGCCATCAAGCTCCTGGTTACTCTGCAAAGATAGTGAAAACTATTCCATATTCAATCCATATTGAAAAAAATAATCAGGAGCAATATTCTGATCATCCGAAAAACTTAAAGAATCACAATGTTAATAGAAAACAAATAGGATTCATGAAATCTACCGGTTATCTATAAAATCAGATGTTCTCAAACTTTTATCGGGAAATATCTTTACTTTTCTCCTTTTCCTTTGAGCGTTTTTCAAGTCACGTACTATGGTGCTGGAAAGTATCTCTGAATAAATCTGTGTGGTCTTTACGGAAGTATGTCCGAGCAGCTTCTGGACTGTTGTAATCGCAACTCCCTGATGGATCAGCAGGGTGGCACAGGTATGACGGAAGCAATGGAAAGTGATAGGCTGTGCAAGCAAAAGCGAACAGGTAAAGATTAAACGTAAACCGTTAGGAATAAGCGATATTTCTGTATTTTGCAAAGTTGAGAAAATGCAAACGACAACGGAATATTGAGGTTGTTCAGTTACCAAACCGTTAGCCGGGCAGTTACCGAAACGGGAACAGGTAACGGCAAGCGATGAAAAGAAATCCTCACCGTTTTGTTTGCACTCATACACAGCGTTTTGCGTATCAAGGGACGCTTATATGGCAAGTAAATTTGCACTTAAAAATATAAGCGTATGAAAGTAGAAAAATTCAAGGTGCTGCTCTACCTCAAAAAGAGCGGACTTGATAAATCGGGCAAGGCTCCCATCATGGGGCGCATCACCGTGAACCGCACGATGGCGCAGTTCGGCTGCAAGCTGTCCTGTACTCCCGAACTATGGAACCCACGTGAAAGCCGTCTGAACGGCAAGGGTAAGGAGGCGGTGGAAACCAATGCCAAGATTGAGAAGTTGCTGTTGGCGGTGAACAACGCCTTCGACAGCCTTGTGAGCCGTAAAGTGGATTTTGATGCCACGGATGTGAAGAATCATTTTCAAGGCTGCATGGAAACACAGATGACGCTCATGCGAATGGCGGATGTCGTCTGTGATGATCTCAAAGCCCGTATCGGTATTGACCGTGCGAAAGGAACTTATCCCGGCTATCACTATATGCGTCTGACACTCGGAGAGTTCATCAAGCATCAGTACAAGGTCAAGGATTTGGCATTCGGGCAACTGACGGAACAGTTCATCCATGACTATCAGACATTCGCCATGGAAAACAAGGGATATGCGATAGATACCGTCCGTCATCATCTTGCCATTTTGAAGAAGATATGCCGTCTGGCGTATAAGGATGGCTATGCCGACAGAATCCACTTCCGGCATTTTACCTTGCCGAAGAAGACTGAAACGACACCACGGGCATTGAGCCGTGAATCGTTTGAGAGAATCCGGGATGTGGAAATACCTGCTTACCGCAAATCCCACATATTGGCAAGGGATATGTTTCTCTTCGGGTGCTACACCGGGGTCTGTTATGCGGATGTTGTCTCGATTACCCATGAGAATCTATATACGGATGAGGACGGGGCTTTGTGGCTGAAGTATCGAAGAAAGAAAAACGAACTCCGTGCCAGCGTGAAACTGTTGCCCGAAGCGGTTGCGCTGATTGAGAAGTATCACAGTGAGGACAGGGACACATTGTTCCCTTTATTGCATTGGCCAAATCTCCGAAGACACATGAAGGCGTTGGCGACATTGGCTGGCATCAAGGACGACTTGTGCTATCATCAGGCGAGGCACAGTTTCGCCTCGTTAATCACGCTCGAAGCAGGTGTGCCGATTGAGACTATCAGCCGGATGCTGGGGCACTCCGATATTTCCACCACTCAGGTATATGCCCGTGTCAGTCCGAAAAAACTGTTCGAGGACATGGACAAGTTCATAGAAGCGACCCATGATTTCAAACTGACCCTATAAATCCAACAACGATATGCGAAGCACATTTTCATTATTGCCATACATCAACCGCAGCAAGATTAAGGCTGACGGTACGACCGCCGTACTCTGCCGTATAACCATTGACGGCAAGCAGACCGCCATAAGTACCGGTATCTATTGCCGCCCCGAAGATTGGAACGGCAGGAAGAATGAGATAAAGACCATCAGGGAGAACAACCGCTTACGGGAATACCTGCGTCTGACGGAGGAAGCCTATGCCGAGATACTTAAATCGCAGGGCGTGGTCAGTGCCGAGATGTTGAAGAACCATATCTCCCTGAACAACATCCATCCGACCACCTTATTACAAATGGGTGAATGGGAACGTGAGCGGTTGAAGAAGCACTCCGAAGAGATTGATTCCACTTCCTCCTATCGGGCTTCAATGTACTACCAAAAGTACCTGACGGACTTTATAGTGTCAATCGGGAAAAAGGATATGCTTCTTGAAGAAGTGAAGGAGGATTTCGGCAAGTCCTACAAAGCCCACTTGAAGAAATGCAAGAACTTCGGGGTTTCACAGACCAACCATTGTCTGCGTTGGCTGAACCGGCTGTTGTACCTTGCAGTCGACAAGGAGATTATCCGTGTAAATCCCTGCGAGGACTTGGAGTATGAGACAAAGCCGGAGGCAAGGCACAGGTACATCAGCCGCGAGGAGTTCAGGAAGATACTTTCCACCCCGATGTATGACAAGCGGATGGAACTGGCAAGACGGGCTTTTATTTTTTCGAGCCTGACGGGACTGGCGTATGTGGACATCAAGCTTCTTCATCCCCACCATATCGGAACAAATGCGGAGGGAAGACGGTATATCCGCATCAACCGCAAGAAGACAAAGGTTGAGGCGTTCATACCCTTGCATCCCATAGCGGAGCAGATATTATCATTGTATAACACAACAGATGATGGGAAGCCCGTGTTTCCTCTTCCCAACCGTGATGCCCTATGGTTTGAGGTTCACGAGTTGGGAGTAACCATAGGAAAAGAGGAAAACTTGACCTATCATCAAAGTCGGCACAGCTTCGGAACATTCCTGATTTCTGCGGACATTCCGATTGAGAGTATCGCTAAGATGATGGGACACTCTAATATCAGGACGACACAGGGATATGCACGGATAACCGATGATAAAATCTCTAAGGATATGGACAAGCTGATAGAGCGCAGAAAGGAAATATCGGCTGGTGAAAAGAAAAAACAGTGAATAATCATCATAAAATACATGGATTATGGACAGAGGAATAATCACTATCAGTAAAACGGGAGCGGTCACCGTACCGACTGCCCCTGCGTGGATGACAAAGTTCGAGATAGCCGACCTGTTCGGGGTATTCTCTTGCGACATCCACAAGGCGATACGGGCAATTTACAAGAACAATGAACTGAACGAAGTTGATACAATGAAGTACATCAGGCAGCCCAATGGTATCAGTTATGACGTTTACAGCCTTGAAATGGTTATAGCCATTGCATTCAGGATATGCAGTAAAGAAACCCATTTGTTCAGGCGGTTCGTAATAAATGAAATCTGCGCCACCAAGAAAGGAAGCCCAGTCACATTGTTCTTCTCTTGTGGCAAGGGCGGCAACCTATGGTATAGTTGATGTTCTTCCCGTCAGCCACCTGTTCCCGATGCACGGATGCAAAGGTAGCGCGTGGCTTTGACGGCATCGGCAAGGTCAGGCGGCAGAGCCGTTTCGGGCAGAATCTTCCTCAAACGGAGTTGAGCGTATTCAGCCCGGAAACCTTGCCACTGCCTGCCACACGCTTGAAAGGCATCCGGCAGCGGAAACAAGCGACTGACGGGAAATCATAAGAAATAGAGAAACGGCTTACAGACGAAGCTAAACATTGATGCTTCATCCGTAAGCCGTTCCTTTTTTTGCCGAAGTTCCATTGCTGCCGCAAACATAGGGCAGACGGCAAACTGCGCTCCTTCAAGAAAATCAGGTTGCCGTCAGTCTGTAAGCGGAACGGTAGCTGTCAGCCAGCATCCTTTCGATGTCGGATTCACGGTAGAGGATTTTGCCGCCCAACTGAATATAGGCTATCCGTCCCTCGTTGCGGTAGTCCTGAAGCGTCCGGCGGCTTACCTTCAACCGTGCCGACACCTCCTTGTCGGTGAAGAAACGTTCCCCGTTCAGTGTCGGGCGATAGTTGGCGGTCAGATGCTCCACATTGTCCAGCAGTCGGTCAAGGCTGCCCATGAAGTGGATTATCCACTTGTTGTCCTTGTTAATCAGTTCATTCATACGTTTTGGATTTTAGTGGGTATTTACTATACTTGGTTTATATAGTCCTGCCTTTGAACCTTGCTTCCTTTCGCCTGTTCTCCACAATGGAGACGATGCGCTGCACGTCTTCAGGACGATAGTAGGTCTTGTGGTTGATTTGGCTGTATGCCAAAGTTCCGTTGTCCCGAAGCGTCTGCAACGTGCGTGGACTGATGTTGAGCATCCGGCACACGTCCTGATTGTCCATCCACTCGCTCATTTTCTTTTCTCCGTGCCGATGGCAGATGGCATCCATCCGGCTGACGAAGCGGTCGAACTTGACGACCAATTCCTCAAAGGTCTTTCTCTCGATTGATACGATTTCCATTGTCTTTCTGTATTAATAGTTGATGATTTAATTTTTAGTTTCCATGTGGACTGCATCCTCCGTTTCAGTAATGACACATATAGGCTTATTGACACCCATCAGGTTCAGTGCTGAAGTGATGTGACAAATAAGCAATGAATGACGACATTGCGTCATGAAGTCATTGAATCCATACGTCACCGAATTGTCGGAGAACCGGGTTTCCGACGGTTTGGGTATCCGTTTCGGCAAGTGTCCTCCGAAGCGGTGTTCCGGGTATTTTAATGTTCCGTTTCTCATATCTTCAAATCATTGGTTTCTTGAATCATGCTGCAAATAAACAAGTATATTTTTGAACCAGTATCACTTCCCAAACAAGTGGCGACATGTTGCGCCGGTTGGCATTCATTGACCGGGTCAAACATCTGTCCGATATTGCTTTAAGGGTGTAACTTTGCCCCGGGCAGCAGGGTTCGCCGATGGAGACGCAGCCGGAGTCTTGAGAGGTATCTTATCCATCCGTCCCCTGACGGATTTTTATGTTCACCTGAACATAGCAAGGTATGTTTTCAGCCGCTCAAAATATTTTGAGCGGCCACGAAAAGCACTTGCCCTTGCAGGGGGCGGGCTTCCCATCCGAAGTCGGGAAGCCTTTCAGACCTACGGTGTCTGTGCCTTGAAGCGGCGGCTTATGCCTTCAATTCGCTAAATCCAAAGTAATATGAAAGAAAAAAAGAAAAGCAAAGCAGGGAGAAATCCCAAACTTGATACGGCGGTGTACAGCTACACCGCCCGTTTCAACGAGGAGGAAGACAACCGTTTCCTCGCCATGTTCGGAAAATCGGGTGTCTATGCACGGTCGGTTTTCCTCAAGGCGCACTTCTTCGGACAGCCGTTCAAGGTGCTGAAGGTGGACAAGACGCCGGTGGATTACTACACCAAGCTGTCGGATTTTCATGCGCAGTTCCGCACCGTGGGAACGAATTACAACCAAGTAGTGAAGGAACTGAGGCTGCATTTTTCTGAGAAAAAGGCGATGGCGTTGCCCTACAAACTGGAGAAGTGTACCATTGACCTTGTGAAGCTGAGCCGGGAGATTGTGGAACTTTCGAGGGAGATGGAGGCTAAGTGGCAACAAAGACAGAGCTTGCAATTCCATCCTCAATGAATTATTGATAAGTGAACGAGGTGCTGGAACGTGAGATACCGCAGTTGCAGGAGATAGCGGGCAAGGTGTGGAAGAAGGAGGACGAGCTGAAACAGTTGAAGTCCGAACTTGCCGCCCTTGACCGCAAGATACAGCTGGAACTTGCGCCGCCTACACCAGAAGTCGCCGAAAAGGAGAACGAAGGGCAACAAGTCAAGCCGGAGGTAGAAGATATGCGGAACAGGCAGACGCATTATCCCGAAAATGCACCGCCGCAGATACGCAGTCCGGCAAATGAACGAAGTCCCATGGGCAATTACATTGCCGACCATGTTGTAATCGGTCGTCCGGGAGCGTATATCAAGGATGAGAACCGACCGAAAGGGTTGAAAATGTAAAACCCAAATAGTCGCAAGAAGCCATTTAGAGTGAATGTAGTCTGAATGGCTTCATTTACATGTTATGTCATAGATAGTATGAAATAAAATCACTACCTTTGCAAATAGGTATCATACAGACTATTATATGGATAAATTCAATCTCTATATAGATAAAATTGATTTGAACTTTTGGCGCGAACTATGCACCAAAGAGGGTAAGTTACGCTCATACAAGAAAGGGGAGTATTTTCTTCATCGAGGAGATATTCCTAAATATTTTGGTTTTATAGCTCAAGGATATTTTGAATATTCTGTAATAGATACAGATGGGAATAGCAATATTACAGGTTTTGCATTCTGTAATACTTTGGTTGGTGATTATTATGGTTCTGTAAAAAAAATGCCATCTTTGACAGATATTATAGCAGTGAAAAATTCAGAGGTTTGGATTTGTAACAACAATATTTTATACGCTTTAATTAAAAATAATAATGAAATGTTCAAAGTCTTTTCCGAAGAATTATTTCATGAAGCTCATAAAAGATATCTCGAATTGTATCAAAAATCTCCCAAAGAACGATATATAGATTTGATACAGCGCATTCCCAATATCTTACAAGACATTACACTCAAAGAATTGGCATCATATTTGCAAATAACGCCTACATACCTCAGCCGTATCCGCAAAGAAATAACTTTTGGCAAGAAATAGTCTATCCAACATAGTCATCACGAGCAACTCTCAACTTAGTTTGAGAGTTGTTTCGTTTAATGCCCGTAACTTTGCACTGATTATAACAACCAAAAAAAGTAATATGAACCAACTTAAATTCTGGCATATGGCATTGCTGCTAAGCATATGGTCACTGACAAGTTGCAGCGATGATAATAACGAAAATGAAGCGATTACTCCGTTCTGTCTTGGAGATACTTACTATGAGGTAAGATTAGGACAAGAAACTAACAGCATCTACATAACAAATGGTAGTGGGGATATTAGTTTGGCGATAGAAGATGAAAATATTTTGCAAGCCACTTATAATGGCAAGTTATATGCAGACAAGCCGGGAGGTGTTGTCTCTTTGTTCGGAAAACAGAAAGGAAGTACCATGCTGTCCATTATAGACAATGTGACAGGAGATAAAGAAACTATTGAAGTGAAAGTAACAGATTGCTACCTTGCATACGTTATCAATGACAGCAACTACCCGATATTGCCGGCAGGCACCACACTCTTTTTAGTGAACAATCAAGCTCAGGACTACTATCTGTTCGACCAAGATAACATATATAACAAGCCTATACTAAAAGACAGCGGTTACGAGTTCTTCATCACGCTGAATGCCGACACAGGTGCGGCACCCACTAAATACGCTATTCCCAACTTACGCTTATACAAACACAATCCCGCTGATGCTGGAACTACTGCGTCGAAGTTCTATGATTTCCAAATAGAACTGTATGGCGAAGAAGCCAGTTCTTCGTACATGCTACAAGTCATTCAAGCCTACTTAGGCGTCGATTGGGAAAGGCTTATAAACAATGCTTTGACCAAATCACCTGCTCCCATAAATATGACTATGATATTGACCGTTCCTGATACAGACTATCGAATAAGAGGAATAATAAGCTTTGTATCCATTCCGAAATACATATTGGATTGATAGATTTCTTGTAATCAACTGAATTCGTATGATGCAGTTACGCAAAATTAAAGTACTTACATTTTTCTTCCTATCGTTCGTTTGCTCCCAAACGACTGTTTATGGGCAAATGATTAGCGGTAAAATAATAGATGCCGAACAACTACCGATAGACGGAGCGACTATTATTCTGCAAGCGATGGATTCGACCTATATAGCCGCATCCATCTCTAATACTGACGGTATATTCGTTTTTAATAGCCAACAGGAAGAATACCGTTTGATAATACAACACCTTTTATATGAAACCAAACAAATGGCAGGTAAGGGAAATGATGTCGGAACTATTCAACTTCAACCTAAAGACTATGCTTTGGATGAAATTATTATAAAGGCAGAACGTCCTTTTGTTAAAGTGAAGAATGGACTTTTAGGGTATAATCTTGCTGTCCTTACCCAAAATCAACTTGTAAACAATGCTTATGAAGCATTGACAAAGATACCGGGAGTACAAGAAGAGAGAGGAATACTGACTTTGGCAGGAGCCGGGAAACTGACAGTTATTCTAAATGGCAAACCAACAACAATGGATGCCGGACAACTTGAAACGATTTTGCGCAATACTCCGGTTAATCGTGTGGAAAAAGTGGAAGTGATGTACAGTGCGCCTCCTGAATATCATGTACGGGGCGCGGCTATTAATGTTGTTTTAAAGCGTTCAAACGACTACTCTTTTCAGGGTGAGATAAGTGCTGACTATAAAAACCAATACTTCAATGATGGGGGAATGAACGGGAACTTTCGTTTGTCAACTCCTAAAATGGCTTTTGATGTAATGTATGGAGTAAATAACGTAAAAAAAATGGAGTACATAGACCTTGATTCCAAGCATACGCTAAAAGAAGAACTCCATTCTATCATACAAAATGAACAGTTGCGCAGCAAGTATTGGAAGCATGACCTTAGAGCCGCTTTTGAATATAATTTCAACGATAAAAACAATATCAATATTGCCTACACAGGTAGTTATACCCCTGACCAATATAATAACAGCCGTACATCAGGCAATTACCAAACCGGTAATGTTGATAAATATATTGACAATCAAATGCACAATATCACATTGCAATATCATTCAGGATCCGGTCTTGAAATAGGAGGTGACTATACCTATTATACTTCCAATAATAATCAATGTTTACATACTGATTATCAAAATGGAAATCAGAGTAGTTTCTCTATGGTTGGCGGACAAAAGATAGACCGCTATTCTATTTATGTAGACGGGAAACACTCTTTATCCAAAGGATGGAATTTGGGTTATGGAGTTTCCTATCGATTTGCCAAAGATCTTGATTTCCAAACTTACGATAAAGTGACAGGTGACATTCAAACACAAAATATATATTCCAATCTGAGAGAACAAACTGCCAGTTTTTATGTGTCGTTGAGCAAAAACTATACAACAGGTACATCTTTATCCGTTTCTGCTACAGGAGAGTATTATACGATTGGCAATTATCATAAATGGGCAGTCTTTCCACAAGCATCATTGACCTATTTTAAAACACCGGAACATCTGTTTCAATTGTCATTATCTACGGATAAAACCTATCCAAGTTATTGGGATATGCAGTCTTCCGTCAGTTATCTTAATGGATATACAGAATTGTGGGGTACACCGAATTTGAAGCCGATGACGAATTATAATCTGAATGGAAGTTATATCTTCATGAAGAAGTATATTTTCAGTCTGTTTTTCACGCATACATCGGATTATTTCACACAAGCCGCCTATCAATCTACCGACAGGCTGGCACTGATCTATAAAAATACAAACTGGAACTATATGCAGCTATGGGGAGCAAATATCATAGTACCCTTTAAAGCAGGAAACTGGCTGGATTCCCGATTCTCATTAGTCGGAATGCAAATGCACCAACGCTGTGATGATTTTTTCGACATTCCTTTCAATCGGAGGAAATGGGTATTTAGCGGCACATTGGATAACACGTTTAAAGTAAACAAGAATTTATCTTTCGAGTTGATAGGGAATGTACAGACTCCTGTCATACAAGGGACATTTGATATAGAATCTATTTTTAATCTCACTGCCGGATTGAAATGGAATTTTGCAAATGACAAATTCAGTTTATCAGCCCGTTGCAATGACATATTTGATACAGGAATGCCTGCAACAAAAGTCCGCTTTAAGGGACAACACTTGGATATGAACAGCGGATTTTATTCACGTTCATTTACTTTGCATTTCAGTTATCGTTTTGGCGGATATAAGAAAAAGGAGATAAAAGGAATAGATACATCAAGATTCAGATACTAATTCAAAAATGATATGAGGACATTGTTGCTAACTCTGAGTGTTTTATGCTTATACTCATGCTCATATAAAACTTCTCTGATTACCTATCGAAATGGATATGTATTTAACACCCAGGGTAAAATGATTGGAAACTATTCCAATGGCTATATTTTCACCGAAAATAAAATACTCATAGGATATTACTTCAATGGATATATTTGTGATGATAATCACAATATTATAGGAAACTATGCAAATGGATTTGCAAAAATTGGAAAAACAAAATAATTAATTTTTTCTGTCAATATCATAGATGTAAACATACAGTGAAACATCTTCAGAAAGCGGTCGCTTTCGGCTATACACTTATTGCATTGTTAATCGGATGTATTGCCTACGCTTGGCATCATGAATGGCAGGAAGTGGAAGCATTGGAGGTTGGCAATCGACGTATAAATGAATTCAGGAAGGATGTAAACCGTATTCATATCCGACTGATAGAGTTCTCTTTGTTGGGAGAAACTGTATTGGATTGGGACGAAACGGATTTGGAGGATTATCATGCTAAACGCATAGAATTGGATAGCATATTATGCAGTTTCAATGCAACTTATCCAATTGAGAGAATTGACAGCGTGCGCAGTCTTTTAGAAAACAAGGAACGGCAGATGCACCGGATTGTGCAGGTGCTTGATGAGCAACAAACCATCAACAATAAGATAACCAGCCAAGTACCTGTCATTGTGCAGAAAAGTGTGCAGGAACAGCCCAAGAAGCCCAAACGAAAAGGATTCTTGGGCATCTTCGGCAAAAAAGAGGAAACACAGCCAACGGTAACCACTTCCATGCTTCATTCTCTCAATAAAAACGTAATCAGCGAACAGAAAGCACAGAGTCGCCGATTGTCGGAACAAGCCGACAGGCTTGCTACCCGCAATGCGGATCTTAACAGGCAGCTGAAGGGGCTAATATGTCAAATAGAAAACAAGGTACAAGCAGACCTGCAAGGGCGGGAAGAAGAAATAGTTGCCATGCGTGAAAGGTCATTTATGCAGGTAGGCGGTTTAATGGGATTCGTCCTTTTGCTGTTGGTCATTTCCTATATCATCATACACCGTAATGCAAAGAGTATTAAACGATACAAACGCAAGACAACGGATTTGATAGGGCAATTGGAACAGTCCGTGCAACAAAATGAGGTACTCATAACCTCCCGAAAGAAAGCGGTATATACTATTACCCATGAGTTGCGTACACCACTGACGGCAATAACCGGCTATACCGAATTGTTACGGAAAGAGTGCAGCAAAGGTAACAATGTGCATTTTCTTCAAAGCATACAACAATCTTCCGACCGTATGCGGGATATGCTTAACACCCTGCTTGACTTCTTCCGCTTGGACAACGGCAAGGAACAGCCCAAACTATTACCCTGCCGTATTTCCACAATCGCACATACTCTTGAAATGGAGTTCATGCCCGCTGCTATGAACAAAGGTTTGTCACTTACAGTGAAAAACGGAAGCGATGCCGTTATACTGACTGACAAGGAGCGGATAATTCAAATAGGGAATAATCTTCTGTCAAATGCCATCAAGTTCACGGAGGAAGGCAGTGTGTCGCTGACTACCGACTATACCGATGGAATTCTGACAATTACGGTTGGAGATACGGGTACAGGCATGACCGAAGATGAACAGCGACGTGTATTTGGCGCATTTGAACGCCTTTCAAACGCTGCCACTAAGGAAGGTTTCGGACTTGGACTTGCCATCGTGCATAATATCACGACTATGCTTCACGGAAAAGTACGACTGGAAAGTAAAAAAGGGAAAGGCAGCCGTTTTACAGTGGAGATACCCATGCAGAAAGCTGATGATGTGCCGGAGCAAGTGATACAAACTTATGTCCACCGAAAAGAAAAGAGTATCAATGTTGTCGCCATAGACAATGATGAGGTGCTACTCCTGATGCTGAAAGAAATGTACACTCAGGAAAGAATACATTGCGATACTTGCACCGATGCGGCGGAACTGATGGAGATGCTACGCCGGAAAGAATATAATCTGCTGCTGACAGATTTGAATATGCCCGGTATAAACGGTTTCGAGTTGCTGGAACTTCTGCGTTCGTCCAACGTGGGCAATTCACAGATAATCCCCGTGGTCGTGGCAACCGCTTCGGGCAGTTGCGATGCGGAGGAACTTTTGGCAAAAGGCTTTGCCGGATGCCTGTTCAAGCCGTTCTCCATATCGGAGCTGATGGAGGTCTCGGACAAGTGCGGCATAAAAGAAACTCTGGACGGAAAGCCGGACTTATCCACCTTGCTGTCATACGGCAATGAGGCCGTCATGCTGGAGAAACTGATAACGGAAACTGAAAAGGAAATGCGCTTGATGCAGGATGCGGCAACGCGAAACGACCTGCAAGAACTTGATGCCTTGACACACCACTTGCGTAGCTCGTGGGAGATACTCCGTGCCGACCAACCGTTGAGAGAACTTTACGGATTGCTTCATGAAAAGGATAAACCAGATACCGGAGCATTGAGTAATGCCGTGATCGTCGTGTTGAATAAGGGTGTAGAAATAATTCGACAGGCAAAAGAGGAAAGGAGAAAATACGAAAATGGATAAGACAAGAATAATCGTGGTGGAAGACAACATCGTGTATTGCGAATATGTCTGCAACCTGCTGGCACGGGAGGGCTACCATACCGTGAAAGCTTACCACCTATCGACAGCGAAGAAACATCTGCAACAGGCAACGGATAATGACATAGTAGTTGCCGACCTGCGCCTGCCTGACGGCAACGGTATAGACCTGCTGCGTTGGATGCGTAAGGAAGAAAAGATGCAACCTTTCATCATCATGACCGACTATGCCGAAGTGCATACTGCTGTGGAAAGTATGAAACTCGGTTCTTTGGATTACATACCCAAACAGCTTGTGGAAGACAAACTCATTCCACTTCTCCGTTCCATACAGAAGGAGCGTCAGATGGGACACCGCCGTATGCCCGTGTTCGTCCGTGAAGGTTCCGCCTTTCAGAAAATCATGCATCGCATAAGGTTGGTAGCCGCTACCGATATGAGTGTGATGATATTCGGAGAGAACGGCACGGGCAAGGAGCATATCGCCCA
>ULRI01057320.1_pt1 | contig 13439 bp, 21 predicted proteins | sample 1955291 | NCBI WGS metagenome assembly ULRI01 (sample SAMEA4835678, study PRJEB28245) | human gut metagenome | biome: gut microbiome; material: fecal sample | place: Denmark | collected 2008
AAGACGGCGGCATCGAGCGGCTCGCCGTGTTCGATGGCAAGGAGGATCGTAGCGATCGAATCCTTGCCGAACGAACACGAAGCGATATAGGCGGGGTTGTCGTAGGTGTGCGGAGACATATCAAAGGGAGAGGGTTTGCTGTTTCAAGCGCTTTTCACAGATCGCTGCATATTCCGAATTGGGTTCGAAGCCGATGTAATAGCGTCCTAATCGTCGGGCGACGACCGCCGTCGTTCCGCTGCCCATAAAGGGATCGAGAACAATGCCCCCTTCGGGACAGCCGGCCTTGATCGGCGTCTCTACCAACCGCGACGGATACATGGCATAGTGCGCCTCGTGGCTCGGTTCATAAGGAACACGCCACACGCACCGCATATTGCGGCCGCGAGGATCTGGCTCGATCATCCCTTTAGGTCGCCCGCTTATGCGGCGATACTCTTCGCCTTTTCCGTTGAGCGTCATCGGTGTCTTATAACGCGCCAGCGGAGCGGGAGCATACGGTTCGAATTGCTGCGCGAAATAGTATCGTTGCGACTTGGTGAAGAAGAACACCTTTTCGAAGTCTACTGTGAAGCGGTCGCGGACGGAAGAAGGTATGCAGGCGGGCTTGTACCAGATGATTTCGTTGCGCAGCACCCAACCTCGCAAGATCATCTCGTCGGCGAACTTATTCGGAATGTTGCACAGCGATTTGGAGGGAAGCGTATTCGCGGGAGACAACTTGCGTTTACCTGTAACGAAGTTACGGTTATTGCCGCGGCTGATCGTCTGAGGACACTCCTTTTTGTTGCTGTACTTTTGCGGGTTGTTGTAGGTATCGCCCAAGTTCACCCATAGTGTGCCGGAGGATTTCAGCACACGGCGATATTCGCCAAAGATCATACACAGGTGCGCGATGAAGTCATCGCGCGTAGGCTCCAGCCCCAACTGCCCCGACCAACCGTCCGGCCACACGATCGAGCCGATACCGTAGTCGCGCATCTGCCAGTACGGAGGCGACGTGACGATGCAGTCCACCGACTCGTCGGGAAGTTGTCGTAGGCCGGTAAGGGCGTCGGTGTTGTATATGACATTTAGTTCCATCTGCTGAATAAGCTATTATCGGTTATCTTTTTCATACCTTTGCAGGTATGGATATCATGGATGTTCGAGAATATCTCGTTTCTTTACCTGCGGTCGAGGAGTGCCAGCCTTTCGGCGAGGAGTGGCTCGTCTATAAAGTCGGCGGCAGGATGTTCGCGGCCTATGGGTTCGAACGTCCACAGTACCTACCCGTTAAGTGCGACCCCGACCGGGCCATTCTTCTGCGGGATGAATTCCCGACCATCACTCCGGCATGGCATTTCAATAAGAGGCATTGGAACGACCTTCGTTTCGAAGCACTCCCCGACGAGGTCGTCATGCGAGAAATCCGCCATTCGTTTCTTACTGTTATCCGGAAGAACGTCACACCAGCAGCTCTCCGCGAAGAGCTGCTGAAGATGGTTGCGGAGGCAGGCGTCGCTGATGCGCCACTCGACCTTTAGTAGTTTGTTACCATCCACTCCTCCTGCCTGCGGCGGGACTCCTTGGAGGCTGTGATCTGCCGCTCGATGGGATGTATCGTCCACCCGAAGCACGAAACGTATTCGCGGATCCGTTCGTGCGGAAACATCGTCAGCATGAACTTGCCTTCCACCTCCGAGAGAATAGCCAGCAGCTCTTCCAAATCCTGCTCGTTGAAGGTATCCGAGTAGTGGCCGCAGTCGGAGCCCACATAGGGCGGATCGACGAAGTGGAACGCCTTCGGACAATCGTACCGTCGGATGACGTTCTTGCCGTCTTCGCTCTCCACCGTAACGTGCCCAAGACGCTGACAGACCGCCTCCGTGAACTGATCCTTGCCGTTGAAGAGTTTGAGCGTCGTCGTGCCGCTGCGGTCGTAGCCGAACGTCCCGTCGAGCATCGAGGCGAAGCCCAACTTCGAGCCGATCCAGATCGCCCATGCACGCTGTACCGGAGTGAAGAATTGCGGGTGGGTCATGATATGCTTGGCATGCGTGTGCTGGTCGCGCGAGTGCAGGCTGGCGTCGATCTCGCGTTTGAGTGCCGGATAGTCGCTCTGCGCCACGCGGTAGAAGTTGATCAGCTCCTTGTTCATGTCGTTGATTATTTCACACTTGACAGGCTGCTTGCCGAAGAGTACGGCACAGCCGCCGCAGTAGGCTTCGGTATAGACCTTATGTTCGGGAATGAGCGGCAGGATGTATTTGAGCATCGTCTGCTTGCCGCCGTAATAGCTGATCGGTGTTTTGAGTCTTGCTTTTGCCATAATTAGAAGCGCGGGATTTTGAATTTCAGGATAAGGAGTAGCAGGAAAAGGGCGATAAGCCCCACGGCGATCCACTTGACCGCCATAACAGACGAAGGAGGCTTTTCAACTACCTCATCTTCCTGTTCGCTTTGCCGTCGGGTATGTATATCGTATCGCACCGTGCTGTCTGTGGCGGTAAGGCGTTCGGCATCGGCTGCAATCTCCGTACGAACGATACGTCGTACGGCCGGAGCCGTCTGAGTAATGGTTTGTACCCGTAAAGGCTCTTCGGCAGGGAGACTGTCCTGCATAACCATGTGCGGTTCGGGAAGCTCGGTCGGCGAAGTAATCGTCGGAGGATAGAACTCCACGACGGTCTGCGAGAGCGCACCCCACTCGTGCAGCACGTCGGTGACGGCCTTGCGGATTTCACTCCGGTCGAGCGAGGTGCTGTCCGTGATGCTATGACGTTGCGTCTTGCGCAAAGGACCGCACGCTGCGGCAAGCAGCAGCAAAACGAGCAGACAGATGGTCTTACTGTTTCTCATCGTGTTTGGATGCATTAAGGATTCGTTTGATACGCTCGCGGCGCTCCTGCATGGTCAGCGGTTCCGGCGTTTCTGTGGCTTCCGTCTCCCACGGGAGCGGAAACATCTCGGTCATCGCTCGTCGCTCCTTGCGGTCGAGTTGGATGGAGGTCAGCACCCACACCGCCCAGCGTTCGCGCTCCCACGCCTGCTGCTGGCGAATCTGTTCCTGCTCCGACCAGCCCAGCCACGCATAGATGAACTCCGCAGGCGTGAGGGCCTCGAAATCTTCCGGACGTATGGACATCTGACCGACGGCGATGGCGAACCATCGCTCGTAGGTAATGCGGCGGTCGTCTACCTTTTCCGCGCCGCCGCACGTCCGTTTTTTACCATTCCACCCAGCTTATCGGTCAGCGGCGCAATACTATCGACGAAAAGTTGCGTGATTTCCAGCACGAGGTGCGGTTCGTCGTCGAAGATGTCCCACACGTCGTCCTCCGTATAGCGGCATTCGCTGCCGGAGCGTCGTGCGCCTTCGTTGAGCCCGACGGTCGTAAGAGCAACGATGCTGTCGATGCTCCCGACGGCGGCGGTCGTCGTAATATTCTCGGCGAAGTCCGATTCCTGACGTTTGGTGAACTCCGCGATGGCCTTCATCCCGAAATGGATCGGCGTGGCTTTCCCGTTGATCGTGATCTCTTTCATGACTGTTGCTGGGTTGCGTCTTGGGGGGACAGATTACCGCTCCCGGTAAGCGAATAGTTGTAGGTGGCATTGTCGCCGGCCGGAGCGCCTAACGAGAACGAGGTGATGTACGCCTTGCCGTGGTAGGTCTTCGAAAGACCCGACAGCGGCGATTTGATTACCACATCGACGAGTTTCTTCGAAAGGATAATGCCCAGTACATCCTCTGAGGTGTGGCTGTCTTCGATGGAGTCGTCCACCACCACGAGGCCGTCTCCGTCTACCGACCACGAGATGTCGCCGGGCGATTGCTCCTTACCGTTGGTATCCTTCGTGCGGAGCTCCTTGAGCTCCAAGTCCACCTTCAGGTTGTGCGTGGTGGCATGGAGCGTCGTCTTGCTGTCGACCAGAACGATGATATCCTCGCCCTGAATCACTTTTTTCTCTGCCATGTTAAATTATTTTGAATGTTATCGTATATCCATGCAAATCGAAGTCGGCGTAGTAGCTGTATTCCGAAGACTTCCAGCGGCAACGCCTTCCTGCCAACGCTATTCCGTCGAGGGTTCGGATCGCCTTGCGTTTAAGCGCCTCGGCTGAAACCATACGGTCGTGGATGAGCGCCACCTCGAAAAGCGTCTGCACTCCGGCGATACCGTGCTTCGTATGCAGGGGCGTCTCCTCCGGCGTCGTAAAGGCGGCATAGGGAACAGGAGTCTCGGCATCCACAGCCCCGGCCTGCACCTTGCCCCGAAGTTCGGGAGCGGCCGCTTCGAGTGCGGCGATAAATGCCGTCTTGAAATCTTCGATCATCCCTTGACGGGTTTAAAGTGTTTCTGAACATAGCGTTCGACGGCAGAAGCCAGCTCGTCGCCGAAGATCGTAATCGTACGTTCTCCGCTTTCATCATAAGCCATTTCGAGAAAGGGTGTCGCACGAATGCCCTTGACGCTGCGGACGAAGATTTTCTCACCCTGTTTGTTCTCGAAGACGAGCATCTTGCCTTTGCGCGAGAGGCGCGGATCCTTCGTCCCCTCGTGAATAAATTTGCCGTAGTATTGGTTCACCGCACTGCTCTTTTTCGACCTGTCGAAGACCGGCTTCACAGCTACGGCCACTTCCGTCTTCGGAGCGTTGCGATCCCGAAAGCGGACGATACGCAATTGATGTTTGAGCTTGCCGCTCCTGACCGGGACCTTACCCCGCGCCGAAGTGAGCATCGGCCGTGCTGACTGGCGGAGCGCCGCCAGCAGGATACTTCTCTGCATCCCGTCGGGCAGGCCGTCGAGAATCTCCTTCGCCTGACGGTAACCATTTACTTCAATTGTCAGCATCGCTCTTTTTGACCTTTATGTGGAGATACTTGCGACGGCCCTCTTCATGCACCGAAACGATGCGGTAGACCATGTCGCCCTCGCGCACCTGGTACGAAGTGCGGATATCCGGTCGCCAACGGATCGTATAGGCGATTTCGTTCTCATGAAGAATACGTCCGGCAAAGAGGTTCTCCCGGCCGCCGGCTTCGGTGCGCTGTGCATAGCAGACGGCGATGCACATCATCTCCTCGCGGCGTTCGTTGTAGGCGTCCCGCTCCTCGGTGGGCGCCATGATCTCAATGCGGGTATCAAACACGGTCGTCACGATAAGGGGTTACGCGCCACGGAGCGAGCAGCTTTTCCGCCGTAAGGGAGAGTTCCGACACGAAGCGCCCGACGATATTGTCCGACTCGTTGTCGTAGAGCGTGCCGAGCAGGAGCAGGAGCAGGATGGCCGCCTTGATCGCCGGCGGAATCGTCTCCGCATCGTACCCCTCGGTAGCCTTCACATGGAACTTCCTTCCGGAGAAGCGTTCGGCATCGATCAACAACAGGTGGGCATCGTAGTCGTCAGCCAACAGGAGGTAATCTTCGTCCGGTGTGAGGATACCGTTATGTGAGGAGACCTCCGCGATGGCAGCAGTACGGACAGGGAGTCGGACGGCATCCTCCGCTGCGCCCAAAAGCACATCGAACTCGACGTAGCGGTCGCGGATGCGGCGTCCGGTCATGTCCTCGGCGATGCCGACGGCCATCTCCAATTTGGCATCGATAAGTGCATGGTCGTGCATATCGTCGCCGATGCGAAGATGGGCGCGGGCAAGTTCCGCCGACACCGGGAGGTTTCTCGTTCTGATCTCGGTATAGCGCATGACATTAAGCTCCGGAAGCGGCGTGTACGAGTTTCTTGATCGGGTGCGTACCTGCGTTCAGCAGCAGGCCGTCCAGCCGTGCGAAGCCAAAGATGCCGATGGAGAGGTACTCGGCCAACAGTTCGTTCAGGCGGATAACCCGAAAGTCCTTCACCATGCGGATCTTGAACTTCGAGAAGTCCCCGAAGAGCACCGAGGCTTTACCCGCGCCGATGTCCGGCATATCGTCGTTAAGCGTGTAGGGCTTGGCGAAGAGCGTCGGCGGCGTGCCGTCCCGTGCTCCCTCTTGCCAGATATACCGATTCGTGGTGTCCTTGATCTTGACCAGCGAGTAGAGCGTATTGCGGTTGAACATGAAGCGGCCGTTACGGGCATAGGCCGAATCGACCGAGCGGATAAGGTCGATGAGATCGTCCAGCTTGATGGCCGAAGCCGAAGGTGTGGTGTCGCTGGCTGTAGCCCACTCGATGATCCCTTTCGGTTTGCTTTTGCCGTCGCCAACGGTGAGGTCTTCATTCATGCCGCGTCCGAACGATTCTGCCAACAGATCGGAGAGCAGCGACTCCAGATCGAAGCTGTTGTCCTGCAACAGTTCGAGAGACACGGGAACGATAGGCGTGCGGTAGGTGTATGCCTTGAGTGTCTCCGAGCCGAACGATGGAGCCTTCTGCGTCGACTTCTGATACTCGGCTACGACCGTAGCCTTGCTCGTGGTGTCGTTCACCGTCGGCATGATCAGGTCGCCGCCCGTAGAGGTGGAGAAGACCGAGCCGGCCTCCAGCATTCCGCCGTAGGTCTTGAGCGCCTTTTCGATGGAGTTAGCCAATGTCGAAGGAACGAGGACGCCGCCCGCCAATCCTGTGATGCCGGCACGCTCCTCGAAACGGCGGCGGTTCTCGGCCGAGACACCGTTTTCGCCTTTCAGAAGATACTCAACGAAAGCGCCGCGGTACTCCGCAGGATCGTCGTTGCCATCGGCCGCGTGCCGACGTTCGTAGCTCTGTTCGGCCTGACGACGTTCCAGCTCCTCGAAACGCTCCTCCTGCTCGACCTTTCGGTCGACCTTGTCGTAATCGGCCAGCAACGTATCCCACCGCTGCTGCTCCTCGGCAATCATCTCGCGGCCGTCCGTCGCCTTGCGAAGCTCGTCGATGGCTGCGAACACCGTCGCACGTGCCTCGCGTAATTCTTTCAGTTTGCCCATAGTATCTCAGATTTATATCTACGGCAAACTTATACTCCGAGCGACGACCGATTATGAGACTTTGTCCCGAATGAATAAAAATTGTTTTTCTCGTTAGGTTTTCGTATATTTGTAACGTCAATAAATATACTGGGTAGATATGTCTTTCAAAATAGAGAACTATGCCGATTTAATTCGAAATGCGATTGCATATTTCTGGAATACAAGAAATAAGCAATTGAATGATCAAATTAATCGAGAGGTCCATGATGCTGGTAATCGCGGTGCTGTAACTGGAGGTAAACAAATGGATGGTTTTGTTGCCCTTCTTACAAAAGTTGCATTGGATTCAGGCATTCCTCAAGAGTGCATTTATACTCGTAGCAATCAATTACCGGGATATTTCAGACCAACAAAAGACTGGGATTTCTTGATAATTTCCCCGACCAAGAAGTTAATAGCTGTTATTGAATTCAAATCCCAAGTAGGTTCGTTTGGAAATAATTTCAACAACAGAACAGAAGAAGCATTAGGCTCGGCCGTTGATCTTTGGACTGCATTTAAAGAGAATGTATTTCCAAATCAGAATGCGCCGTGGGTTGGGTACTTGATGACTGTTGAGCGTTGTGCAAAATCAACATCAATCGTCAGAATTGCCGAACCCCATTTCGAAGTATTGAATGAATTCAAAAACACATCATATCTTGACAGATACTCCATCCTATGCAAAAAATTAATTTTGGAACGACATTACACATCTGTTGCTTTACTCTGGACATCAGATTCTAATACATATGAAAACGCATCAGAGGATATTTCAATAAATACATTTCTGGCTGCATTTGCAGGTCATCTACAGGGTGTAGCTAACGAATTTAAATAGGATGTACGGAAATAGATCAAATGGTAAAAAGCACGGAGATGTATTTACATCGCCGGACATAGTGAAGTATATGCTGGACATGTCAGAATATACTTCCGACCGTGATTTATCCTCTATTACCGTTATAGAACCTTCTTGTGGAGAAGGAGAGTTTGTCTTGGAGATTATTTCTCGATTATCTCAATCTGCCGGAAAATACAAGTTCAGTTTAAACGAGGCAATAAAGCGTTGTTTGGTTTGTTTTGATATCGACAAAGTTAAAATTGAAAAATGTATCCATAAAATACATACGTTCAATCCAACAATAGAATTAGGCGAGGATATATTCAGATACGAAGATTTCCTGTTGGCCGATATAAAGAAAGCCGATTTAATAATTGGCAATCCGCCATATGTACGCCAAGAGCAAATTCCGGAGTGTAAAAAAGAGACATATCGCCACCTATTTTTTACTTTTAAACATAGAGCCGATTTATATATTCCATTCTTTGAAAAATCTTTGAGTCTTTTAAGACCGAACGGGAAGCATTGCTTTATTTGTTCCAATCGATGGTTAAAAAACCAATATGGTTACAACCTGCGGAATATGATTTCTTCATCTTTTGACCTTCAGGTAATTGTAAACTTGGAAAAAGTTAATCCTTTCCAAGAAGAAGTGATTGCATATCCCGCGATAAGCCTTATTTCCAATAAACCAGCTGGAAATTCTTTCAAATATATTGATATCGAGAATCTAAATTCGTTAACACTACCCCATGAATTCGATGGAGAACATAAGATGCCTCATAATGGAGATTGGAGCGATACGTTTAATGTCGTTTCAAATCATCTTAAGTTAACCTCTATTGAAGATCTCGGTTTCAAAATAGGTATCGGTGTTGCTACAGGCGCTGATAAAATTTTCATTGGAAAACATTTGATTAACGTGGTAGAAGAAGAATTGTTGCTTCCGATTCTCACATCAAGAGATATTAGAAACAATAATCTCAAATGGGGCGGCAATTATCTATTCAATCCTTTTGATGAGGACGGTAATATCATAGACCTTTCGATGTATCCCAAAGCATGTGCATATATGGAACTTCATAAAGAAAGGTTGCAAAGCAGGCATGTATCCCAAAAAAATCCATCTTATTGGTATCGAACTATTGATAAGATATATAAACCCCTTTTGTCTCAACCCAAAATATTATTACCGGGCATCTCTGCTAATAATCAAATCATGATCGATGCAGGTCATTTTTACCCGCATCATAATTTATATTATATCACTGGAGGCGACATTGATAATCTCAAGATATTGAGCGCTTTTTTGATGTCGGATTTCATAGTGTCTCAATTATCACGACTTGCCAACAATATGAATGGAGGGTATCCACGATGGCAAAGTCAGTATATCAAAAAATTAAAAGTACCTGATATATACGCCATTAACGCATCTGACTCTAAAACGCTAATATCGTTTTATGATGCTAAAAACTTATCGGGAATAAACTCTGTCGTAAATCAAATTGTAGCATAGAGGCAACGTCAATATTGTCTCCTATTTCCAACGAAAACCGCCTCCTCGCCGTATTGCAGGCTCCGGAGGCGGGTGGGATCTTTAAGCGTATTCCGTGAGGCTTCAGCGTTTGAGCCTCATGACTTTCACAAGTCGATCCCGCGACAGGCATCGTGCCGTAGTATCGTTATTGTAGGGTTTCGGAGCGGTCGGCTCCGCAGATGTCTCTTCTGCCGGAGCTTTATCCCGTAGCGAACGCAGGTAGTCGGCCTTGCGCTCTTCGAGGTGGCGGACAGAGGCTTCGGTATCCCTGTAGGCCGGATAGACCACCAGCGCCACGTCGTAGAGTTTCGACACTTTGACAATCGTTCTCTGGTCGTATTCGAGTCCGTTCTGTTCATCGGCGTACAACCACTCGTCCTGCCCCACGATGAAGCGGAACGAACATTTGTTCACATCTCCGCGCCTGAGCAGTTCTACCATGTCGTTGCCGCGGGTCGTGGCAGGGGCCTCAAACGTGAAGCGCAGGCCGACCTCATCGACCGCAAGGGACAGCGTGCCGCTCGACGTTCGGGCGAGGATGTCGTCCACGTTGTGGTTGAAGCACATGATCGCATCGTTCGTATCGCACTCGTCGAATGCGCCGCGGCGAATCTGCTCGACGAACCAGCCGCAGATCGGCTCCGACCATGTGTCGAATTTGGCCGCATACCCCGTGACCGTCCGTCCGCTCGTATCGCCTTCGCGCTGTTCGACGCGGATGTCGGAGAGCAGGCACCGCAACTCTACCATTCCGTTATTGTTTTTTCTTTCCTCCATCGATTGCCTGTTTTACGGGTTGCATATTCATCTGCACGAAATATTCGTCGCCACCCTCGTAGGAGTTCATATCTTCGAGGTTACGGATTTCGTTCGCGCACAATGCACCCACGATGTTCATATTCTTGTAAAATTCGCTGCGCGTCTTGGCATCGCCCCGCAGCAGACCGTTCAGGGAGAAGAGATAATAATACTCGACATCTATATACTTGAATGTACAAACAAAAAAGCGACCTAAAATTAGGCCGCTTTTTTTGTGTCTCTTAATGGTCAATCCACCCACCAAAAATTCGTACAGCAGGTTTTCAACATTTCATTGTCGCCATTGTTTATCACAATGATTTTATGTCTCTTGGCACTTGGTGACAAATCATGTATGAACTCTTTGTTGTAACTCGGCTTGTGGCAGGCTATCAAAATTGACTCCGGAATTTCCAATGAATCATCGTAGTCGTCTATCTTGCCAATTGATACGCTTAAATTGTTCACGAATCCGAAAACTCCGTTCAAATGTGCCCGCATTCTATTGTCTGCATAGTTTGACTTACCAATGTACAGCAATGTATCTCTACCGTAAATATGGTGGTCGCCATACAATTGATACAACACATTATGTCTGTTATCTGTGCACTTTGCAAGGTCGTCTACTGTTTTGACATGTTGTCTTTTTGACCAATTGATTATGATTTCTTGGTACTCGGCAGTTTTCATGTTGCTACAAATTAGCCATTATGATTATAAAGATTATGAACGCTACCAAAAGCCCTGCTAATGTGCTATACAATATTATGTCACGTTTTCTTTGTTTTTCTGCATATGCTTGCCATTCCTGCTCTTTATCTGTAAAATGGGTTAGCATCGGATGTTCTGCATTGGCGATATTAAGTACAGCAAGACCTGTCTTAAACTGCGACCTTGCAGCCATCGCATGCTTCTTTTTATCAGACTGCGTTAGCCACAAATCAACAGATGATGACAAAAATGTCAGGTTCTTAATAATGCCATCGACATCTTTTGTATTGAACTGAATAGCAACATTAGTATCAAGCAATTGTTTATCATGCTCGTACTCTAATGTCGATTGCTTGGCTCGTTCAATGGCTCCATAATCAACCGTTGGCTGAACAGACGGCTGAACAGAGCTACTTTCATTGACCCATGTTACACGCTTTCTAACATCATCCGCATGTTTGCCATACAATTTGTTGCCAAGCGCCTTTCCTGTTTTCTTACCAAACTCTTTGGCTGCATTGTCCCAAAATTGCCCCATAACAGAATTGATTCATTCTTCCCAGCCTTAAAGAAGATTTACACAACAAGGAAAGGCGCAAGACTGTTAGCTTATATCATTGATTGGCTCTGGACAAGCCCATGTCGAATACAAGAAAACAGCTCACGCCTCTGGCTGTATCTAATGCTCGATGCATCATATACAAAACCAAAGGAGAACGTCTTCATTATTCCTTCGACATTTGTTGAACTGTCCAGATTCATCAATGAGGAATAAAGCTAAACGCTTCCTATCAAATATGTTCGCCCAACGGGCAACACAAAGATAGAAATAATTTAGGACATTCTACACATGAGCTGTAAAATATGTAACGCTTACAAAGTTAAGTCACAATATCGTAATCTGTCATTGGCAATCGTTAGAAATACTCCGAATCTTTGTCCGTCTTTATATCCCGTGTATTGTATCTGCAAGCAAATTCATCACAATACAAATCCAAGTGCTTCTTGCTTACCACATGATAAGCGCCTATTATACCGCGTTTCAGTTGGCTCCAAAAGCCTTCAATGCTATTCGTATGATAATGGTCTTTGACATATTCACCTTTGTGGTGGTCCGCTACACGATGTTCATAGTTTTCCGACAAACCTTTGTAGCCATACTAACCGTCTGTTACGACCGTACTGCCTTTTGGTACAAACGCATTGATTGCACGTTGCAATACCCATTTGCTGGCTTTTGGAATGACCTCCGTATAAACTCTGCCATTTGACAGCATGCCCATTACCAGCGTTTTCAGTTTAAGGCTACGACCTCTCATGTTCTTCAATCGTTTGCCGGCATTCCTATTCTTGTTCCTGCCTCCGATATATGTTTCATCGACCTGCGTAACATCACCGTATATAATGCACTTGATGTTTCGCAGGTTATAACGTATTCGGCTTAACATAAACCAAGCAGTTTTCTGCGTAACTGCAATATCCTTATGCAGTTGCATACTGCTTATGCCTTTCTTATGCGCCAAGAACATATAAATTGCAACAAACCATTTACGCAACGGAATATGTGAACCTTCGAACATGGTCCCAACCGTTACTGTAAATCGCTTGTTGCAATCCTTGCATTTATGCAAGCCTATATATTGCCCGCCATTGGTCAGCTTATAATGTTCTTTTGACTGACTACCGCAATGCGGACATATCGGAGCACTACCGCCATTCCATCTGATAGCTTCAAGGAACTCCCGACAATCCTCCTCGGATTGCAGGCAGTCCAATAAATCTATCAGCGAATTTATCATCGTGGCAAAGGCAAATTATTATATGTAGATATATTACTACACGAAGCCAATTTTTGCACGATTTTCAGAAAAAAATTTCAAAGAAGAATGAAAAAGCCAACCGTTATGATTGGCTTTTAATGAATTGCATTGTATCTTTGTTTTACAGTAATACGCATAAATTTATGTAATATGGATAAACTATCGATTACAACATCATTGTCTTTTGTACATACAGAAAGTATGTACGGCTCATATAATGAACACCCATTGAGTCTAATTGTACAAGTCAGAAACAACACGGTGCAGCCCATTCAAATAGCTAAAATATGCGTATCAGCAAAGGGCTTATTGTTATCAAAAGAGTCATTGGCTCAATACAGTACACAGATAATACAACCTCATGAACAGTGCAATTTTTACTTAGACACTATACACTTGATTCAAAAACTTGGTCGCAATACAGCATTTACTGTGAAATTAACATCAATCAACAATGAAATTTTTGAAAGCAACCGGATTTCAATGGCTTCTTTGAACGAATTGTATTAAGTTCAATAATGCATCTATTTGGCGCATTAAGTTCATCGTTTGACATAATATGCCAATAGTTAATCATTTGTCTATTTTTACGTTTGAATATTTTGTTAAGCATATTCTGATGTTATTTTAGATATAATACAAATAAAGTCCTATGTTTGCATATAGGACTTTTGTTTTTAGATTGGTACATTCAAGTATATAGATGTCTTTATTTAACCTCTTCAAATTCGGCAAAATCATCTTTTAGAACATCGCCTGACAGGAGCGCAGCGACACGATGACGGCTCGATGGCGTCAGACCGAAC
>ULRI01062168.1_pt1 | contig 13116 bp, 9 predicted proteins | sample 1955291 | NCBI WGS metagenome assembly ULRI01 (sample SAMEA4835678, study PRJEB28245) | human gut metagenome | biome: gut microbiome; material: fecal sample | place: Denmark | collected 2008
GATTTCCCGTCCGCTCGTTCGTTCCAGCGGCCGATGCCGCAAGGCGGAGTTATAAGCGGAGCCGATGCCTCTATCAGATAATCCGATCGTGCGGATGGTGCAAAAAACAGATAATCTTGTATCTTTGCATCGGATAAGAAACTTTTATGTATCTGTCTGAATGACAGCGTAGAGTGAAGAATAAGAAAGTTGTCAGTAACGATTTAGCGACCGTGTAACTGCGCTGAACTGCTGTGCTTTGCATCTCGTCGAACAACTCTATGCAAATATAGCGTTTTTCTTGGAAATAGCAAAATCGACGACTGTGTTAATGCAAAATGCGGACAGAATCTTCCATCCGCATTATTTAATCAGCGTCGCCGCTCTCGCTCTTTTTCATCGTCACGTTGCATCCGCAGATTCAAACGCTCGCGCAACTTGTCGAGAAAATAGGTGCGGCTCTCGCCTTTGCGTCGTTTGATGTCGGTATAAGCGTCGTAAAGACTTCGAGCATCGAGACGAATACTGAATAGCTCACCGAAGAATCCGGCTAATTCGTTCATGGCTATCTTGCCGTCGTCGATACGTTTCATTTCGTGCAAGGCGTATATCAACTCGACCAGTTCGACAACAGCTCCCGTCCAACGTCGTTTGCATACATGGGGTTTCAACGGATAAGTATCGCCGTAGCGATTCAATATTTCCAGCTCTGTATCTATATATCCGATGACGATATGCAGGAACTGAATTTGAGTATCACTCTCCGGCGTTTCCTCTTTCGAGATATATCTGCATAATACGTGCAGGCGAATACGCGCATAACGCAAGGTGCGAAAAACGGCTTTGCGATCGTCTTCCTCATCGCAGAGGGCGTGGAGCGTGTTATCGAAGTCGCGGAACAGTTCCTCCGTGACGGCTTTTATGGCGGATTCTACCAAACGATCTACCATGATATGATGGGTCATAAATGTTCGTTTTATAAGTAAATAAATCAGTTTCTTCGAGTCTGTTGAAGTGGGACTCGGTGGAGATTTATTTCTTATAAAGTGAACAGCATCGGGTCTTCAAAGTAGATCGGGAATAACCATCTCGCTTTTCGTTGGCGGAAAGTCCGCATGAAATACTGTTAATAAATTCCTATGGTTGTAAACGGTAGCGGTTATCTGTTCTACATTCCGAATGCCTAAAATAAACATTTCGATATTTTGTACTCGGTTTCGCTCATAGAACATGATAGCAGCCATACTCCGATGACTGCTATCAATATAATGTTCTCTATAAGTATTCGGTGTTGCTGTAATAATTTCATTTGAAATTGAATCAACAATAGTTTACTTTTCCTATCGCTTCATTCAGTTTGTGAAAATTATATTTGCAAGTAATCGCAGAAGTCAAAATAACGGTGAAAGTATCACTTGAAGTCAAGCAATTACTTTTAGCATACAGGTCGCTATTACTTTAATGTTGTTAATATCGGGTTTTTCGTATAATTATGTAACCGGTACACCTCACTCGGAACACGGGGATCGAGCATTTGGGCATGACCGAGATCCAGAGCGGCTATTGCCGTCATATCCTCTTTCGACAGCTCGAAATCCCAGACAGCGATATTTTCCTCCATACGGTTTCGGTGGACGGATTTCGGGATAACGCTCACGCCGCGCTGGATATTCCATCGCAGGATGACCTGTGCGACGGTTTTCCCGTATTCTGCGGCAATTCCGGCAAGCACCGGATTGGTGAACATATCGTTCATCCCCTCGGCAAACGGCGCCCATGCCTGCGGCACGATGCCATATTCTTTCAGGACGGCCAACTCCTCTTCACGCTGGTAAAAAGGGTGCAGTTCGAGTTGGTTGACGGCAGGCAACACGTCCACACAATAACATAGGTCGATTACCCTGTCGCTCAAAAAATTGCTGATACCGATCGCACGGATTTTCCCTTCTTTGTACAACTCTTCCATAGCCCGCCATGCACCGTAGTAGTCGCCGAAAGGCTGGTGGACGAGATAAAGGTCGAGGTAATCGAAACCGAGGTTGTCGAGAGTACGGGCGAATGCTTCCTTGGTTCTCTCATAACCCATTTCGTCGATAAAAGCCTTGGAGGTTACGAAAAACTCATCTCTGTTCACGCCTGATTTACGGATGGCTGCGCCGACCGCTTTTTCATTCTTGTAGGCCGAAGCCGTGTCGATCAGCCGATAACCGGCTTCGATGGCATCGCTCACCGCTTTCTCGCAAACGGCGGGATCGGGAATCTGAAATACGCCGAAACCTTCCAAAGGCATTTCGACACCGTTGTTCAATTTTACAGTTTTCATATTAAATTGTATTTTGTTATTCATTTATCTTCTTTATCGGTTTGGCTGGTACACCTCCGACGACGGTATTTGCCGGAACATCTTTTGTAACGACCGCCCCGGCTGCCACGATGGCATTGTCGCCTATATTTACACCTTGTAGAATCGTAACGTTCGAGCCTACCCACACATTGCGGCCAAGCACGATGGGAGCCGGATAAGTCGTTTTACGGTCTTCGGGTGCGAGGCCGTGGTTCAGCGTAGCGAATACGACATTGTGTCCGATTTGACAGTTGTCGCCGATGGTTATGCCGCCGTGATCCTGAAAGTGGCAGCAGGCGTTGATGAATACCCCTTTGCCGATATGTATGTTTTTGCCGAAATCGGTATAAAACGGTGGGAAGACGCGCAGTGAGGGATCGACCTCCGCCCCGAAAAGATGTGAGAGCAATGCACGCACCTCGTCGGGTGTATGGTAAGCACCGTTCAACACGAAAGTGATGCGCCTTGCCTCACAGCTCATCTCGTCCATAAAGTGGTGGATGCCGGGCGTATCGAGTGCAGCCCCCATCTTCACATACCTCAAAAATTCGTCGAGTGTCATCTCTTTTGCTTTTTTTATTCCCATGGCACGACATCGGGATCGCTCAATGGATTCCACATCATATTCTTGTTCAGTCCGTTGATGATGGACATATCCACGTCCGAAAGGCGGAAATCGAAAATCTCCATGTTTTCTTTCATTTCCGACGGACGTATGGTGCGCGGAATGACGATAATGCCCCGCTGGATATTCCAGCGCAGAATAACCTGTGCGACGCTTTTACCGTACTTTTTCGCCACCTGTGCGATGACGGCATCGTTCAATACGCCGTTCCTGCCCGATCCGAAAGGCGACCAGCCTTCGACGGCAATGCCTTTGAAAAAGCTATACCCCGCAAGTTCCTGCTCGCTGAAATAAGGATGTACCTCGATCTGATTGACGGCAGGGAGAATTTTCGCATAGGAGAGCAACTCGTCGACATGCCACTGTTTGAAACTGCTGATTCCTATGGCCCGAATCTTACCGGATTCCACGAACTCCTCCATAATCTGCCACGTTTCCTTTATCTGCCCTTCGCCCTTAACGGGAAAATGTATCAGCATGAGGTCGATGTATCCGCCCAAAGCCTTCACGCTCTCTTCCAGCGATTCCCGTACACGGTGCAGTCCCATGTTTTTGGGCGATACTTTCGAGGTGATGAACACCTCCTCCCGCCGGACTCCGCTTTGTCTGATGCCTTCATACACCTCGGCCTCGTTCCCGTAGGCTTGTGCCGTGTCGAAATGACGGTATCCCATTTGCGCCGCCGTCTTGACGGCAAGAACAGCCGTATCGCCTTTCAGGGTATAAGTTCCCAAGCCGAGCATCGGCATTTCCACTCCGTTGTTCAGAGTAACCGAAGGTACCGCCGTTTCGGTCGAATGTGTTCGGGCCGAAAGCGGTGCGCAGGATATGCAGGTTATACTGACAACCGTACATATCTTCTTGATAATGTTTTTGATATACATGATTATCCAATATTTGATTAATACCAATCGTGCTTTTCGTTACGGTCGAGCGCGTCGATTCTTGCTATCTCTTCATCTGTCAGTTCAAAGTCGAAAACAGATATATTTTCTTTTTGATGATCGGGATTGCTCGACCCCGGAATAACTACCACGCCATTCTGCAAGTCCCAGCGCAAGATGATTTGTGCCGATGATTTCCCGTGAACCTTTGCTATCCGGCTAATGGTTTCATCTGCGAACATGGCAGCCGTATGTCCACGCCCCCCGAACGGATACCACACTTCGACGGCAATCCCTTTTCCGTGCATATATCTAATGACTTCTTTCTTTTGATAATAGGGATGTATTTCGTTCTGCACGAGAGCCGGAGTGACCGAAACCTGCGGCAAGAACGCCTCCATCTCCTCGATATAGTAGTTGGAAACTCCTATGGAGCGGATTTTCCCTGCGGCTACCGCTCTTTCCATTGCCTTGTACGCTTCCACATCGTTCGCCCCGGGATGGTGGAGCAACATCAGGTCGATGTAACCTATATTCAGTTTCTTCAGGCATTCCTCTATCGCTTCATCTGCATTGGCGAACTGGTTGGGATAAAGTTTTGTAGTAACAAAAATTTCCTCGCGCAGTACATCCGACTCACGGATAGCTTGTCCCACTTCTTCTTCATTACCGTAAATCGAGGCTGTATCGAATTTACGGAAACCGTTTGCCAAAGCCGATTTCACGCTGTTTATGCAGACTTCTCCGTGCAGGCTGTAAGTTCCGAGTCCGAGTATCGGCATATCATATCCGCTATTGAGCTTTATGGTCGGAGCATTGCCGTTTTCCGCTCCAGAGAGCGGGAATTTACCTACATTACTGTTTCTAATATTCAGGTTCATATTTTCAATCCAGTTTTTAAGTTCTTCTGTCGATTCTTTTCCGCTGAAACGCCGGCCTCGCAGCCATGCCGCCCGTGAAGCCGAAACGTGTAAATCCGCATCGCTCGAACCGATACCGCTGGAGTGCGACGTACAGAACGGAACGATCGTCTTTCCTGCGAAGTCATGGCTTTCGAGGAATGTAAAAATGATTTTCGGAGCCTTGCCCCACCAGATGGGATAGCCGAGAAAAACGATGTCATAGTCGGAGAGGTTTTCTATTTTTCCACCGATGGCAGGGCGTGCAGAAGGGTCGTTCTGCTCACGGTTGGCACGACAATCGGTGCCGTAGTTCAAATCGGCTGCCGTATATGGCTCTTCCGGTTCTATTTGCCAAAGGTCACCGTCCGTGATTCCTGCGATTTGTTCGGCTATGCCTTCGGTCGTTCCCGTACAGGAAAAATAAGCGATCAGACAGCGGCCGTCATTCGGCTTCGGATCGGGATCGGGTGTCGGCACTGGTCTTTCCGTGTCTGCCGGACCGTTGTCCAAAGAACATGCGCTTGCAGAAAGCATCATTCCGGAAAGCATGGAAAGTAAAAGCATTATCTTTTTCATACTTACATTTTTATATATCTTGACAATGCAAATTTACAGGATTGCCTGAAGGGGAGTCATACCAAAATCAAGGTCGGTTTTACCTCGATTACGGATTTTGAAAATCCGGATTAACCCAAAACACGGATTGTATTGAAAGATTTACCCTGAATACGGATTCGAGACAGGCAAAGAACCTCGAAATGGTTGGAAAATACTATATTTGCAACAGCATAAAGATCAATATCATGGGTGCAACCGGAATACCTGTCATGAAAATAGATACGATCGAACAATACAACGCCTTGTTCGGTTTCGAGACCCGACACCCGCAGGTCGGGTTCGTGGAGTTCGATACGGCGGAGAGCCAAAAAGATTACCGTATGACGGTGGGATTTTATTCGATATTCCTGAAAGAGACGGTAGGATGCGCCATCAATTACGGTAAAACCCGATACGACTTCGACGATTGGACTGTTGTCAGCATAGCGCCGGGGCAGACTATCGGCTATACTTCGCTCGAAGGCCGTCCGTCGAAAGCCAAAGGATTGCTGTTTCATCCCGATTTTATCCGTGGTACATCGTTGGGCCAAAAGATTAAACGATATTCGTTTTTTGCTTATGAGTCTAACGAGGCGCTGCATCTCTCGAAAGAAGAGCGGATGATCGTACAGAATTGTATGTCGATTATTCGAACGGAATTGCAGCATGCCATAGACAAACATACCAGAGGTTTGATTTGTACGAATATAGAATTGTTGTTGGATTATTGTTTGCGTTTTTACGAACGACAGTTCATTACCCGGCAGGACATGAACCTCGATGTGCTGGCTCGTTTCGAGAAACTTCTCGACGAATATCTGAATACGGGTGTCGCCGCTGAAATAGGCGTTCCTACCGTTCAATATTTTGCCGATAAAATCTGTTTGTCACCTAATTACTTCGGCGATTTAGTCAAAAAGGAAACAGGGAAAACGGCGAAAGAATATATCGGATTGAAGATGTTGGATACATCTAAAGAATTTTTACTCGATCAAAGCAAGTCTATAACACAAGTCGCCTACGCCCTCGGATTCCAGTATCCGCAACATTTCGTAAGATTCTTCAAAAAGTACGCTGGGGTTACTCCAAGTGAATATCGAAAAGTATCTTGATATTCATTGATATACCATAAAAATCTTCATTCATCTATTCTGCATTTTAGATTCATCTGACATTCTCGGTTTTACGATATATTTCAATGTGTTCATGAAGTTCATTGACGCCGCTTTGTTTTCTCCTATCAATATTGTTTTTTCATTCTAATCGCCCGACTTCGAAGGGCGATTGTTCCCGTCAGGGCAAGGCTTTTGAGAGTAACTCAAAAGGTATCGAGTAACTCGATACACACCTTGCTATGTTCCGATGAACATAAAGCACTCCTGCAGTATGAATCGGAATTTCTCATTTCCGTATGTCGAAATTCTACGAATTTACTTGTATGCTTTCTTACGGAGTGAAATCTACAAATACATTAAGGAAACAATTCCGTAGAGAAGCGGTGTCGTACAGATTTACGGATTTACTGTCGTATCGTCGTATGGATTTAAGGGTATCCGAATATAGGCCAATCTATATGCAAAGATTTACGGGCAAAGTTATTTGCAGCAACTAAAAATAAAAACGAGGCTGTCTCAAAATCGAATTGCAAAAGTAAAATCAATAGGATTGAAACTTAGAAATAAAGAATCTCCTGTTTTAGTCCTTGTTTACTTCAATTATAGGACTAAGAGCAGGAGATTTTTAAGTTGTAACTTATAGATTATAAGTAAGCCTATCTCTGTTTGCTATTTTGAGATAGCCTCGTTTCCTTGTTTGTCCTGTTCAATTCATAAACCGTCATCTTTTTTCGTAGTTACATGAAACTTATAACCTTGTAATAAATGATTAAGAGTACAGATATAAATCGTCATTAAATAAAATACCTATAATCATAAGTTGCTCCATTATACTGATGTAGCAAATTTCCCACTTGTGCTAATGTATTTGACGTATCAATCGTCGCCGGTAATTTGGTATAAAGATTGAATGAATTCCAATTCATCTTTGTAAATCCTATGATTTCAGAAGCAATAGTTGAAATTTCCCCTTTGCCGTAATATTTGGTAATTTTAAGAGGCGACGGAATACATCTACCACCGGGATAGTAACGTCGTCGCTCCCTAATTGACGGAACAACGCCATGTGTCCATAGTAAAGCATTCCTTGACGACAACTTTATGCAGGTTCCTCGCGAGACCGGATATGAATCGTCGGAAATATTATCATAATAGACCTTTTGAGCAATAAACTTGGCATCATATTCATAATTGATAGTTATTAAATCAATATCCTTAATACCAGCTTGCGTTAATGCGTGAGTAATGCCTTCGATCTCCTCCTTTTTGAATGGAGTTCGTTTGTGAATAACGACTCGACGGGGTAATCTATCCATAGATTTGACAAACAATTCGCGTATGGTTATTCCAAACTTAAAAGCTTCTTCATAGGTTAAATATGGATTCTTTTTTCTGTCGAATCGAGGTTGTTCTACTTTTGATAATTTATATCTTAAACCCTGTCCCTTAGCATTGTATATATGGCTACAACCCAAGACGATATCCACTTTACCTTTGCTATTCGTTTTGACGCTATAACCTATGCCTGCATACGCTGTATCTGAATCAAGGTTGGCTAACGCCCAAGGAATACGCATTGCCTTAACAAATAATGCTAAGGACAGCCACCAACAGATTTCACATGCCATTGGATCATACAAAGTCTTTTCCTCTATGATTTGCGTTGTAAAACTGCGCTGAGCAGCATAAGCCTTTATATAGTTGTGCAAATCAAATGATTCCCCGTTATGTTTAAATTGTTTGTGAATACTCCAAGATGAGGGGATGAAAATTACAACCACAATTCCCGGATACTTATCTGCCAACCTATTTGCCTGATGACATATTGATTGTGCAAGAGATATCGTATCTTTTGGAGTATCTTCTATATTTATCCATTTATCAGTACCGTTGTCGGGAATTTCCAACAATGTTTTATATATACTATGGAATCCCGTATATGGCTGAATGTAATCCGAATCATCGTTCGCTTGAATGGTTGTGTTTAATCGTTGCAAGAAAGATTTGAATATATCTGTATGTACATTAGGACATATTACGCCCAATTTTACATTTTGCAGCAATACATCTTTTTGCCAAGAGTCATAAGGTCTGTGATTTGACAGTCCTCTCATGGGGTTTGAATCTAAAAAAGGTCTGTCTGCAAATGTATTTACAAATTCCAATTCAGGCTCTTTGAGCTGAAGTCCTCGATAGATGGTTCTTTTGTTATCATACGATTTGGATGAATATCCGCGTTCGGTATTGTCCTGATATTGTATTTCGGAGAATCCGCAATTATGGCTTATCTGAAATTTGAATCCGCTTCCGGAATTCTGGGGAACTTCAAAAGGAAGACGAGCACCATCGAATATAATATTTTCCCATTGGGCGAGTTTTTTACTATATGCTTGATTCCACATTTTATCCAAATAGATGCGCGCATATTCTTGTTTTTTCTCTTTCGATACCGTGTGAGAATTTTCTATGTATATTGTAGGCCGCAAAGAAAGCAGAGCATATTTTTGCTGTGGTACAAAAACGAGCGAACATTCTATAGCTTCATGTATCAAAGTGCCATTGTCATTTCTAAAAATATCGGAGCGCCAAAGTATATTATGCCTAATATCGACATTGAGTCCTCGAATTATCGCAATACTTTGAAGCGTGGCTCTTAAAAACAGTTCTCTATAACTGCTTTTTCGCTCTATATCGTCCATTGAAACGGGAATCCGTTCGATATCGCTTTTTAGTCGGGAACCAAATACATTGTTGATAGCTGAACCTGTGGATAAAGCATATACTTTTTGCTTGTATGGAACAGCTATAATATTTTGGTCTTTAGTAATCTCCCTTAAAAGAGTCCAAGGTCTTTCACCTTCATGATATTCTATCTCGAATTGAAACAATTCTTTTGGGAAAATTATGGGATACAAATTACTTTTCAAGTATTTGTCCGTTCGCGTTATATGAATTGAAAATGGAGATGTGTCATTATCTTCGGGAGCACTTTCCAATATAGACATGATCTCTTTCTTCTTCTCTATATCAGCTTGAAAACAATTTATAACAAGCGAAAACATTGTCTTGTCAAACCCATCGGTATCAATATAATATGCATCCCGATTTGCTTCTCTTGCCGTTCTCAAAAGAGATTCTACTTCGGGTGAAATATGGGAACCATAACCACACCAATATATCCGTCCAGAACCTTTTTCAGAGAATGCTTCAGTCAATGCCGACATTAGGGATTTATCACGACCACTATAGCCGATTACTATGAGATTTTTATCATTGAAGTATCGTTTTAATGCTGCCACAAAAGTCGGATGCTGGTTATCCAACTCTTTAGAAGTATTTTTTAATGATGTATATTTATAATCTCCATGTAAGGCAATATATAATAATTCACTGGTACTTTCTGTCCGATATATTCGATCGGCACAATCCAGATTTATGCAAGTAGGCGTAATATTGGCTTGTTGAGCAGCACGTTCGACCAAGCCATCGAAGTTGGTTGACCATACAGATCTGACAATGCCGTATTTGTTCAGAAGACATAAAAGCTTATATCCAATGTATGGCTGCTTCCCTTGAGCTAAATGCTCAAAATATTTCACTCTATCACCCTCAATAGGCAATGCTTTTTCCGCATAGACGGTATATTCATTGGGATCTCCAATAGGCGGGAATCCACCTCGATTATCAAGCCATTTTTGGATGATATTTTTGCAAGTATCGGATTTGGGATCGATAAATGGAGGAATGGAAGACTGGAAAGAACAATAAATCATTCTCTTCCAATCCCAAATACAATCATCGGCAGATGGTATTCCCGATGTAATAGACGCTCCGGCTCCTAATAAGAATGCAAAAGAAGTATCTTGATTCTGAACAAACGAACGAACAAATGCATCGAAATCCAAGTTAAATTCTTGTTGAATCATAAATATATATGGCACTTATACTTCTTACAAAAATAACTATTTATTGCCAAACATCAAACATATCAAAGGTATAAAGGCTTTTTCTTGTGAAACGGACATTGAGAAAATGCTCGCGGAAAACTACCGTAAGGCAATCCTCTGAAAATGAAAACTGGTAGGTGTTGAAGCCTGCCCGTTTCCTTGTTTGTCCGGTTCAATTCAGAAGCCCGTCCTTATACTGAATGACAATCGGAGGTGTCGTGCGTCGGGGTACGGTGGTTCTCTTTACCAGCCACTTTCTGAAAACCGACGCAGGGTAGGTGTCCAGTCGGGACGCAAGGGCTACGACGACCTCCATATTATACACATCCGCACTATTGCCGCTGTCCAGACGAATACATTTGCAGACTTCGTAGTCGTGCAGGGCGTCGCTTTTGATGATCGCCTTGATTGCGCTGTTTACCGCTCCGGCTGTCGTGCCGAACAGTTCGACTATTTCCGCTTCCGTCATCCATATATTACTGCCCGTTACAATAACCGTATTTTCGCTGATTGTGATTTTGTCTCTTTTCATCGTATTCTGTTTTTTTAAGTTCATTAAATCGCTTGACAAATAAAGCTTTCCATCTGCTCGATACGCTGCGCGAGTTTCTCCATATCGCGGCTCACTTTCTCGGCTGTAATCTTCGCATAGATCTGCGTCGTACGGATGCTGCGGTGTCCCAACATCTTCGAGAACGTTTCGATAGGTACGTCGTTCGACAAGCAGACCGTCGTGGCATAGGTATGGCGGCTCATGTGCCACGTGACGTTTTTCTCAATGCCGCATCTCTTCGCTATGACTTTAATGCTGTTCTTGCAGTTATCGTAACACGGAACGGGCAGGAGCCTTCCGTCGGGTGTCATATCGCGGTACTTTTCGATGATATGCTTGGCGACGTCCAGCAGCCGGATATTGGTTTCGACGCCCGTTTTCTGACGGTTGGTGTTCAACCACAAATGCCCATCGAACGAGGTTTGCAGATTCGCTTGGGTAAGGTTCGCCATATCCGTCCAACTCAATCCCGTAAAGGTGCAGAAGATGAATAGGTCGCGGATCAGCGTGTAACTCGGCTTCTTGAACGTCCCGTCAATCAGGAGCCTGATTTCCTCTTTGGTCAGAAAGCCCCGTTTGGTCTCCTCTTTCGTGATGCTGTAAGCGAAGAACGGATCGCGCTGCAACAAGCCGTTATTGACGGCCATATAGATAATCTTCCGAAACGGCATCATATACGACCAGACCGTGTTGTTGCAGTGATTCTTTTCCACTCGCAGGAACAACTCGAAGTCCGTGATAAATGCCGGCGTAAGTTCTTTAAGCGCAATGTCGCTGACCTTGTACCGCTTTTCGACGAACTCCGAGAGATGTTTGTAAACGACACAGTATTTCCAATAGCTGCGCAGGCTTTTGAGTTTGCCGACCTGCTTCTCGTAATCCTCGTTATGCTGGCGGAATACGGCGAGAAGCGTCTCGTGGTTCATGCCCAAACCTAAATAGGCATTGCGAACTTTCTCGGCGGTAACGTAGTTGTCGCGGTCGCTGATCTGCTGATAGGCACGATCGATACCCACACGAATCTTATCCAACATCCGGTTGGCCTCCTGCGCCACGATGCTGCGACCGGAAACACGGCCCGACTTTACGTTCCACGATTTCTCCTCCACGTCCAATTTGCAACCGAATTGTGCGATTTTGCCGTTTACAGTAATACGGCACATGACCGGGATAAGCCCGTTCTTTTTCGGGGCATTGCGTTTGAGGTAAAACAAAACTTTGAATGTCGAGCTCATAACTCTACAATTTTTTGGTTACAAAATTATTTCTTGCAGAGCTGTTTTTCGATATGCAAATCGCAGCATATCAACGCAATCGCACCCGAAATAGAACTTTTTCCGCCTCCCTCTGCCCGAATTTCGGAAATCCGGCTATATTTGCAGGCGGAACAAAACGAATAGAGCTTGTATTTCAGCGTTTTGAAACCCTCCCCAAACCATCGTTGCCATTCGGAACAGAGTAACGGGATAGTAACGTAACTCCGGTTTTAGTTGGCTTTTCGATGGCTTCGGTTTGGTTTCGACATCGCAATTCGGTTCTCTTAAACTCCTTGTTTACAACCTTCTTGCTCCAATCCGCTCTAACTCTCGGTTTTTATCCTTATCTTTGTAGCAGATAATAAATAGTAACGCAACGCTAAAACCGACAAATTATGTTATCGAAGCAATTGCAGGACGCGCTCAATGCGCAGGTCAACGCCGAGTTCTGGTCGGCTTATCTCTATCTCTCGATGTCGGTCGACTTCTCGGCCAAGGGGTACAAAGGCATCGCCAACTGGTTCGCCGTGCAGTTCCGCGAGGAGCAGGACCATGCCCAAATCCTGATAAACTACATCCTCTCGCGCGGCGGCGAGGTGAAGCTCGCGCCCATCGCCGAGGTCGAGACTTCGTGGGCTTCGCCGCTGGCGGCCTTCGAGGATACGCTCAAGCACGAGCGCGTGGTTACCTCCATGATCAATAACCTGTGCCGCATCGCAGCCGAGGAGCAGGACTACGCCACGTCGAACATGCTCGTGTGGTTCGTCGACGAGCAGGTCGAGGAGGAGGAGCGCGCGCAGGATATGATCGACGCCATGAAAGCCGTGGAGGGCAACAAATTCGGCACCTACATGCTCGATAAGGAGCTTTCGGCGCGGGTCTATACGCAGGCTGCGCCGCTGGCTGCCAAGAAC
>ULRI01066052.1_pt1 | contig 13079 bp, 8 predicted proteins | sample 1955291 | NCBI WGS metagenome assembly ULRI01 (sample SAMEA4835678, study PRJEB28245) | human gut metagenome | biome: gut microbiome; material: fecal sample | place: Denmark | collected 2008
CCGGACGCTCGCCGTGAACCGCGCGATCCTGAATCTTTACTTCCGAGGCGCGGACTATGCGTGGGAGAAACTCGATCAGGCGGTCGTAACGCCTCTGATGGAGGCTTCGCTCGACCGCATCGGCAGCTACACCGACTTCAAAACCCTGACCGCCATTCCCGACTACGACTTCTACTCGGAGAAAAATTACGAGAACTACGTACTGGCCTACGGCGGCTACATCAACCGCAGTCAGGGCTGTTTCGCGCTCGACATCTCGGGTTACATCCAGAAGTTGTGGAACAGCTACATCGAGGCGAAAGGCTCCCGCCGCTCGGACGACGAGGCGGTGGACCTCTCGAAAATAGCGGACCGCTCGCTCTATCTCGGCCCCGAAGCATACAGCCTCTACACGAACTATTTCACCGACGTGCAGGGCATGGCCGGCGAGGGGAATACGGCACCGCTGAAAATAGACCTCACGTACACGCTGATAAAGTAAAAGTTACAATACGACAGGAATGTGCGACCAGCCTAAGTACAAGACACTTAGGTTTTCGTATTTATGAAAGATAGATTGGCAATGCAGGAAAATTTAGTAATCGTCGAGTCTCCCGCCAAAGCGAAAACCATCGAAAAATTCCTCGGGAAAGACTACGTCGTGAAATCGAGTTTCGGGCACATCCGCGACCTTTCGAAAAAGGATCTCGGCATCCATATCGACGACGGATTCAAACCCGTCTACGAGATTCCGAGCGACAAGAAGAAAGTCGTGGACGAACTGTCGAAGCTGGCCCGCAACACGAAAACCGTGTGGCTCGCATCCGATGAAGACCGCGAAGGCGAGGCTATCGCATGGCACCTGACCGAAGTGTTGGGCCTCCCGGTCGATCAGACGAAGCGCATCGTTTTCCACGAAATCACCAAACGGGCGATCCTCGAAGCCATCGAGAATCCCCGCACGGTCAACATGAACCTCGTCAACGCGCAGCAGGCGCGCCGCATACTGGACCGTCTGGTGGGCTTCGAACTCTCGCCCGTGCTGTGGAAGAAGGTGCGGCCGTCGCTCTCGGCCGGCCGCGTACAGAGCGTAGCCGTCAGGCTGCTGGTCGAACGCGAACGCGAAATCATCGCCTTCCGGTCGACGCCCTACTTCCGCGTCGTGGCGCAGTTCCATGCCGCCGAAGATCCGGACGAAGTGCTGTTCAAAGCCGAATTGTCGTCGCGGTTCAACACCCGCGACGAGGCCGAGCGGTTCCTCGAAAGCTGCAAAGGCGCCTCTTTCACCGTATCGAAAGCGGAGGAGAAGCCTGCGCAGCGCCATCCGGCTCCGCCTTTCACCACCTCCACGCTCCAGCAGGAGGCGGGCCGCAAGCTGGGCATGTCCGTCTCGCAGACGATGTCGGTGGCGCAGCACCTCTACGAACAGGGTCTAATCACCTACATGCGTACCGACTCGGTGAACCTTTCTCAGCAAGCGCTGGCCCAATGCAAGGAGGAGGTCATCAAACTCTTCGGTGAGAAGTACTCGCGCCGGTTCAACTACAAGACCAAGACCAAGGGCGCTCAGGAGGCCCACGAGGCCATCCGTCCGTCCTACATCGACCGCCAGTCGATCGAAGGCACGCCGGCCGAAAAACGGCTCTACGACCTGATCTGGAAGCGCACGGTGGCCTCGCAGATGGTCCCGGCCGAAATCGACCGCACGACCGTGGTGATCGACACCGACGCTTCGCAGCTCCAGTTCGTCGCCACGGGCGAGGTGATCCGCTTCGACGGTTTCCTGCGGCTCTACTCCGAGTCGACCGACGACGATACGGCCGAACAGAGCACCGAGGGGCTCCTGCCCAAAATGCAGCCCGGCGACCGTGTGATCCCGACGCAGATCGCCGCTACGGAGCGCTTCACGCAGGCTCCGCCCCGCTACAACGAGGCGTCGCTCGTCAAACGCCTCGAAGAGCTCGGCATCGGCCGTCCGTCGACCTACGCGCCGACCATCACCACGATCATCAACCGCGGTTACGTGGTCAAACAAAGCAAGGAGGGGCAGAAACGCGCCTACGTGCAGCTCACGCTGGAGCACGGCAAGATCACGCAGAAGAACCTCACGGAGAACTGCGGCAAGGAGAAAAACCGGCTCCAGCCCACGGACATCGGCATGGTGGTGAACGACTACCTCGAAGCGCAGTTCGACACGATCATGGACTACAACTTCACGGCTAACGTCGAGAAGGAATTCGACCGCATAGCCGACGGGGACATCACGTGGGACAAGATGATCGCCACGTTCTACGGTCCTTTCCACCGGATGGTCGACAAGGCCATCGGCACCCAGACCGACAAGCTGGCGCAGGTCCGCGTACTCGGCACCGACCCCGCCACGGGCCACACCGTCAAGGCACGCATCGGCCGCTACGGACCGATGGTGGAGATCGAGGGCGCGGAGGGCGAAAAAGCGCGCTTCGCCTCGCTCAAGAAGGGCCAGCTCATCGAGTCGATCACGCTCGACGAAGCGCTGGCGCTCTTCGCCCTGCCCCGCCGCCTCGGCGAACTCGACGGCGAGGAGCTCGCGGTAGGCATCGGCAAATACGGCGCCTATGTCCGCTACGGCAAGTCGTTCGCCTCGCTGGCCAAGCACGACGATCCCTATACGATCACCTACGAACGCGCCGTGGAACTCGTGCAGGAGCACAAAGCCGCAGCCGCGGCTGCGCATACGCCGCTGAGGACCTTCGAGGAAGACCCGGAAATGCTCGTCAAGAGCGGACGCTACGGTCCCTACATCGCCTATAAAGGCAAGAACTACCGGTTGCCCAAAGGCACCAAACCCGATACGCTGACCCTCGACGACTGCCGCAGGATCGTCGCCGCATCGAAAAAATGAGTTCCGCGATTCCGACATGAAACATGAAAAGAGTCAAGCCATCGAATAGCGGGCGGCGCCGAACGACGTAAAACCGGAGCGGGGCGAAATGCAGCGCAGCGCACCGGAACGAATCGAGGCGGCTCGCCCCTGTCCTCGCCGCCGCCGGACGAGAGGGCCTTTTTCGGCCGACCGGCTGCAATCCGGACTGGACAAAGAGGGGGGGGGCAAACCGTAAAAAAGACTGCAAGAAAAAGAAATAAAATTCATTCAACCAAACAAAACCTACTTAACGACATGAAAAAAATCCTCACTACCGTCCTGACACTCTGCGCGGCTTTCACCGCCGCAGCACAGACTCCGGAGCAGCCGGCCGAAGAGAAAAAGGCCGAAGGGTATGTCTTCACCGACGTGAAGGTCCTCCCGACCACGCCCGTAAAGAACCAGCACCGCAGCGGCACCTGCTGGTGCTATTCGACGCTCACGTTCCTCGAAGGGGAGATTCTGCGTGCGGGCGGCAAGGAGATGCATCTCTCGGAGATGTTCATCGTCCGCCACTCCTTCATGGACAAAGCCGTGAAATACGTACGCCTGCACGGCGAACTCAACTTCGCCGAAGGCGGTGCCGCGCACGACGTAACCGAAGGGATCAAAGCCCACGGCATCGTCCCCTACGAAGTCTATCCGGGATTCAACTACGGCACCGACAAACCCGACTTCCATGAGCTTTCGGCCGTATTGAAAGGCTACCTCGACGCCGTGATCGCAGCCGGCGACAAGACGGGACTTCCCCTCTCGACGGCTTGGCAGCGCGGCTTCAATGCCATCCTCGACGAATACTTCGGCGAGTTGCCCGAGACGTTCACCTACGAGGGCAAGGAGTATACGCCCGAGTCGTTCGCGGCATCGCTGCCGGTCCGCATGGACGACTATGTGGACATCTCGTCGTTCACGCACCATCCGTTCTACACGCAATTCATCATGGAAGTTCCCGACAACTGGATGTGGGGCACGGTCTACAACGTACCGCTGGAGGATATGATGGCCATCGTGGACAACGCTCTGGAGAACGGCTATCCGCTCGCATGGGGCACCGACGTAAGCGAAAAGGGCTTCAGCCGCACGAAGGCGATCGGCATCGTCCCCGAAGCCGATCTCGACGGCATGAACGGCACCGAGTCGGCCCGCTGGGGCAAACTCACCGAAGCCGAGAAGGAGGCCGCACTCTACAAGTTCGACAAACCCGGCAAGGAGAAGCAGATCACGCAGCAGATGCGTCAGGAGGCTTTCGACAACTACCTCACCACCGACGATCACGGCATGGTAATCGTCGGCACGGCAGTCGATCAGGCCGGCAACAAATACTTCAAGGTGCAGAATTCGTGGGACGCACTGCCTCCCTACGACGGATATTGGTATTTTTCGCGTCCGTTCGTAGAGTTCAAGACGATTTCGCTGATGGTCAACAAGAACGCCATCCCGAAAGATATCCGCAAGAAACTCGGTCTCTGACAGGAGGGGCTGCATAATACCCAAGGGGGGGGGCGTCAAATGTTGCAATTTGACGCCCCCTTTCGGTCGGAGAGTTCCCGTCCGGAAGACACTTGCCGATCTCTCCGACAATGGGCCGGGGCTGTCGGCCCGCGATGGCACTGCCCCGCACGTTCTCGGCATGAGGGAGGGGGCAGACGTGCGTGCGCCGTTCGGTTGTATGTTCGGTCTCGGGAATCTTTTTCCGTGGAGCGATCGCGTTTCGATTTGCAATTCCCGGATAAATTGCGTATACTTAAACAAGTATCGCCCCGATCCGATAACGGGACCGACGAGTCGGAGTTGTTTCACCTAAAATTATGCCTATGAAAACTTCCCTATACCTGATTTTCGCATTCGCACTGATCTTTGCGGCGGGATGCGACAAGGATAACTCGGAGCCTCAACCCGTGAGTTATCCATTGAAAGATTATACTCTGGACAGCCGGTGGCAATGACAGGAGAAGCCTTACGACGAATTGTCCGTCATCCGCAGCCAAGAGGAGTTGGCGCACTACATCACTCCTTCGGACACTCTGCCGGACGATATCAATTTTTCGGAAAATACGTTGTTGTTGATACAGGGTACGACAGGAACTCTTGTGGCTAAAATCACAAAAAATTTATTTTTACTGAATGAAACGCTGATTTTCGATATTGACATTCGAGAAAGCGGTCTGACCCAACCGGAAGAGTGGAGAATCAGTTGTCTGGCACCCCGTATTCCGGATAGCAGGGAAGTTCGACTCGATTTTTGGGAAGGTTTCCGTTGGGAGGTTGAAAAGTAAATTATTATCTCTCCGAATATTCCTGTCCCGAAATCCGTTTGAAGCGGAGAGAATAAAAAGAAGCTGGCTACCTATTCCGGATAGCCAGCCTCTTTTTCAAACGGTTATTCCTGTGGCGTGATCGGTTTTACATAAAGTCCCGGAAGCGCCTTCTTCACAGCAGCAAAAGCATCGACCATGCCGTATCCGACTTCTATGTGCCAGTTGCGGATGCTACCGATGGGCTGGATCTGTTTGAAAGAGGAGGGACGGAGCGGAACATAAGTACGAAGAAACCCGTCCGTTTTATTAAGGTGATATCCGCCGGGCTTGCAAGCCGTCCCGTTTATAATGTTGCCGACCTGTTGCTGGGTCAATTTCGGACTGACGGTCCATATCAGTCCGGCCACGGCCGCGACCTGAGGACAAGCCGCCGAAGTACCTTTAAAAGTATAGGTATAGGTCGCTGTTCGGTCGCTGCCTTCCGTAAAGTCGGTTGTCATGATCGATACCCCGGGCGCAACCGCATACAGTTCTGAGCCATAGCTGCTCCATTCTTTACTATTGAATTGCGCTCTTTTACCTTGTCGGTCTATTGCTCCCACAACAATAATATCGTCGAAATATTTGGCCGGATAGACGATGCTCGACGCATTGTTGTTGCCAGACGCACATACCACCACACAGCCCAATCCGCCGCGTCCTTCGGTCAAGGCTAACTCGATTGCATCTTTTATAATCGCAGAAGGTGGATTCCATAACCATGAATTCGATATGACACCGGCGAGGTTCAGTCTGGCATAATTAAATGCGTCAGCGATAATTTGCGGATTATCAGCATTTTCTATATCGACACTTATCGGCATTACCGTACACCCCGGAGCAATACCGGCAACACCTATCCGATTATCGACGTATGCACTTATCAGTCCTGCGCACATCGTACCGTGATGATCATAAACTCTACAAGGAGACTTGCCCGAGACGGCATCGTAACTCACCGCGGGCGGCACAACTCTCAAATCATCGTGCTCCAGAAAGACGCCCGTGTCGATCACGGCGATATCCGGCCCCGTATGTCCTTTGATGATCTCCCGCATGTTCAGACAGTCGATATCCAGACCGACGATTCCATTTCCCTGTCCCGTGTTGTGCAAATACCATTGATCCCTGAAATAACGGTCTGACGGAATCGTGCTCGCTTCGTTCGCTACGGCGCACAGTTCGATACCGTCGACAAAACTGGGCTCTGCGGCAGCGAAGAGGCCCGTTTCGTAGAAGCGGTTGGCCATTTCCAGCGCATTGCCGGCCGAGGCGGAGTCGCAGGCGAGCGTATACCACAGGGGCATAAACTCGTTGTAGCCGATGACCTCCACGCCACAGTCTGCCGCTAATCGGAGTAAGACGGTCTCGTCGCTCTTATCTCTGAGTTTGACACAGAACAGATGATTCAGTCCGATTTCATAGCCCTCCTCCATGCGGAAACAGGGCGCTCCGTACAGGAGCTCCGCCCCGGTCGCTGCGCGGGTCTCCGCGTGCGATGCGGGCAGTACGGCCCACATCGTTTTGCGGTCGGGTGCAGCCGTTCGCGCCGCGGCAAGAGGTACGATGCGCGGCGAAAGGGTAACCTCGGCAAACGCATCCCCGGCCGCGTGATCGGCGCTGAGGGGCGCGGAACGGGCCGATGCATCGACAAGGACGAATCGTTTTTCAGTGTCGACGGTCAGGGGGATCCGCTCTCCGTCGTACCAGTAACAAGCACTCTGCTGGGTGCTTTCCGAGGCGCTCGCCGCGCGGGTTTCGACGGGGAGGTTCGGCTCGTCCGAACTCTCCGAGCAGGCGGCGACAGATAGCAGTCCTGCTATCGGGATCGGGCATAAACAGATCGTTTTTTTCATCGTGGTGTAGTTTTAAGGTTTGCTTTTCGCAGTCGTTTTTTCGCCTCAGCGATTCGTCCGAAAGGCGGGAAGGGCTTGCACCGGCAGGTGATGCGCTCGGGAACTTAGGGGCGGTTCTGCCATAGCGATTGGGGTTAAAAATGAGATATCCTGTCGGTTACGAATTTGAGGAAAAAGTCGGATGATGCAATTATTTATTGCATATCTGCCGCAAAAAAACAGGCGATCGTGCCCGCAGTCCGGGCAGCGGAGACGAACCTTGGAGTGGATGCGACAAATGCAGCATTTGACGCATCCCTCTTTTCATTCCCCCCCCGCTTCAAACGGATTTCGGGACAGGGATATTCGGAGGGATAAATACTCACTCTTCATCCTCCCAGCCGGGGAGACCTTCCCGAAAATCCAACCGGACTTGTGCGTCGTGGACGATACGGGGCGCCAGACAACCGACTCTCCACTCTTCCGGTTCAGTCGGCCTGCCATTTACGACATCTATATCGAAAATAAGGATTTCGTCCTGCAACGGAGTTTTTTTGTGATTTCCCGAACTCGACAGTTCGTCGACCCCTGTATCGGCAACACGGTATATTCCGAGAAGTCTATATCTTCAGGCAGAATGTCCGAGGGGACGATGCAATCGGCCGTATCCTCCGTCGTGCGGATAACGAACAACTCGTCGTAAGGCCTCTCCGTCCACGGCCGCCTGCTGTTCAGAACATAATCTTTCAACGGGTAACTTGCGGGGCGAGGTTCCTCGGGACCGGAGTCGTCGTCGCATCCTGCGGCAAACAACCGCGCAAATACGAAAAACGAATGCAAGAAGGTTCCATAGACGTGTTTTCAAGTGCGAGACGACTTCCAAACTCCGTTTATCGGGCCGGTACTTATGATATTGAACATGAGCATAAAATTCCATCTCAGAACGATTCACGGACCTATTTACCGCCTCCCACCGAATAGCTCTTCTTGAGAACCGAACGGCATACACTCCGTATCGCCGCCCCCATGAGATCGTGCGGAAAGCGCAATCGCAGACGGACCGTCCCGGCTCCCCATTGTCGGAGAAGTCGGCAAGAATCGTCCGGACGGGAACTGTCCGACGGAAGTTTGGGCATCCGTTTTGTGTCCGAAAAAATATTTGCTACCTTTATCCGCTCAAAACCGGAGGTGAGAATGAAAATCGCGACACACATCCTGATGCTGGTCTCCTGCCTGCTGTTCGCCGTCCCGCAGGCCGCAGCCCAGCAACCGGTTCCCCGCGATCACGACAACCTCAACTCCATCGCCGAAGACCTCACCCAGATCGGCAAAGCCGACGGGCTCGCTCCCCGCCAAGCGGCCGATTCGGCTGCACCCGATACGATACCCGCCCAGAAAGCCGGTCTGATCCGCCGTATCATCGACTATTACAGCCGTTCGAACGTGGACCGCACGTTCGAAAAGAAAATGGACTGGAGCATCGCTCCGGGACCGAGCTACTCGTCCGATGTCGGCTTCGGTCTGGGTTTTCTGCTGGCCGGCCTCTACCGCATCGACCGCACCGACTCGGTAACGATCCCCTCGAACATATCAATTTACGGCAACTTCACGACCAAAAAATTCGTGCTGCTGCGCTGCTCGGGCGAAAACAACTACAACCACAACCGCCAGCGATTCAACTACTCGGGTGCTTTCGTCTACTTTCCGGGCGCCTTTTACGGGGTCGGCTACGAGGACGGCCGGCTCGGTTATTCGCAGAAACTCACCACCACGACCGGACTGCTGCGTCTGTCCTACTGCACGGCCATTCTGCCCAAAGCCTATATCGGCGTAAGCGGCGGCATCGACTACTCGGGAGCGAAATACGCGAAAAGCAGCATCGGACAGCAGCTCGAAGAGATAAAAAACGGCGTCATCGAAAACCCGGGCGGGACGATCGGCGAGCTGTACGAGTTATGGACGCAGGGACGCTACGATCCCGCTTTGCAGGACCCCTTCTCGAACTACATCGCCGCCACGGGCGACAAGCCCGACGCATTCAACGCCAACATCGGCCTCTTCTTTCAGTACGATTCGCGCGACGTGCCGTTCAATGCCCGCAAAGGCGTCTTCGTGAAGGCCGAAGCCAAGTGGTATCCCAAGTTTTTAGGCAACACGGGCCGCAATTTCGGCCGCTTTACGCTCACGTTCGACTGGTATCAGCAGCTTTGGAAAGGCGCCGTCGTGGCCTACGACCTCTATGCCGACGTCATAGCCGGCACCCCTTCGTGGCACATGTATGCCAAGCTGGGCGGTATGGAGCGCATGCGCGGTTATTACGAAGGGCGTTACCGCGACAAGCGGATGGTGGAGACGCAGGTCGAACTGCGACAGAGAATCTACCGCCGGCACGGCGTCGTGGGTTGGTTCGGGCTCGGCAATATCTGGGGCCGGCAGCATTTCAGGTGGGACAGGACCCTTTACAGTTTCGGCGTCGGCTACCGTTTCGAGTTCAAGAGCCGGATGAACATCCGCCTCGACTACGGCTGGGGCGTCTTCGGAAACAGCAACCTGCCGTGGGACCGCAAACGTTCGTCGGCCTTTCTCTTCACGGCTTCGGAAGCCTTCTAAAGATACCACACGACCGCCGCGTCGCCCAGATCCCGGACGGAGAGCCGGATGGGTTCTCCGTCGCCGACGCACCCTTCGATCCATCCGTCGCCGGAGGCGGTCAGATGCAGATCGCGCATCAGCGAAAGTCCCTGCCGGCCGGATAATTTGCAGAGCACCTCCTTCGCACACCACGCCGCAGCCCCGAAGCGCGGATCGGCTTCGCCGAGCGAACGCTCCGCCAAGGTTAGGTAACGCGGTGCGACACGCGCGAAATCGCGGTCGTAACGTTCTATATCCACGGCGCACGGCCGGTCGGACAATGCGACGGCCGCACGACCCGCACCGTGCGAAACGCCGATGCACACGTCGGGTCTGTCCGCAAGGTATGGGGCTCCGCACGCGGCATAACGGATCGCGACGGGCCCCAGCTCGCGGTAGACTATCGCCCGCCACGACAGGTATTCCCGCCGGCGGGACGGAGCGAACGACGCCGAAGCGATCCGGTCGGCCGCCTTCACCGCCCGCAAAGCATCGGCCTCGGGAAGCAGGGGTTCGACGATGAGCCGTCTATCCATGAAGCACGACCCTGAGTTTGTCGACGCGGCGGCCGTCGAGGCTTTCGACCGTGAAGTCGATGCCGTGGGCCGTGAACGTATCGCCCTTGGCGGGGAAGTCGCGTTTGAGTTCGAGAATCAACCCTCCGAGCGTCTCGGCTTCGCCCTTCACATCGGAGAAGGTCTCCTCGCCGAGACTCAGCACCCGCTCGAAATCGCCGATGTGGGTCTTGCCGTCGAAGAGATAGGTCGTCTCGTCGAGCCGTTTGTAGAAGGTTTCGTCCATGTCGCTCTCGTCGGAAATCTCGCCCACGATCTCCTCGATGATGTCCTCGAGCGAGACGAGCCCCAACGTCGAACCGTACTCGTCGACCACGATCGCCATGTGGACCTTGTTCGCCTGAAAATCCTCCAGCAGATCGCTGATTTTCTTGTTCCCGGGCACGAAATAGGATTTGCGGATCAACTGCTGCCAGCCGAACTCGTCGCCGCGGTCGATGTAGGGCAGCAGATCTTTGACATAGAGCGTACCCCGAATGTTGTCGATCTCGCCTTCGTAGACCGGAATGCGCGAAAATCCCGAACGGATGATCGAGTCCTTCACCTTCCCGTAGCTGTCGGTGATATTCACGGCCGTAATATCCATCCGCGGCTTCATGATCTCCACGGCCTCGGTATTCACGAAGTTGACGATCCCCGAAAGAATCTCGTGCTCTTCGTGCGACGTGGTTTGCGTCATATCGACCGCATCGGCCAGCTCGTCGAGCGAAATCTCGCTTTTGTGCGCGGCCTTCTCGCTGATCCGGCTGCCCGTGTTGACGAGCAGGTAGGAGATCGGATAGAAAAGCCATCGGAGCACGCGGATCGGCCGCGCCACGAGGCACGCGAACCGCACATGCATGGTCTGCGCCAGCACCTTCGGCAGAATTTCGCCGAAAAGCAGCAGCAGGAAAGTTACGAGCACCGTCTTGAAGAGAAATTCGGACCGGCGGAACGTGAAGATCGAGTCGATGATCCCCGAAGCGAGAATCACGATGCAGATGTTCACGAGGTTATTGACCACGAGGATCGTAGCCAGCAGCATGTCGACGTTCTTCAGCAGGAAGAGCACCGCTTCGGCCGAAGCGGATTTCTGCTCGCGGATGCGGCGCACATCGGAACGGGACAACGAGAAAAAGGCGGTTTCGGCTCCCGAAACGAGGGCCGAAACCAAAAGCAGACAGCATGCGGCGGCACACATCACCGCGATGCGGGGCGACATGCCGTTACAGATGATCCACGCAGACCCGGGTTCCAAATCGCAAACGAATTAGTTAATCGAACAGCGAACCGTTTTGCGGCTCCTCCGGAGCGGCGTGTTCGGACGCCTCGTCCTTGAGGACCTCCTTGCGGCCCGCGGGCATTTCGACGACCATCTTGGCATTGCGGGCTTTGTAGGCCGGCACGGCCAGAATCTGCGCCATGTTGCTGTAACGGGTCGTCTTGGCTCCCAGCACCACCTGCTCGGACATACCCCGCGACGGCCGTCGTTCGAGCGGCGAGACGGCCGGCTTGATCGGCTCCAGCACGGGTGCCGCAGGTATCTCCTTCACGGGCTCCACCGCTTTCGCCGGCGGAATGATCCGCTTCATGCCGCCGCCGGCCGAAACATCGCCTTCGAAACCCGTGGCGACCACCACCAGTTCGAGCGCACGCCCCAACTGAGGCTTCTCGCTCGTACCCCATATGATGTTGGCGTCGTGGATCACGCCGTCGTCGTCCTTGACACTGGCGTGCGCCTGAATGTACTCCAGAATGGTCATCACCTCCTCGTACATCAGCTCCTCGGCATTGGCCACCGAGATATTCAGCAGAATGTTCTTCGCGCCCGAGATCAGATTGTGGTCGAGCAGCGGCGAGTGGAGCGACGATTCGGCCACGGCCGCAGCGCGGTTCTCGCCTTCGGCGGTCGCCACGCCCATATGGGCGCGCCCGCTGTCGCGCATGACCTTCGACACGTCGGCGAAATCGACATTGACCAGATCGCTCTCGACCGTAATCAGCTCGGCGATGCCTTTGGCCGCCGAAGCCAGAATGTCGTCGGCCTTGCCGAAAGCTTGCTTGAGCGAAAGCCGACCGTACATTTCGAGGATGTTCTCGTTGTTGATGACGAGCAGCGAATCGACGCTCCGGCGCAGCTCTTCGATGCCGCGGAACGCCTGCTCGTAGCGGGTGCGGCCTTCGACCGCGAGCGGCGACGTTACGATGGCCACGGTCAGCAGCCCCATCTCCTTAGCGAGTTTGGCGATCACGGGCGAAGCGCCCGTACCCGTACCGCCGCCCATGCCGGCCGTGATGAAGATCATCCGCGTGCCGGAAGCTTCGAGGTGCTGCCGGATCTCGGGCAGCGTCTCGACAGCCGCCCGACGGCCGTTCTCGGGGTCGTTGCCGGCGCCGAGGCCCTCCGATCCGAGGCGCACCTTGGTCTCCACGGGGCTCTTGTCGAGTGCCTGCTGGTCGGTATTGCAGACCATGAAATCCACACCGCGGATTCCGAGGTTCCACATATGGTTCACGGCATTTCCGCCCGCTCCGCCGACACCGGCCACCATGATGATCGAGCCCTTCGAAGGCTGGGCGTTCAGTTCAGACATCAAATCCTCACTCATATCTCGTTTCTCGTTTTTCCTGCGTTAAATCTCTTCGTCTTCGCCCGGCTCGAACTTCTTGTTGAGCAGTTCGGCGCTGTTCTGCAATGTCCGTTTCATCCGTTCGAGGAATCCCGCACGCCGGGGCTGCGGCTGCGCCGCCGGCTCTCCGCTCCTCTCGGGTGCGGACTGCGGCACCTCGGGCTGCGGCTGTTGCTGCTGCGGGGGTTCGCTCCCGGGCTGCGGCTGCGTTTTGGGCGGCACGTGGCGGAACTCCGCGGGCCGCGGCG
>ULRI01045740.1_pt1 | contig 12720 bp, 16 predicted proteins | sample 1955291 | NCBI WGS metagenome assembly ULRI01 (sample SAMEA4835678, study PRJEB28245) | human gut metagenome | biome: gut microbiome; material: fecal sample | place: Denmark | collected 2008
AGCACTTCTCACCAGTCCTCGCAATTCCATCAAATCCCTTATCGAGTTTCACAAAATCACTGTCTATCGCATTAATTGTAGTCTGAATCTGAGCCAGACTACCCTTCGTGGATGCAAGACTGGCAGAAAACGACTTATCAACGATACCCGCTATTCTTATTGCCAGCTGATACTCTTTTCCTTTCGTTGACAACCTCCGTCACCTCCTTCATCAAATCCAGTAATTCAGAAACAGGCAGCGAATAGAGGTAATCTATCCCTGCCTGTGTTATCATTGATAACTGAATGATTGTTTTTCTTAGCCTTGGAACATCATCTGGTCTTATTCCGATCCGAAGAAAAAACCCAGAACTCTGTTTTTTACCTTGATAGCATCTTTCGGACGAAGCTGCAGGAAGAATTCCACGGGTTTCTTTGTTGCCCTTGCCGCAATGTTGCAAGCATACTCCATAGATACTTCAGGCATCACATCAATGCCTGGGGAAGTTCTCTTCATAATCTTGTTTACTGCGATCATGTCGGAAGCCTGAATGTCTTCCAGACAGGAAAGATCAATTTCCGTATATTCTTCGTGTTCAAATACATAAGGTTTTTTGAACACAATAAGCATGCTTTCCTCTTCGTTTTCAGCGGCTGCTGTTACAGTTTCCATTTTCTTCTCTTTATCGCTCATCAGCTATAGGCCCTCACTTTCTCCAAGAGATCCTTACCATTAACTACAAACACAGAATTGAGCTTGTCATACTCCAGCTTCGTCTCCCCATCCACTTCAATGAGGATATAAAGCACTTCCAGTGTCGCTTTGGCATCCATGGTTTTTCCAAGGGATAATTTTCCAGGAGTGAAGCTCTTTAACCGACCTCTCTCCACGATTCTCATACTCTTATAATCTAACGCTCCGGTAGACTTAACGGTGCTCTGCGCTGATGCCCGGAAAGTCAGATCTACCAGTTCATTAGGATTCATAATGCTGAAAATATCTTCATCCAGAATTCTGAATACAACATCCTGTGTCAGGGAAGAATAGTTACCCGGGGTGCTCGTTTCGTAGGTTCCCAGAACACCGGCTCCGGAAACCTCTTCGGTGATAGCATCGAAGGATGGCAGTTCCATATCTCCGGTTACGCCGATCAGCTTATTGCCATTGCTATATGCATTGTAGTTATTAATGATTTCAGGTACGTTTGCAATATTTCCCATCTTTATTCACCTCCTAATGCAGCTTCAATCATGTCCGGATCAAACTCCAGCACATTGAGAATATCCTCTGCCGGTGTATACGGTGCGAGGTACTGTCGGAACACGATCTTTCCATCGAGTACATTTCCGATAGGGTTATCATCCTTGCTGTACACCATCTTGATACCGGCACATTTGCCCTGAGATACCAAACTGTTTCCTCTTACATTCTCCGAATCTACAATAGATTCGATCAGACGGTAATTTGCAGGGTTATCAACCTTCGTCATGTAAGTGGTGATAAAGCTATTTCCCCACCAGGAAAAGAATCTGCGGCAAGGGATCCACCGGTCTTTGGGATCTGTGACATTTGGATATGCCGCCATGTTGTTTCCCCATGCCTTATACCCATTCAGATTCAGCGCAGTAACAATGCCTTCCCCGTTCAACTCATTTGCCTGATTGATGTCGAGATTGATCTCGGTCCCGTTCTCCACTACGGTAGCACTGATCTTAAGTGCATGATTGGAAGGAGACAGATTAGGAACGCTGTCATTGCTGTAATCCGTATAGGCTGTCATGGCCGCATAGATAGCAGAATAATACATAACTTTCCCGGCATATTTAACCTTCGGCCACAGCGCGATCATGTGCTCTGATGCATAACCGCTTTCCTCCTTGATCTTTGCAGCATCCGTATACTTTGCTGCTCTGTTGGTATCGATATCAACGACACACTCGCACTTGAACAATCCGTTAATATCCTTACATTTTTCAGCCAAAGCAAGCCCAACACTGGGCTTATGAGACCAGCCGGGGGCAAGCAGCAATCCGGGTAACACTCCGAAAGTGGGATACACCTTGCGAACCAGCTCCATTCCGGTTTCTGCACCAGTAGCGGAATCATAGGCACCGATAATGTCAGCCTCAGTAACCATAGACGCATCGATCTTTTTTCCGGTAACCTTGACAGAGTTGGTCGATTCTTTGATAACAGTGATTACGAGACAACCGTCATCATTAAATGCGACTGTATAATCCGTACCAGCAGTTAATGTGTCGATAGTAATGCTATCCAACAGTACACCTTTTTCCTCGGAAACTGCCTGTCCATCCACTACGTTCAGTGTCTCGCTGTAATCTTTTTTATGTACCTCGGGATCCAGAACATTGCAGATAACAATGGGACCTACACCGAATGCTTTGAAAAATGCATCCATAGCCTGACACAGCGTATAGTTCTCATAGTCATCGGAATATCCGACTGCTGCCTTTGCCTCCGCAAAAGTATTACACAGAAATAATTTATTTACTGCTTCCGCCGGATCGGATGCCAGATTTACAGGTGCGGTGCCAAAAATAACCGGTACCCCAGCATCGTTGGATACCGGTGTAGGGACATTCGTAGGGTTCTCCTGAACCCTGACTCCATGCATATAAGCCATTTGCTTATCCTCCTTATACAAAATTGTTTGTAACCTGACCGTAGATTGTTCGAAGTACGCTCTGGTTTTTATTGATCTCTTTTACTGCTTCCGGGATATCCCCGATGGAAACGAACAGTCTCTCCATCATAGGAAGCTGTTTTACACATTCCTGCACTTTTTCAGGCAGAACGCCCTCCTTAAATACCGTGGAATGTCTGATTACTCCTACAATAGTAGGACCGAGATACATTACCGCCTCACTACTTTTCTGTTTTCCTTCTGCAACTGTATCACTTCCTACTTCCAGCGCCAGATCATCTTTTACTTCCGGCACTGAAATTTCCTTTTTATTACTCATGCGAGTGGATCCTCCCTTCTTATTGCCGCTATATGAAACTCCATACTACAGGCTCCAAAATGGTATGGAAAATATCCATCCTCCTGTAGTACCCAGTCAAACTCACCGGTATATACCGCCCGGTTTTTCAGGTATGGATCTTTACTGAAACGGGCGTATATTTTATCAATGATATTTAGAACATCTCGATGTCCCTGATTGTCCCGGTCATCGTCCCATATTCCAATTACCAGCACTACTTTTACAGTATTGAAGCTTTCCCTACCTCCAGGATCACTGCCGCTGTTCAACCTTACGATAATGTACGGAACCGGCTCAGTATCTGCATCTGACTGCTGAACCGGTAATGCCTGAGAATATATGTTAAGAGGAACTCTTTCGGCTTCAGACTTCTCTTCCATATCCTCCTCTATATCCGCAAGATCTAATGGCACTTTATATAAAAATGGCTCGAACAACTGTCCGAGCTCTTCTACAAGATCATCCTGCAAATTTATTGGTGTCACTGTCTGCCTCCTACCTCATATACCGCAGTATCTGTTCCTGAATGTTTTTCTGCAAAACATCATACATATCACTGGAGATCTTTTCATCATATACCTTCTCTTCCATTTTCGGGGTAGAAAGAGATAATAGTGATTTGACTGCTTCCTTCCAAGGTTTCGATTTCATTTTCTTCCCGGGTACACGCTGCGCAAGTGCTCTATGTCCGTTCTGATATTGAATTACGAAGCCTTTGTATTTATCCCCGGTAGCACCTGGTTTTAAAACAACCGGCTTAAAGCTGCTGTCTTTCAAAGTCTTTGCATATACCATTCTGGGAGCGCCTACGCCTCCCGGAAAATAAGTGCTCGGCTTAACCCGGAAATCCAGCAGTTCATTTGTTGCACCAGCAGCCTTTATCACGGCTTCCATGTTGCTGGTTCTGGCCTTCTTGATCTCATTAGCTTCCCTGATATCGCCTTTCGTTGCCCTTTTGTAACGATATCTTGTCTTGGCTTCCGTAACCATCCGGTCTTCCGTCTGTTTGGCCGCATTATTGATTGCCGACCGAAGGACCATTTTGGATTTATCCTTTGCCATTCCAAGGGCTGATTCAATCTCCGTCAGTCCCTGCATCTCTACATGATAATGGATCATGTTTTATTCGCCTCCAGGCACAACGAGTAGATACCGCATTCATTGATTGCATCCGACACGATATAGGACTTTTTGTCGAAAGTTATTACTCTTCCGACACCGGGCAGCGGACCAAAATCCTCTGCCTTCACATAAATCAACAGTTCTTTCAAATACACTCCGTCTGCATAAAGGCTGCGCCTGTACTGGTATCTCTTTTCCCTGTCAATCAGTTCGTTGTTATCGACCTGACACAGCATTTTTTTACCATTAACTATGTGATACTCCCAAAACTCATCCTTATTTGCAAACACATACTGATTGTCTTTTGCAATCTGATCCTTGAATGTCATGCTCACTCCTTAAAAGCTACCTGCCATTTCTGACACTGTTATGTGGAACTCTGCCTACCAGCTCCTCTCCGTCTTCGGAGTCGGAAGAAACCGCTGTTCCATACATTCCGGCAAGTGCTGTTACTGACTGTGCCTTCATGCTGTTGACTACCGTTTCATCTAACCACTTCGCTGTCCCGGCTTCCAGCCACGCTGCAAGCATTTCCGGATCATTTGCCGGAAGCACATCGCCGGGCTTATACTGTGTGGAGTTGTAGAGGATGTATGTCTGTGCAATACAGACTTTCTTTTCTTCCTCATCCTCCGGGATCTCCGGCTCCTCTTCTTCTGGAATCTCTTCTGTCGGTTGCACCGGTGCAATTTCCATTTCTTCCTCCAGACTCTCTTCTTCCGGAATATCCTTCTTTTCTTCTTCCACAGCAGGAGTGGTTTTCTCCTGCTGCCTTGCTACTCTTCCTGCCATAACATATCCTCCCGATTTAACCTAACAGTCTTACCAGAATATATTCTGCTTCCGCGGTAGCATCCTCCGCAGCACAACCGGCAGGCGTGTTACCCTCCGCTGTTGCGGTAATGCCATCCGTATCATTGAAATAAACATTTGCCGCAAAAGTGATCGCTTCTCCCTCTTTTTTCTTAATCCTGTAAACTCCTGTTACATGAATGGAACCTGTCTCATTCGGATTGATGGAAGTGCCTGTTACGGCAATTCTTGTCTTTAAATCTACAATGTTGTTAGCCTCGATAACTTTATCCGTTTTATTTACATAGTCGAGGCTCTCGCTTCTCTGCCAATATGTAGCTTTCATTCAGCTTCTCCTCCTTCTTATACAAGCGGGCTGTCGATCTTGGTTCCGGGATTCTTGATTGCTCCACGATAATCCATTACGCTGATTCCCCAGTCAAGGTAAATGTCCCATACAAATCCAAGGGTTCCGGGAGTCTCCATTCTGCGGATGGTGGGAATCTCCTTTCCATTCAGGTAATCCACCTCCATAAAGTCGGTGTCATCCTTGTTTCCAGCCAGCCACCAGGGCATCACGTTACCGAATCCTCCGCAGAGTACATTGATCGTAGGGTCTTCAATAACCTGAATCTGGTTGGCATAGCGATACAAGGGGTTGACTGCCTGTGTGTTTCCTTCAGTATTGATGGTAGGGCTGTTGAATAACGTATAGGTGTCAAACGCCATACCGGAAGGAACGATCAACACCGCAGGGCGAATAATAATAGCTTCCCCGAACTCATTTGTCTGGGTCTGGAGTGCCATGATCATAGCCTGCATGGATGCCTGCGTAATGCCTGTTCCTGTTGTAACAAGGTTACCGTGATTCTTGGAAAACAGAACCGTACCATCATATACAGCGGGATTATTTACCAGAATCTGATAGCACTGCTTATTAATGGTCTTTCTGGCTGCTGCCGCATATCTGGCCGGGAGACTGGTCACCAGTTCAATGTCATCATTGATAAATGCCTGACGGGTAAGTGTGAACTGTCTGCCATAGGTCTTCAACTTTCTGGTGGGACGTTTCTTATCCTCAAACACATCATGCTTCAGTTCACCGCCTTCGGGAACTTCCAGAAATTCTCCTGCGGGTCCAGCCAGATAATTGTTATCATTGGTTTTGAAATCCTTCAGGGTTCCTTTTCTGGTCCACTGATCAAAAGTAACTGCTGCCTTATTATGACCTTCGACATATGCCTTATTGATGGCATTGTCAAGAATGGCCGGAAACGCCGCCGTGGGGTTGAAGAACTGTCTGCATACCATATTGAACAGTTCGTCAGAGGAGCGGCGACTCGCTCCGGTCTCACCCTCTCTGGTAAGACAGTCAATCGCCAGATCTCTCAGGGACATGTGCATCAAATCTCTTGCGCCTTCCGCCGGCTTTTCCATAGGAATACCCGCACGCATAAGTAATGCATCTCCTGCTGCTCGTCTGAACTTGTCCTGCTCATCACCGATCACTTCTGCACTTCCTCTTGCAGAAATAGGTGCATTGTGTGCCTTCATGCCATCCAAAATAGCTTTTCTTACATCCGCAGTGGATACTCCTCCACGAATATATTTCTGTTCATCGTCCTTACTGACATCGAACTCCCGGCACAGATCCGTGATCTCTGCACATCTCTGACGCTCTGCTTCCGTTGCTGCCTTTTCCTTGCCAGGATCCACTCTCGGTACAGATCGTTTCCCTTCCTCTCCGGGTGTCTGTCCTTCACCTGCTACAATGGCATCAAGTTCTCTCTGGATATTGTCGAACTCTGCCTGTTCCTCCGCATTCAGCTCTCTTGCCGCAGCCTTTGCTGTATTAAGGAGCTCCTGCTGTCTCTGAATCAACTGCTGTTTACGATTCATTCTACTTACCTCCTATAAAAGATTTTGATTTATCTGGAGCTGCTTTTCGTTGTAGTAAAAGCTGCTTACTCCCTCTTTTTCGCTCCGGGAGTCCTCCCCGGATTCTTTGGATCTGCCTACGCCGACAGTAGGATCTGCCGGAACGCTTACGATAGATATCTCATACGGTGTCCATTTCGTGGCAATGTCACAGGGTCCTGTGAATCGGCCATCACTAGACTTCTTGTTCGGTGCAACTTCCTCCCAGACCTCGACCATGTAGCCCACGGACACTCCTTTCAGCGTCCCGCCTGCCACTTTCTGATAAATCACATCCGCCTCAGTATCCTGGTCGAACTCGATTTCCGCATATCCACGGCTGTTTTCCACCCATGCCCGAAGAATTTTCCCGAGAACCTTATCTCTGTTATGGTTATACAAAACCACTCCAATGGAATTCAGTCTGGTAAGATCCATTGCTCCTTCCGTATGTGCAAGAATCTCTGTTCCCCACCATCTGTCATAAGGTTCTTCCGACGAAAAAGAGAGGGTGAACTTTCGTTCATTTCCCTCTCCTTCCATTCGTGTAATGCTACAATTTGTCAGATAACGCTGAAGGCTTCCGCTCCGTTCGCTATTTCTTTTTTTCTGACTCGTCTCCGTCTCCCTCTTCAGAAGAAGCGGCCGGTCCTTCTGTCTTCTTTCCAAACAAAATACCTCCCATATCAATTCCTTTTTCTTGTCCATATTGGATTACTTCTGCCATATCATCAATCTGTGATCTCCAGTCTCGTCCATTCTCCGCTGCAATCTGCTTAAAAGTTTTTTGGCCGGTTTGCAGTGCCGTCATAGTCGCATTAGATTCCTTCTGAGGATCAATCCACGCTTTCGGTTCCTGCACCCATTCATGATCCAGATATTCATCTTTGTTGTTCCAGAAATCTTTGATATCCAGTTTTCCGCAAAGAACTGCTGATATGATAAATGTCTCATAGATTTCATCATGGATTTCTATAATCTGTTCCTTGTCTTCCTGATAAGTAAGATTATCCTCAATAAGACTTTGTCTGGTGGAAGAATAGGTGCTCTCTGCCATATCCCTGCTGCTTGCTTCATAACTGATTCCCTGTCCAGCACCGATCAGCCGCTGTTGGAGCTTCGTGTAGCTGGTAGCATCACTTCCCTGCCCGGAAGGATTAACCACCTGAACTTCATCCCCAGCGTTCATCTCTTTAATCATTCCAGGACTTATGGTTTTTCCTTCATAAGAAACAATATGTTCCGGCTGTTTACCTGCATTATTGCTACGCCCTACGCCTCCCATTCCTGACGTAGGAATCGCCTTCTTAATAAAGACCGCAAGGCAGGCCGCAATACGTTCTTTTACTGATACCGCCGTCATGAACTCATTTACATCCCTGATCCTTTGGATCGTATGAGACATATCAGATATCTCCCGAAGCTGTGACGGTCTTTTTTTCGTGAAATAAAAAATGACATCTTTGGCTTCGACATACACAGGATCTCTCTGTGTAAAACCATCAATGTCATACTGTCTGATATAATATCCAACCGGCTTATTAAACGAGTTGTATTCGATTCCTCCTACTACCTTGTTGTCTGCGTTTCGCGCCTGCATTATAGTCAGATCCAGTTCATCCACTTCGATCATCTGTAGTTGGAATGGAACAAAGCCTTCTGAAGTATACCTTTTCACAAAAAGAATACCGCCATCAATTTTCTTCCTCTCAACCGCCATTCTCATGATCTGGTTGAAGCTCTGCGTTCCCGTCACATCACAGTTTCTTTTTTTGCACCATTTCCGCCAGGCTTTCTCAATTTTTTTGTTAAGCTCAGGATCCTTCGTTTTTGCCTGCACCTGATACCCACCGCCAACTACATTTCTTCGGAATGGTCCTACAACAGAGTTCATGATATCGCTGTTACGTTCCAGATCTCTCGCTCTGGCACGTACATCGTCCCGGCTATACCGATCTGTATATTCCGCAGATGTATTCATAGCCCGCCAGTTCTGATTGACTCCAGTGCGATCTGCCGCGTCATAATAAGATTTCAGTTCTAAGTATGCCTGCCGGTATGATTCCCTTCTGTACGCCGCTTCCGGAGAAAACGCGGCAATCACATTTCCTAACCAGTCGTTCATAATTACCTCCCTGAAAAGACAGCGACATAGCAGTCATCCAGAAGGCTACTCGCATTTTCCCGCTGCAACTGTGCGGTAAGATCATTTTTTATCTGATAAAGCTGTTTCAGGTCCGCCCTTGTAAGGCTTCTGGATCCAATCTTGTAAGATTGCCCTCCGACTGCGATAGCCATGATAGCTGAATTAACGCTGTCAAGCATACCCTGTGTCGTAACCGGCATCTGGTTCATTGTGCTGTCTGCCATCTATAAACGATCTCCTTCCTTAAATCCAATTCTCGTTTGCCTTAATCCACTGTTCTTCCGGTGTCTCAGGCTCTTCCCTGGCAGGCTTTACCTGCTGTTCTTCCACAAGATGCAACGTCCTGACGCCCATCACATCCGCTGCGGCCAGAGCGTAAACCTCTGTATCGAGATAATGATTATCGGCATGGCTACTCTTTTTCTGCCACACCTGTTTGGTTCCGCCTGGTGTTTTTACATTTACTTTGTGTTCTGCAGTAACCTGTGTCGCGTATTCCATATCACACCCGGAATACACCATCCAGCTTCCTTTTCCATTTGGTCGCTGCATACGTCCGGCAATCATATCTTTATATCTTCCGCCATCCACAAGGACAAGCTGCATACCATACGCCCTACTATCCGTCTTATTTACCATGCTTAACTTATAATGACTAAGCTGTGCATGGCTGGATCCCTTAACAGGCAAAGCATAATCTGAATGAAGTGCACAAAAATCATATACGATATCCGTTTGGTCTCCTGAATCAATCAAACAAAGATTCACAACCATCGGATCACCCTCTTCTGTCATATACTGCATATTCATAATGCGGTCTATTTCCTCGAAGGATAATGACTGTCCATGCGCTATGTTCTGGCTTGTTAGGAACTCTCCCCATGCTCTGATCGACCAATACAGAGAATTCTCCTGCACATCGACACCTGCTGTAAGCAGCTTTGTCCACTGTGGAACAACGTAGGCCGGAAGTTCCGTCTGTCTTTCCAGCACAAGTTCTGCACTGGTTTTCAACTTTGTGTCCTCCCACGCTTCCGCAAGCCAGGAATTTACAAAGTTCTGTAAATCTTCCGGATCATCCTTCGATATAAGGAATTCCTTTGCAATATCAGACCAGCGTACAAACGGGCTGTACAGGGTATTAATCCAAAACGCCACATTACGAACATACTTCGTATTGTGGCGTACGGTTCTCCATTCACCGAGTTTCAGCATATTGTGCTTATCATTGTCAGTTATAAGACAACCACATTCTTGGCATACATATGTGGCAAATTCCGCTCGGTCAGCATAGCTCATTCCTTCATCGTCCGGGAACCGGATGTTCTGAAACTTGAATTCTATGTACTCCCCACAATGCGGACATGGCACGAAGAAATGCTTTTCAATATCCGCAGCTTCTTTTTCTTTCCAGATGTGACCTGTCTTCAATGTCGGTGTACTGGTAATATATATTTTTTTGTTATGGAACGTTTTGGTACGCTCCGTAGCCAGCTTTATAGGATCTGCCTCTTTACTGCTTGCACCAGGATATTTATCTACCTCATCCATCATCAGAAACCTGATAGGCTTGCTGGCAAGTCCTGAAGGAGAATTTGATCCAGTTAAACTTATATACATACTGTCAAATTGCAGTTCTAATAATGATGAATTTTCATCAAATTTCTTAGCGATTTCCGGCGTTGCCTTCAACATGGGCTGCAATCTGTTTTCCGACACTGACTTTGCAAGCGTATCCGTAGGATACACGATCATTGTCGGTGAAGGATCCTGCATAACAATGTATCCAATCATGTTCTGCAGAGCTTCTGTTCCACCGATCTGTGTAGGCTTAACAAATATTATCTTTTCAGTCTCATAATTGTTAAACTCATCCATCACACCCGTAAGGTATGGTGTAATGTCATTGCTCCACGGCCCTGGCATCGCAGAAGACTTGGAATCCAGCATACGATATTTTTCTGCCCACTCTGAAACAGTAAGCTGTTCTGGCGGGCGTAGGAATTGCAGGGCTTCCCATTGATATTTAGTTACTTCTATCTTTTTCCGTCTTGCTGCCATCGTCAGGTACGGAACTCAGAACGAAGCTGCTTAATAACCGTTTCACTTCTTTCTGAAGATCATTTTCGATTGACCGTACTTCCACCGGATCAACAAAACCGGTTAAGCGCCCTGCCAGCTTACTCGGTATCGACATTGCGAATTTCTTAAATGATACAAAAAAACGACCGTAATCCAATTTCACTTCCTCAACGGAAATGTATCGTCCGGCCGCAATTTCTGTCCTTAATTTGTGAAGCTCTCCCTGGGATTCTTTTAAGGCAATCTCCGCTTTGAGCTTCTGTTCTTTCAATTTTGCTTCTGTCTCCGACTGTGCCTTCCCATAGGCTTTATCCGACAGATATTTGATGTATTTCTGAACGGTTGGTGTAAGCTCATATCTACGCCCCCTTTTTACCTCAGTAGTAGATATGATTCCTTCCTGTGTAAGCTGCTGAACCCTTCTCACGCTGACACCAAACAGATTTGCAATAACATCAACTTTGCACAGTTCCTTGTCATCTCCGCTTTCTGCCATATCACACCTCATTCCTGACAGCCTGCTTACTTGTAACTTTTTCTAGCGGTTCCCCTAACAGGCTCCGCTTTTATTAATTTCCATGCTACAATAATAACATATCTCCGTGTACGCTTTTGTACTTTCTTTCATTTTTTCATGCAATGCGTAACGAAATGCGAAATTTTTTTTGGTCCCCATCGGCGAAAATAATGCGCCTTCCCCGCCCCGCATCTCTACAAGGACCAAGTAGTACCTTGCGCCCCTCTGGACCGGTCCTCCCCCGGTCTCGTTCCTTCTATGGAAGGGCGTTTCCCGCCTTCTCCCTTCTGCGGTTGCCCCCTCCTCTTCCGTTGACGCTCCCGCCGGTTGTGTCGTGCCCCTTTAGGCACAGAGGAGGCAGTGTGCCTTGTCTTCCTGTGGTGTGCTGGTGCTGTCCGTTCCTGCTCTCCTGGCTGTCTGCTTATGTTCTTTTCCCGTGCTTCTTCTGGCAGAGCTCGCCAGTCTACCAGATCCGGCCGGATCCCGTTTATGCGCTCCGCTCTGTTGTGTCCGGTCTGCTCCGATCCACCGGAGAGCCGTGCTCCCTGCCCTTGTGCCTGCCGTTGCTCTTACGGTCAGCCGATGCCGCCCCGCCCTATCGCCGTTCTTCTCCTGTATGCTCCGGCGCTGATCCGCTCCGCTGTCGTGGCTTTCCACAGTTCTCCCTCTATCGTGTAGAGAGTGATCTGCTTCCGTCCTGCCGTCTGGCCAGCCGTCCCAGTGTCCCGGAGTGTGGCCACTGTGTCGTTGCTGCCCTTCTGTGGTCTTGGCTGTATCAGGGCAATATAAAAGCCGATAACAGAATAACTGCTATCGGCTCTTAAATACTATTTTATTATTAACCTCTTTCTATTTTTTCCTGTATGGCTTCATTTATCCATTTGCTTGTGCTCATGCCCTTACTGGCGGCAATCGCTTTTATTTCTTCTTTTTTGCCTTTTGGCATTACAAAATTGATACGATCATATGCTTTAGCAATATACTTGTTTTTGGATGCCGCTGATGTTTTTCCGCTCATTCTCTCATCACCTCTTGAATTATTATACTATCAGTGTTATATTATTTATACAAAGAGGTGGTACTAAGTGCCCCTCGGAATATTGGTCTAAAAAATAACCGCCAAGTTTTCCAGACAGGGGCGGTTATTTTTTGTCTTTAT
>ULRI01047281.1_pt1 | contig 12717 bp, 9 predicted proteins | sample 1955291 | NCBI WGS metagenome assembly ULRI01 (sample SAMEA4835678, study PRJEB28245) | human gut metagenome | biome: gut microbiome; material: fecal sample | place: Denmark | collected 2008
GTGGAAACAACCGACTCTATATATGTGTATTCAAATGTGATTTTATCAGGGAATTTCTTTGAGTTTATTAATAATCACAGAGGCTAAATTGGAAAAATTGAAGAAAGAGATAAAAAAGATATGTCATGAGGACGAGGATAGTGTGATGATATATAAATTCGATTCCCTCAAATATTCTACGAAGGAAGTTATAGGGCTGATTATGGCGAATGATAATATTCTATAAAAAGTCTGTTGACCTCCAAGACCAGAAAATATAATGGTTTAGAAGGTATTTCTATGCGATTGTGTACCTGTAGTTTATGTAAAGTATGTCAAAAACATGATATATTTGTGTAAAGTACATAAAAATTACTTGATTTTCACATGTTGACTGTACAAAGTGTTAGAAGTATAATATAAATTAGGGCTAAGGTCACAAAAATGATAAAGATAAAGAGGGGATGAAATGTTTATTAATTTTACAAATCACCTGATTGCGTTTTGTGTCAGGGCGAGTTCTGCTTATCATATGCTGTTGTTGATAGATTGAAATCAAGTGGAATAAAAGTAGTAGCAGCGTGCAGCAGGCGGGAAGTGGAAGAAATTTATACTGCTGATGAGACAAAGAAGATTTCTAGATTTGTGTTTGTGCAGTTTAGAGAATACTAGAATAATGATAGAGAGGAAGAAATATGAATATATTATTACTATCAATGAGTACATTTCCCTATTTGGGAAACAAGGAAGACGAAAAAGATAAACCGCGTAGATTGCGAAAAAGTAGATTTACTTATATGAATAATAAAGTAGAAGAATATTATAGTCAGCTTGAGCCAATAACGAGGGTGTTAATAGAAAATGGTAATAAACCTGATGAGGTTATAGCATTATGTACAAAGGAATCTACGACTGAAGGCGAATACAGGTTGGACGATGATAAAATTGATACAAAATCACCATTAGGTTTCTATATTAGTAGAATAAACGAAGTCGCAGGTAAAAACAATAAAATTATATATACAAAATTCCCGCAGGGTGAGGATGCATATTTAGATCCTAATGATATCAAAAGTAAAAATATGGCAGTTGCAGAAATTGCTTTATATTTATTATCAAAGAAAAATAGTTTAAAGAATAATGAAAAATTACATCTTTGGATTGATACACAGGGTGGAATGAGAGATGTGTCATTACTTATGAATGCAGTTGTTTCATTACTTAAAACAAGTGACATCAAAATTGAGGGTATTTATTCCATTAATTACACAGATGGAATCGGTAATGTTATAGAGCAGAATGATACATATCATATTTTCGATTTTGTATCGGGGATGAACGAATTTATTCAATATGGACGAGCAGATCAATTAGTAAAATATTATGGATTAAATAATAAATCCACTAATGCCAATATTCCAGCTTTAGTTACTCAGATGAAAGAATTAGCTGATTCCATAATGCTTTGTGATTTGAATAGGTTTGATAATGGATTAAAGGCAATTAGGAAAACACTTGATGAATGGAATGAAAATAATGAATCAAATGATGTATTATTAAATATTTTTGTTGAACAAATAAAAGATGATTATGAGGAGATATGCAAAGAAAATGCTTCCGCTGTAGATAAGATTAAGTGGTTTCATAAGAAGAAACTTTATCAGCAAACATTGACTTATATTGAGTCTAATGGTCCTAAAGATTGGGATAGCAGTGGGGTATTAAAATTTTCATGGATAAAGGGCATAAAAAATGATAAAGAGCCATCGCAAACCGATATGGTTAATCGTTATATAGGGTATGCAATTCAAGGAATATACGAAAAGATGAATGAAAGCCATACAGAAGCATTGGACACTTTGTTAAAAGAGGGGAATGACGGACTAAAATATTGGAAAACAAACAAAAATGGTAAAAAGAGAAAACTATTAAAAGACAGTTTTAATGCGATAAATAGAAAAACGGAAAATGGGAAGAAAAAGACAGAGACTATATATGAATACAAGGTAGAATCCGAAAAAAATGATGTTGATGAAAATCAATTATATAAACTGATTGCTTTATATAAATTAATTAAACTCGAAAGAAATCTTTTTAATCATATGGATAATGGGAATGTGCAAAATAATGACGAATGTAAAAATAAACAAAGAATGCAAATAGACAAATTAGATACTTTAATAGATAGTTATGTAGATACATGCGAGAAATTATGTTAGTAGGAAGATATAAGTTAACGGAAAGGCAAAGAATATGAAAATGGTATTAGCTCAATATACAATTCGTTCTAAACAGGAATATATTTTTAGAACGAATAGAATGGTGGAAATTGCCGGTGCATCGGAGAATATTTCGCAGAGCTGGAATATTTTATTTACTCAGGCTGATAAAATGGGCAAAAAACTTAGAAGAGTTTCTAAAAATATACCATTCTGCATGGAAGAAGTAAAAAGATTATTTGATGAACGAAAACTAAATGGTATTGAACTGTTTTGTGGTGGTGGTAATGATACAGTATTGTATGACTCAATAGAGACATATTTGGAAGTTAATAAGGCGTTTTCGCGATTCTTGCTTGAAAATTATCCTGGAATGATTCCGATGGCAGTTGCATGCGAATATAGTGGAGATTATGATAAAGACTATGCCAATTTGATGAAACAGTCAGACATAGAGAAAAATAAGATGATTTCAGGACAAAGCGATTTTATACTTCCTTTTTCAATGATGGACAGGACAACTTTTCAACCTTATTCAGATATAATCAGTATTGCAGAAAGTAGTGTCCGGGTTACTGATGAAGCAAAGGCTAAACGGAAAGCGGGATTGAAAATCAGAGAACAAGATGAAACAGTCAAGTTATTAGATGATCTGATTACTAAAAAAGGCGAAGAAAGTTTACTGGCTGTTGTTCATGCAGATGGAAATAATATGGGAAGCAAGATATCTGAAATGCTTACGGACAAGAAAGATTACGACAGTTGCGTGAATATAATGCGTGAGTTTACAGCAGATACAGCTAAAGCGTTTGGAAAATCAGGGCTTGATGCAATGCAAAAGTGTCAGCAACAATTAAAGGAAGATTATAAGGATAAGTATGATGAAAAAGCTTTCTTCTTTCGCAAAATAATAGCGGATGGCGATGATATGACTTTTGTGTGCAATGCTCGTTTTGTTATGGATTACGTTGGAGCTTATCTTGAAGCGGTTCAGAATTATAACAATAAAGGAGAAAAAGAATGGAGATATAGTTCGTGTGCGGGTATCTGCATATTCCATAGTCATTATCCTTTTGCGAGGGCATATTCTCTTGCTGAGCAGGCATGTGAAAGTGCTAAGAAAAATGTGCACGGTGAATGTATAAAGGAAGAGTCTTGGGTTGATTTTCATTATATACATAATGGAGTTGGCGGTGACCTTGACCAAATCAGGGAGCATCAGGGCGTGTCCGGATGTATGGCTCGCCCATGGAGAATTGGTACAAAAGCGAATACAGATCGTAAAGACTATAGTACTTTGCAAATACTTGCTGATATTATGAAAGAAAATGGTGTTTCAAGAAGTGATATAAAAACAATAGGCTCAGAACTAGAAGACAGTTACTCTTATGGAAAATTTGAGCTTAATAGAGTGTATGGACATCACAGAAATCTTCAAAATGAAATAAAGGAGAAGCTGAAAATAGATAAAGAAGAGGATTTACTTCCAATTATATATGATCTTTCAGAAGTGTATGATTTATGGTTTGTGAGGAAATAATATGCAGGAATTAGAAATTATTTTAAATTCAGATTTATGCGCTGGAAATGGAGAGAGCGCCGGAAATTCGATTGATAGTGATGTGTGTATTGACGATGCAGGAATTCCGTATATTCCGTCGAGGAGAATAAAGGGATGTTTAAAACAGGCGGCTTTTGATTTAAAAAAGATGGGATACACATTGGCATCAGATAGCAATATTATAGCTTTATTTGGTGACGCGTATGGAAATGAGGGAGCTTTTTCAATTTGCGATGCCATGATAAAAGATGCAAATGGTATTAGACAGTATTTGAATACTGAAATTAAAAACTCTGATAATTCAGATGAAATTAAGGATATGGCACATGCATCAAAGATTGTCAATCTATTTACATCTGTGCGTGGTCAGACTATGCTGGATGATGGGTGTAAGGTAGACAATAGTTTGAGGTTTACAAGGGTTGTTAATCAATATGATCCTCTTAGCCTAGATAAAGATGAAAAATTATCTTTTTATGCACCTATTTACTTTAATTTTTGTGATGATGATAAAAAGGAATTAAGAGAACTATTTGATGCTTGTTGCAAAGCTACAAGACATATTGGTCATTCAAGGAACAGAGGCCTTGGAAATGTATCGATTAAATTGTGTGAAGATAGCGCAAAACAGGTCAGCATTCTATTTACGGAGAATGACAATAAAGCTGATATAGATTGTTCAGAAGCTGATAAGCTGGTAAAGATATCATATAAGGTTGTACTTAATTCACCTCTTACACTGCCGGGATGTGATGAATTAAATACATCGGTACCGGCTAGAAGTGTAATTGGTTGCATGGCCGGATATTATCTTCATTCCGGAAGTGCAGAAGATGAGGATTTTAGAAAGTTGTTTCTAGATGGTACCGTAAGCTGGTCTGGCCTGACTCCGGTGATTGAGGGTGAAATTTCAGTACCTGTGCCTATGATGATAGTCAGACTAAAGAATGGCGGTAATAAGCTGATTAACAACTTAATTGAGGAAAAGGATGATTGGAAAAAGAAAAAGCCAAAAACTTTAGATGGTTCTTTTACTGTACAGACACAGAATGAATATAAAATTGCAGAACCGTCAATTCACACTTATTATCATTATGCAATAAATGGAACTCAGCAAGATGGTAATAATGATGAAAATAATACTAAAATGCTATACATGCAGGAATCAATAGATGCTGGAGCAGTTTATGGAGGAACAATTATATGTCCGGTTAATATGAAAGATAAGGTATTAAAGTGCTTATATGAAGCTCGTATTCAGTTTGGACGAAGTAAAAGTGCTCAGTATGCGACATGTTCATTGTATGCTAAACCTGAAGTGGAAGAGTATAAGAATAATATTCGCCATGTTAAGGCCGGAGAAAAGCTGTATGTTGTATTGCAGTCGGATCTTGCATTGTTAGATAATGGTGTATATAGAACAGATTCTGCTTGTATTCGTGAGGCTATTGGTAAAAAATTGAATTTATCATCAGATATTGCTGAGAATAGTCTCGATTATTGCAGATATCATGTTATTGGAGGCTTTCAGTCAACATGGCAGTTGCAGAAGCCACAGATTCCTGTTGTAAGAGCCGGAAGTGTGTATTGCTTTAAAGTTAAAGAAGAATGTGATATTCCACAGACAATTCGCATCGGTGAATTTGCTCAGGAAGGTATGGGAATATGCGGCATTATGACCGTTTCTGATTTTGAAAAAGTGTCATCTATTGAGATGTCAAGAATTGAACAGGCACATTTTACGGTTGATAATAATCGAATAGAGCAGCTACTTACCCGATTAAAGATGGAAGCAATAATGGAGCATATGCGTAGCTTTGCTTTAAAAATTGCAGAAGCTGAAGTTACTAAAAATATTCCTGAGGCAAGACTTAGGAATATGGTTTCAAAAGCTAATGACTATTCTGATTTAAATAAAATGATTTTAAAGATTAAAGAAAGTGATTTAAGTAGTGAGAAGAAGCTTAGTAGAAAAGCAGAGGCAACCAAGTTTGTAGAGATAATCAAGACTGAGTGGAATGCACAGTTAAAATTATATGATTTAGATCATAATTTGATTAATCAAATTGAAGCAAATTGGAAAAAACCATTGAATATAGCTTTGCATAAATATCATTATCAGAAAGAGAGAGGGTGACTAAATTGAAAAAAGTATATTATCAGTTAAAATTGAGTCAGATTTCTCCACTTCGAATAGGAAATGGAGAAAATGATATTTCAGATAATGATCTTATGTGCGACAGCCGTGGGATTCCATTTATTCCGGGAAGCAGTATGGCCGGAGTATTAAGAGAAAAATATGAAAAACTTGGTGGTAAAGATCCAGAAAAGTTATTTGGAATTATTAAAAATGATGAAGCAACTGCAAGTAACATTATTATTAGTGATGCCATCTGTCCACAGAAAATATGTGATAATGTCAAATCAGAATTTCGAAATGTATCAATAAGCGACTATAAAATATCAATTCGTGATGGAGTGACCATAGATAAATGGGGTGTTGCTAAAGATGGTCATAAATATGATTTTCAGGTAGTTGAAACAGATGTTCCATACTATTGTATTTTGGAATGGAGTGGAGACGATGAGGAGTATAAAAACGAAGTAATAGAAGGCCTTGATATCCTTGTCAAAGATATTGTTAAGCATGGAATTCAACTTGGAGCAAGAACTACTCGCGGATATGGCAAGATGAAGGTTAAGGTTAGAAAGCATCAATTTGATTTTCCAAACTGCATTGATGAATGGCTCGATTTTAATCCATGGTCTGAATCTGATTTTGGCGGAGAAAAAGTATATTTAGATAACGAAGATAAGTCTGAAGATGGACAGTTTGATAGAATAGAAGTTCAATTTAAAGTAATTGGTAGTTTTTCTATACGAGTAAATATGGAACGAATAGAGAAGGCACCTGATTCTGTTGTTATGGTGAACAAAGATAGTAAACCAGTGGTACCTGGAACAACCTGGGCCGGTGTGTTTAGACATCATATGCAGGAAATATTGAGTCATATTATGAGCGATAATAATGATGAAAGAACAGCTTTGGACTGTTTATTTGGAAGGGGCAGGGCGGATAATACCCTATCTAGAATAGGTTTTGGAGAAACTATTATTGAAGGTGGCAAACCATACGTCCTGACAAGAAATGCAGTGGAACGTTTTACACAGGCACCTAAAAACTCTGCATTATTTACAGATGAATTCTGGCAAGGTGGTGTCGGAACTCTCGAAATAATGATTGATAAGGGAAAAATGAGCAAACTTCAAAGACAGCTCCTGGAAGTGTCGTTATTGGATTTAGATAATGGAATGCTTACATTTGGTGGATCAACAGGAACAGGGCATGGGCGAGTCGAGGTGATGAAATTAAATGTAAATGGCATGGACTATACTGAAAATCTGAAATCAGGAAGTATGGGTTTTTTGGAGGGATTACATGAGTATTGAATATAATAATACAAAAGATAAATGGATAAAAGATTCTGGAATAACTCCAGAAAATGAACTCATCAATGAGATTAAAAAATATGCCGGAGATAATAGATATTTTCTGGCATATTGTACCGATAGATTTTATGCCGGGAGAGCTGAACTGGAGCAGTTTAACCAATTAAAGAAAGATAATGTATTGGAGATAAGATTATTCTCGGAAACAGAGGAAATACATTTTATAAGAAGTACTGTAGGAACGGATTTTCAGTGGAGAATAGCTTCAGAAGACAAACTTGATAAATCAGAATATATGGTGCAATATCAGACTCTTGATTTAAATCAGAATAGAATTAATGAGAATAATAATCAGACAGATACGTTTGGTAATAAAGTGCTCTATACAACTGTTGGAGGTGAATATAGTCTTCCTATTAGTGGAAACGAAGACAGTTCTAAGATTATTACTTACATTAATTATGATGAAAATGGGATGGCAAAAATCACAGATTATAGAGTATGTGGGTTTGTAAAGAAACCTAAAAAGGAAAAGGTGATGTGAAATGGCTGAGAAAAAGAGATTTGTTAATCCGTATAATTTTATACCATTTGAAGGTAATATAGATAAACGTATTTCCAGAGAAACAGCCTATGCGAAGAAGAGTGAGCTATTAAGTGGCTGGTTGAATGTTGAATTAACAACAAGGACTCCACTAATCATTCCAGATGGGGCACATCCAAGGTACTGGGATACGAAAAAAAATAAATATGTTGAAGATAAAAATATGGAAGAAAGAGAAGATTCATTTCATAGAGAATATGATTTTTTTAGAAGTCCGGATGGAATCCCAACCATACCCGGAAGCGAGCTAAGAGGAATGCTTAGAAGTGTTTATGAAATAGTAACTAATAGCTGCGTTCCATTTTTACTAGATGAGAAACCAATCAGCAGACGTGTCCCAGTGTATGGTGCATTGTGCCATCATGGATTGCTTGCATATGAAAATGATCATTGGGTTTTATATAAGGCAACTATAGTGAAAAAAGAAGCTGCTAATGGAATATATGTGAATGAAAAAGATGGTTGTGTTTATGCAAACGGCAAAAAGCTACCTTATAAAAATGGTGAATATGTTGAAGAGTTAGGGTGGGTACAATACAATATTCCGGTAAATAAATCTGAATATAGTATTCGCTTCTTAAAAAAAGAAAATGAGATTGTTAAAAAGTGGGAAATAAGGAATAATGAGCCGTATAGAGCATTACTATCAGCGCTTAATCGAGATGGAGCAGGAAGTGGGGGAAACTCTAATAAGATCCCAAACAAAAATCTATGTGATGCTCTTGAAAAAGCAAAATCAGGTGATAAAAATCTGGTTCCGGTTTATTATATGAGCGTAACACGTATAAAAGAAAATGGTGATGATGAAGTACTTGTTTATTTAAGTAATTCATCTATCGGTCGTATTGCACAAAAAAGAAAATGGAATGATATAATGGGGGATTATGTACCGTGTAGCAGTACAGATGAATTATGTCCAGCATGTCTTTTATTTGGTACAACAAATGGGAAAGGATTAAAAGGAAGAGTCCAGGTGACTGATGCAACCCCGGATAATGTTGAAAAGCTAACATATGAAAAACATACATTAGATATCTTGTCTACTCCAAGGACAAGCGCATTTGAGTTTTATCTTAGAAAACCTACGGATAATGCGACATTTTGGAATTTTGATTTTTATGGTGAAATGAAGAAATACACATTAGCTAATGGAAAAGAAATAAATCGAATCGAATACTATGATTTGCCAGAGGCTACTCCTAGAGGAAGAAAAATGTATTGGCATAGTGAGCCTGCGAAAGATTCTACACCAAACAATATGAATAATACTGTTGAGGCTGTTAATGGCTGTTTTAATTTTAAAATATACTTTGAAGAAATCACACAGAAACAGCTAAATACTCTTATATGGATAATATCACTGGGTGAGAATAAGAAAGATGGCACAAAACTGCATAAGTTAGGTCATGCCAGACCTTTAGGATATGGAAGTGTAAAGCTTCAGGTTGTTTCTCAGAATGTGAGAAAGCCGATGTTTAATAAGGAAAATGGAAATATAGAAGTAGAACTGGAACACAAATCTCATGATGAATTGAATATACCATCTAGATTAAATGCTGGTTCAAAAGCAGAAAAGTGCTTGTTGAATTTGGCGGATTTTAATTATATCCCTGAAGATATACCAGTTATGTATCCTCGAGAAAAAAGAAAAGATGAGGATAATATCTACACATGGTTTGCAAACAATAGAAAGAATCCCAAATATGTTAAGACTTTACCAGAACCTGATGATAAATATGTTACTTTATTGGGAAATTGGAACGAAAGACTTGAAGGTAAAGTTAAATATTATGATTCTAATAAGAATTTTGGCATAATAATTGGGCAAAATAAGCAGGAATATTCAATAAAATGTGATGAAAAATTTAACCCTAATTTAAAGGCACAACAACTAAGAAAAAACGCTAAAGTCAGCTTTGAACCTTATGAGCTAAAAAATGGAAAGCTTGTAGCCAATAAATGTAGAGCAGAGGAAAATTAGATAATGCAGTTATATGTACACATCGAATTAGATGAGCCATTAGTCTTACCGATAAATTATAATCATATTATTCAGGCTGTTATTTACAGAACTTTATCAGTCATGCCTGATTATACTGATTTTTTGCATAACAGAGGTTATTCAAGTGGGCACAGACAATATAAGATGTTTCAATTTAGTCAGCTCAAGGGTAAGTATAGAATTAAGGAGAAAAGTATAATATTCTATTCATTTATTGAACTGGAAATTAGAAGCCCGGAGCCACTTTTAATTCAGCTCCTGGATGGAGGATTTCGATATGGCGGAATAACTTTTGGACAAAAGAAATATAAAAATATTCGTACAAAGATAAATGATTTTACAGTGGAAAAAGAAGAACTTATAGTAAAAACAGTAACACCAATTGTTGTGTATTCAACAGATTCCACAACAAAATATACGGTTTATTATTCTCCAGAAGATATAGAATTTTATGAAGAAATTCAAAACAATGCTTATAGAAAATATCAGGCTTACTATGGAGTAGAACCGGATTCGTATGTTGAAATCAAAGAAGCTGGTGATATGACTGCAAAAAAGCTTGTTACGAAATATCAGGGCAGTTATATTGAAGCATGGTATGGAAATTTTATTTTGTCCGGTAAACGTAAATACCTCGACTTCCTCTACCAGACAGGCCTTGGTTCCAAGAACTCCCAGGGGTTTGGAATGTTCAATATCATCTAAAATAATAATCAGGACATAATCTGTAGCAATAGATGCATCAGAATATGTCCTGATATATTATTACCGGTATTTAGCAGCATCGTCGTTATAGCCATTAATAAATCTATCGCGAAGTCTTTGTGGTTCGAGAATCTCTGCTTCTTTGCCGAAAGGAAAAAAATAATTATAAGCTTGTAGGAGAGAACAGCGGAACACATAAATGTCACCGGATGATTCTGGCTCTTTAACTGGTCTGGAATATAGTTTTGTTTTATATGATTTCTGACCTCGTTCTGTCAGTTTGACGACAACTCTTTTATTTGAGCCAAATAAATATGCCGGCGAGCTGTCATCAAGCTTTTTTCTATTGCAATTTTGTCATCTTTAGTAAGATGGAATGTCTGCTTCATGGCAGAACCTTGTAATTGTAAGCGGGCCATTGAAAATGAAGCAATATGTTTGCCGGTTGCGTCGTTTTCATTTTTGACATAGCAGACAAGGTATTCCTGAGTGGATAGTGGATCCAGCATTATCATGTATGGGTATACATAAAGCAGTTTCGGTGTTCCGTCAATCAAGGCTTTGACCTTTAATACATTATGGTTTTTGCAAGCATTTTCAACAGTGGTGTATGAAGAACGGTTATATATTCGTTCCCTTTTGATGAAAGGAAGCTGACAGTATTCCTCGATTAAACATCTTAGGTATTTGGCAGCTGTTGCAAAGTATTTGTTTTCCGTGCATTCTTCTGTAAGGAAAATGTAATTGTTGTTGTTAATGTTATACTGCTTGTTTACAGTACTGCCGTTATCATAGGAAGCTGTTTTATTGATAAATTGTTTCTTTTCATATTTAAGCAGAATTTGTATGGCTTGTTCAATAGAATACGAGTCAATTGATGAATCGGACAGCCTCTCTTTAAGCTCTAATTCTTTGTTGCTAAGGTAATTATCTATAGATGATTCGGCAATGTCCCGGAAATTGCTGATAACCTGATTGATAAATGTTGTGAGCTTTGGTACTTCAAAAGCTGTCATATCATCTTCAATGGTCAACATAGCCTTCTGGCTGAGCGATATTCTGATTTTTTGTGAGGTGTTAGTCTCGTTAAATCCCATATAAAAATTCTCCATTACAATAAATAAATGTCAAAAATGTTACTTTTATAGTAACACAATGGCAGAAAATATGCAAAATTTATATAAGAAATAGTAACATTGAAATTAAATAACTATTCTCTTGTGTGTTACTGGCTGTGAGAGTATACTTAAATCAAGTTAAGGGAATGAAACAAACAATTATAGACAAGCACACTCAAGGAGGTATTCGCATGAATTATCCAGTATTAGACATTAAAGCTACCGGAGAACGAATCAATCAGCTCCGCAAGGACAATAACCTCAGGGTGATTGATGTTGCGGAGTATATGGGCTTCGAATCAACGCAGGCCGTTTACAAGTGGCAGCGTGGTGAGAGCCTTCCGACTGTCGACAACCTATATGCCTTGAGCAGGCTGTTGCACACTTCGGTGGATGACATACTGATAGGCGAGAAAGAGAGGGACGATGAGCCCTCTCTTTCTTTTTCCTTTTATATTTTCTTTGGTTTTCTTGTCCTTCTGAATGTCCATTTTATATCCTCAATTTCCTCGCCTGTGGCAGAAATCGGAGTGTCATTAACCATTACGGAAAGACAGTAAATGGCTGATTTTTTTTAGACATTGACGGAGTGCTCAATTCAAGTAAAATAATAGATAGGAATTTTGATTATCCGGAGCTTGTAATGTCAAAGTAAATGCTATAGAATATTTTTATATCAAATTAAACACAAATGAGGAGATTTAAAGTTATGAAACAGAAATTGAGAAACCTTTCGGCACCGGCAAATATAATATTTGCCATTCTTGCAGTCTTTCTTTTCATTGCACCCTTGCAGTGGAGCGGAAAAGTGCTGGGACTGATTCCGGGCATGGAAAAGGCGGATGATTATCTGCTGCAGGCTATTGTGGAGACAGTTGTTTTAGTTATTTTTCTTGGCATCACATATATATTTGGGCTGTGGGATATTTTTAAGGAAAATGCAGCAGGATGGACAAGAAGCTTATACACAGGCGGTTTTTTCATAGTGTACTGTTTGTATGCTGTTGTTTCAGGCATTTATTTGTGCTTTTTGGGTGAGCATGGTGATGTGAAGGCATTTTACAACATCATCTTTTTCT
>ULRI01017952.1_pt1 | contig 12687 bp, 4 predicted proteins | sample 1955291 | NCBI WGS metagenome assembly ULRI01 (sample SAMEA4835678, study PRJEB28245) | human gut metagenome | biome: gut microbiome; material: fecal sample | place: Denmark | collected 2008
GTTCTCTTTACATCAACGGACATCCGCACGGTCCTGCAACAGGTGCTACTACCTGCCAGATTTATATGCGTCGCTTCAACGACGGTGACACCATTACCGTTGAACCTTGGCGTTCGGCCGGTTTCCCTGTTATCAAGGACTTAATGGTAGACCGTACCGCTTACGACAAAATCATGCAGGCAGGTGGTTACGTGAGCGTTCGTACAGGTGCTCCGCAGGATGCCAACGCCATCCTGATACCGAAGCCTGTAGCCGATGAAGCTATGGATGCCGCTTCTTGTATCGGTTGCGGTGCTTGTGTAGCTGCATGTAAGAATGGTTCTGCTATGTTGTTCGTTTCTGCAAAGGTTAGCCAGTTGAACTTGCTCCCGCAAGGTAAACCGGAAGCTTTGCGCCGCGCAAAAGCCATGTTGTCTAAAATGGACGAACTGGGATTCGGTAACTGTACCAATACTCGCGCTTGCGAGGCGGAATGTCCGAAGAACATCTCTATCAGCAACATCGCCCGCTTGAACCGCGACTTCATCATCGCAAAACTGAAAGACTAAATTTATTGCTAAGTTTTAAGAGTCGAGGGACAATTTGATTAATGACAGAATCCCCTGCCGGCATGCCGGCAGGGGATTTATTTATATACAGATAGCATTAGGCTTATTTTCTCTGAAGCAATTTCCTATTAAAAAACTCATATAAACGATGAAGTTCATAACTGCCTCCCAGGCTGTGTCCCTTACCCGGCAAGTAAAGCTGTTCAAACATCTTATCCGCTTTTATCAAGGCATCTACTACCTGCAACGTAGAAGCCGGATCTACATTATCATCCAGTTCTCCATTTATCAATAATAAATCACCTTTCAATAAATGAGCATTATCCACGTTCGATGAACGGCTATACGATTCATCCACCGGATACCCCATCCACAGTTCATTCCACCAGACCTTATCCATTCGATTATCATGGCAACCGCAGAAAGAAACCGCCGCTTTATAAAAATCATTGTGGAACAACAGTGCCGCCATCGCGTTCTGTCCGCCGGCTGACCAACCATAAATGCCGACCCTGCTTGTATCCATATATTTATATTTCCGCGCAGCAGCTTGTATCCATTTAATCCGGTCCGGGAATCCCGCATCCTTCAAATTCTTCCAGCAAACATCGTGAAACTTCTTAGAGCGGTTGTTAGTACCCATTCCGTCAATTCGCACAACGATATAGCCCAGTTCAGCCAATGAAGAACTACTCCACTCAATAGGATTAAAGTCTTTTGACACATGCGAATCATGAGGGCCGGCATAGATATTCTCAACAACAGGATATGACTTGGACGGGTCAAAATTGAATGGCCGATAAATCGTTCCCCAAATATCCGTTTTTCCATCCCTGCCTTTTGCACAAAAGACCTCAGGCATTTGCCACCCTTGCGCCTTCAAGTCTGATATGTCACACTTTTCTAATGTGGCTATAACTTTTTTCTCTCCCAGCTTACGTAAAACACTGACAGGCGGCAGATCCGGACGGGAGTAAACATCAACGAAATAACTTCTATCCTTTGAAAGAATAACCTTATGATTGGCATTCTCCGGAGTCAAATCCTGAAAACCGGTTCCGTCAAAGTTCACACAACAATAATGCTGGTTATAAGGATCTTCTTTCTTATTAAGCCCCGAAGCCATAAAGTATATCCTCTGCTGACCGGCATCCACAAAAATAACCTTGCGCACTACCCATTCTCCACGTGTGATTTGATTCTTGACCTCTCCGGTCTTTCCATCTATGCGATATAAATGGCGCCACCCATCCCGTTCGGACATCCAAAGTATCTCCATTCCGTCATTCAGGTCATAGCGGTAGTTGTTGATATAAGAAATAAATGTATCCGACTTCTCATCCACTAAATGACGGATCATCCCATTCTGCGCATTGACTTCTCCCACAATATACTGCTGGTGCCCACGCCGGTTAAATTCAAAGGTAAAGCCACGGCTGTCTTCTCTCCAACCGGTTAGAGACAAACTGAACTGGTTCTCATAGCCTCGGGTGTCCAAAGGTATTTGCTTACGATGTTCCACATCAAACAGGACGGGAACCGACACCGGCAATACATCCCCCGGTTTTGCATAATCCCGCCAATGCAAGAGGGGCTGTAGCTGTGTTTTGGGGGCAGACTCCAACAAAGGAATACGCCGGCAATTAGCCTGCCGTGTCTTCAATGTTGCTATTTTCTTCGAATCAGGCGACCATATCAAATTGGCATCGTAGAAACAGTCAAACGTACCATCTATACTTAAAGGAACTTCTCCACCCTGATTTTTATCAGACGAAGCTATATATACATTGTTGTCCCGTATATAGGCTAGCCATTTTCCGTCCGGAGACATGACCTTACCCTCTTTGGTTACAGGCTTCTTTTTCTCCTTCTTATCAGTAACTTTCCATATTTCCGGCAACAGTTTCTTCAGTTCTTCAAGCGTGCCTGCACGCTGCTTCTCTCCGTTTTCCGCATTCACCAGATAAAAAACAGAACCTGTCCGTTCCCGGTTTTTATACCAGAAATAATGTGAATCACCGATCCACTCCGGAACCACTCCCAAAGAATACACTTTATCAGCTAATCGATGAAGAGTATCTGCACGCTGATAATCTTCTTCTCCTGATATCATAGCAGAAGCATTTGTACTAATCAGAATTACTGCCAGAGTTACATAACAAAACCGTATCATACTTTTTATTCCCATAACCTGTCCTCTATTTCACTTCAATTAATTGCATCACAACACTGGAATATTCGCCGGAGAAAGGCACTTCCACACCTTCTTCCAACAGTAGTTTGCCACTCAAAACTTTTCCATCCAAGAAATTCTTCTTGTTTTCTTTCAACGGCGTCATATCAACCAATTTATACTGCTTGTCCGGGTCAAGTCCCGTCATACGTACACGAGGAGTAACCTGGTTCAACAAATATTCCATACGGTAAGCGAAGAAAACCGCTTTGTCCTTTTCCGGAGTAGCATACATCAAAGAGGCAAAACCCACTTTATCATAAGGAGATACCAAACGGTACAAATCTCCATGCTGCACAATCGGGCGAATCTCCTTGTATGCCTTGATTGCTCTTTTTGCAAATTCCTTATCTCCATCTGTCATATCCTTAGGCTGCATCTCCATACCCAAACGTCCTGACATGGCTACGTCAAAACGGAACTTCAACGGGGTACGGCGACCTGTCTGATGATTCTTATCCGCACTCACATGTGATGCCATAGCTATCGCCGGATAGAAATTTGATACGCCCCATTGCATATAGATACGCTGATAAGCATCTGTGTTGTCACTTGTCCAGAACTCACCAAAGTAAGGTAATAGTCCATAATTCACACGAGAGCCACCGCTTGCACAAGCCTGCATCAATAAGTGGGGATATTTAGTACGGATACGTTCCAACACATTATTCAAACCTTTATGATATTCTATATAAAGATGTGATTGTCTGTCTTTCGGCAAGTAATAAGAACCATAGTTCATGATACTGGCATTGGCGTCCCACTTGATATAAGCAATCTCCGGATAATTAGTCATCAGATTATCTACCACTCCAAAAACGAAGTCCTGCACCTTGGGATTTGAAAGGTCAAGAATCATCTGTGTCCCCCCTCTGCCGGTAGTAGGCGTACGATTGTCCTGACAAATAATCCAATCCGGATGTTTCTCATACAATTCACTCTTACTATTGACCATTTCCGGTTCAATCCAAAGACCAAACTTAATTCCGCATTTCTTAGCTGAAGCAATCAATCCTTCTATACCCTGCGGCAGTTTCTTCTTGCATACCACCCAGTCACCCAGACTTGTGCTTCCACCGTCACGAGGATATTTATCACCGAACCAGCCGTCGTCCATCACAAATAATTCTCCTCCCAATTGAGACATATCCTTCATCATCTGGGCCATAACTTCCTGGTCTACTTTAAAATAAACACCTTCCCAGCTATTTAATAAAATATCCCGATCAGCATCTGCATGACTGAGCTTATACATTCGTGCCCACCGGTGAAAATTACGGCTCACCCCGCCTTTGCCCGTTGTACTGTAAGTCATGGCAAACTCCGGTGTTACAAAAGTCTTTTTCGGATCCAGAGTATAATAAGAGGCATCCTCATTAATACCGGCATAGATCTTGATAATCCGGTTATTATCAACATCCAGTTTCAAAGTATAATTGCCGCTCCAAGCCAGGCTTGCACCAAAAACGTGTCCGGTTTCCTCCTGTGGTTTTCCGTCCAAAGTCAACATAAAAGAAGGATTCTCATTCGTCGTGTTCCGAACTCCGTCTTCATTCTTAATAATCTTTTGTCCGTCTGTCAGCCTCTCTTCCTGAAGCATATTTTCCGCTCCCCAAGTTCCATGAAAATGCGTTAGCCAGTTGTCGCCTCTACGTACCGGAATAAAGGCAGAAGCAAACTTATACATGGTTACAGGCTTTTTCTCCTGATTGGTCACCTCAACCCAAGTACCAATCACATCACTGTTCTTATAAGCCTTATAACACTGCTTAACAAAGAAAGGATAGACTTTGTCTTTCAACAAGATTTCAGTAATCTCAGCCTCAGCCACCGTATACTGTTTTACAGATTCTACTGCCAGGTCTAATGACATATTTCCATCTCCGTGAGTCACCTGCATAGCTTTATCATTATACGAATAAATCCCGAATGCAGGATACGACTCCGAATGAAAAGCCAGATTCGAATCAAAAATCTGCTGTATCCGGTTCTCTTCTATACGAGTACCATAATAATGGATACGGGCGGCTTCCCCCGGTTTTGCCGTTAATAACAAAGATGTGTTTGGAGTAGAGATCAGATAATCCTGAGCATTGACATTGTACAATGCGCCAAACATTACAAACAATAAGCATGAAATGTATTTTACCATAACAGTCATATTAAAAATTTATATAATTAGTTTCGATTGATATCCAGTTTATCACCCGCCTGCATATAAACGGCAGCTATTCCGTAAGCATCTACCGGCAAATGTATCTTCCGATTATTCAAAGTCAGCCCATAATTACCATTAGCAGGCAATTTGACAGAAAATCGACGCTCGACCTTAGCCTGTACAGATGCTTTACGAATCCCTTCCTCATCCCAATCTGCAGCGACTTCCGCTCCTCCCCTCACACATAATCCATTGTAACTACCTCTTTTCCATTGCTTCGGCAAGCAAGGCAAAAAGTCAATATAGCCTTCATGATTTTGCACCAGCATCTCCGCAATCCCGGCGGCTCCGGCTGCATTACCGTCAAAGATAAAAATATCATAAGGAGCTCCTGCAATTCCCTTGGGAGAAATACTCAGCAAATTCTCGCGTGTAAAATCTTTCAAAAGGACAAGAGTACTATTATATGCTTCCTTCTCATCTTTCAGACGAGCATAAAAACACATCATATTAGCACGGCTCCATTCCACATCCTCCCAATTTTTCGCCGATAATCGTCCTTCAATCGTTTTTCTCGCTCCCAAAGCCAGTTCAGGAGTACCTTCTAATGAAATCTGAGAGAATGGATATAATGCTAACAAATGCGTTGTATGCCGATGGTTCGGAACACCTTCTTCATAATCCTCAAACCATTCACGTATAGCTCCGTTAGCCCGCAGACGAATCGGAGGAAGTTTACTCAATGCCTGTTTCAGAGTATCTTGAAAAGCTTCATCAATATTTAGAATTGAAGCCGCTTGCATACAAGAATTCAATGTTTCATATACCAATACACGATCACAAGTAGGCATCATAGAAGCACATAAATAAGTATTCTCATATCGAAATGCATTCTCCGGCGAAATGCTGGGACCTGTCATCAGATATTTTCCGTCCGGTGATTCCGTCATATAATCCAATAAAAACTCTGCATTTCCCTTTAATAAAGGATAAGCTGTCTCAGCAAGGAAGCTTTTATCCAAGGTATATTCATACTGAGTCCATAGATGAGAAGCCATCCATGAACTTGCAGTCGGGAACAACCCGAAACCTATGGCAGCAGAAGGGGCTGTAAATCCCCAGATATTGGCTACCGTATGTGCAGTCCAACCTTTACAACCATATACTACCCGGGCTGTCTTCGCTCCATGCACAGCTAAATCTTCTATATACTTGAAAAGCGGCAAATTACATTCCGCCAAATTTCCCACATTGGCTATCCAGTAGTTTTGTTGAGTATTGATATCCATGTGGTAATCACTGGTCCAACACATATTACATGCCAGATTATCATTAAAAGGACCCTGTAAAGCTACAGGCAAAGGAGAATTACTTCTTGACGAAGACAATAACAAATATCGCCCATATTGAAAAAAGAGGGCGATTAGTCCTTCATCTGCCTTTCCACTTTTCAATCGTTGCCATCGTTCGTCCGTAGGCAATTGTTCAAATGACTCCTCTCCTTCTATATTTAATGACACACGTTCAAAAAGAGGCATAAAATCCTTTATATGCCTTGTTCTCAATGCCTTATATGATTTAACTGCTGCTTTGTTAACTGTTTCCCGGCACAAATCCTTAAACTGTTCATTCTTATAATCAGTACGTATGTCAATTATAATAGTCAATTCATCCGCATCATTAATCTTTATTTTATCCGCATCCAACTGTACCGTTGCACGAGGAGCATTCACAGCTATTCTTCCTTCAAAACCAACCCCGCCTTTTCCTAATTTAGGAAAGGAAACTTTTCCACTGAAAATAAGCTGATTTTTTTCTGTCGTAACTTGTGCGTCACGCAATAAATCCAAAGAAAGAATAGCCGAAAATGATTTCTTCTTATCCGCCGACATACGCATCACAATCACATCGTCCGGATTTGTAGAGAAACTCTCCCGAGTATACCGCACATCGCCTACACGATAAGAGACTTTGCTTACTCCTTCATTTAAGGATAGAGAACGACGATAATCGGTCATCCCTTTCCCGGAATAAATAAAATCCAGTTTCAAATCACCAATAGGCAAATGAGTACCGAATGAATGTGGAGTTCCTCTCAAGTATTTGCCCGCCAACCGATTTCCTTCCACTAATTTCCCTTCAAAAAAAAGATTTCTCAGTTCACTCAACTTCTGTTTGCCAAAAGGTTGTTCCTGATGTTCATCATATTCGCCGGACCACATACTCGATTCATTGAGCGCAATTGTTTCACGTTCCACCCCTCCATAGACCATAGCTGCTAAACGTCCGTTTCCGATAGGGAGAGCCTTCATCCACTCATCAGCCGGCGTGTTATACCATAAACTGACAGTTCTGTCCATGCTATATAAAGAACCTGTTCTTAGCAATAAAAGGAATAAAACAAAAAAGAGATTTCTCATAAGTCGCATTATTTAAAGTTTACTGATGCAAAACTAGATATTCTTTTAGAATGTAAATGTGCTAACTGTGCAAAACACTGTTCTATTTGTCCATAGATTCATTTTTGACCTATACTCCACTAATACTTAACCAACATAAGTACATTCCAGCAATAAGTAAAACAAGAAAATAAAATTATCTCATTTTCTCCCGAATTCCAATATTAATCTATAAATCTTTCCTATTTTTGCAAAATGTATATTGAACTCAACAATCGAGAGACAACAAGTTATGAAAAACACCCTGCTACTAAAATATCTGATTATATCTCTCATTTCTATTGTCTATATGAGCATATTATGCCCTATATCTATTAGCGCAAATGAGAGTTTCAAAAATATCGGCATCCAAAATGGACTCGCACATACTGATGCAAATTGTGTAGCGCAAGACAGCACAGGTCTCATTTGGATAGGAACCAACTCCGGATTACAGAATTTTGACGGTTACCAACTTCAAACGATTGACTATTATCCGTCTAATCAGAAAATATATGAGTCTCACAACCGTATCACTGCATTAGAATGTAGCAAGAATCGTTTATGGGTAGGTTCGGACAGCGGATTAACCTGTTTGGATTTAAACACCCACCTTTATGTCCCTTATACTATTGCAGGAGGTGATTCGGCTATTTTCAACCAACGTATTTTACGGCTATCCATAGATAATACCAATCATCATCTATGGATACGTGTTGAAAACCAGCTTTATGTAGCCAAAATCGAAGAGGCAACTAATACATTATATTTATTAGAGTGGGATAATAATAGCGACCTATCAACTTACTGGACTCAACAGAAACCTGTCATATACGAAGGAAAGGCATGGATAACTACGGCTAAAGCTCTTATCCAACTAACCATAATAAATCAGCAAGTGCACATAAAAAGATGCTATCAACTGGAAGAATTGTTGAAGCAAAAGACAGAAATCAGTGCATTATATGCTTCCGAAGGATATTTATATCTTCGTTCATCACAAGGTTGCTTCCGGCTTCCCTTTTCAGGTAATGACCTCAACACCTCAGATCTTTCTTATATCGATTTTCACCAAACAAACCCTAATATCCCCAACAACACAATAGATACTTTTATCGTAGGAAAGGACGGAACTCTATGGTGCGGTTATTTTGGTGGTATATTCGAAGTCCGACAGCCCTTTACAGAACACAGAACCATCAACCAATATTTAGAGAATAACCGGAATATAAACTTCTCACAAACCAGAATTTCCTCGTTGTTCATAGATAAATTCAATAATCTGTGGATATCTACAATAAACAGAGGGTTATACTATCGTTCTTTGTCTTCTACCCCTTTCAATTATCTATCCAACTCGAAGTTTCAGGAAATCGGATTCGCAAAGAATGAAATATCATCTGTCACAGCACAAGACAACAAAACTTTATGGATGATTATTGCAGGAGGAAGTGTGTTTTATTATAATTTTACGGATAAGAAACTGGGACCTATATCCTTGCCAATCACAAGAGGAGCCGCCGACGGACTACAAACAATATCATTAAGCAATGATCAACAGAGACTTTACATTGGGCTGGTCGAAGGGCTTATCGTATATGAAATTAAAACCGGGAAAAGCTATTGGCTTATTGGAAAGCAATCCAAAGTACTGCCTCATTCAATCAGTATCTCCAGAATTAAAGAAGATAAATGGGGGAGAATATGGGCCAGTTCCTGGGGAGCAGGAGCTTATTGTATTAGCAACCCGGAATCAAACCCTTCCGTGACCTACTATCTGGGGCCTCACAGTCAGTATTCTATCATTTCTAATCTGGTCACGGATTTATATATAGAGGATCAGGCATTGCTATTATGCACCACTAACGGATTAAATAAAATATGGTTGGATGACAATGGGGCAATCCGGAAGATTTCTCTTTACCAGGCTAACGAAAATATTCCCCGTTCGATGTCATCCAACTATATAGCTTGTATTGACCAGCAGAATGATTCCGTTTATTGGATAGGAACAATCGGAGGGGGAGTCAATAAACTAACTATTCATTCGCAGCAGAACAATGACTACTCTGCCACTTGCTATACCAATAATGATGGTTTGACAAGCAATGATAGCGAGATTATATATATCGACAAAAAACAAAATATCTGGATTGGAGGAAAAGGTATTACTTGCATACAAGCCAAGACAAACCGTATCTATGTATACAGTTCTGATGATGATTTACAAAATAACTCGTTTAAAATAGGCGGAGGGTGCAAAGCCAGCGATGGAACCATCTATATGGGAGGTACTAACGGACTTTGTTATTTTCAACCGGACAATCTTGAGCCGTTGCATTCTTTCACAGACACTATCAGCCTTATATTTAGAGATTTATATATAAATAACGAACAAGTCATCGCCCAAGCCAAGTATGATGGACAAACTACTTTACCCGAAATATTTAATCTGACTCCGCACATAAATCTGACCTATAAACAAAATAACTTTATTATCTCATTTGCTGCTTTAGGACATACTCTAGCTGACCAGATTGTATACCGCTATCGCATGACTAATTACGAAAAGGAATGGCAAATGATCCCACATTCTATAAATAAGGCTTATTACTCAAACCTCCCATACGGCAATTATAAATTTGAACTGCAAGTTTCAACAGACCGCGGATTTACGTGGATAACTCCGGGACGAGAAATCTGTTTCTCTATATCACCGCCCTGGTGGCTGACCGGTTGGGCCAAGTTACTGTATGTTCTTATCTTCCTGTCCATTTCTACCATTATTGTCTATCAATATCATAAAGAACAAAAACTGAAACGGGAGAATCATATCAAAGAACTCGAACGTATTAATGACGAAGAAAGATATCAATCTAAAATGCGTTTCTTCATGAACGTATCTCACGAGCTAAAGACTCCATTGACTCTCATCATGTTATCTGCTGAGAAGTTGATGGAAACCGGTATATCCCAAAGTGTCTCGGCCATTTGGAATAATTCAAAGAAAATGCTCGCACTTATTGCAGAACTCATTGATATCCGAAAAGCAGACTTAGGTATCAACAAGCTATTACTTACACATCAGAATATAGCAGCATTGGTTGCCCAGCTTTTCTCAGAAATCAAGCCGTGGGCTGAAAAGAAAGAAATAGAGATACAATACATAAGTGAAGAAGATAATCTCAAAATGGATTTTGATTGGGATAAAATAGGAAAACTCATCATTAATCTTCTTTCAAACGCCGTAAAATATACACCTCAAAAAGGAAGCATCAGTATCATACTGAAAAAAGCCGTATTCAAGGATATTGAGCCGTTATACCAAACCAGATATCAGGAGGGGGAAATACAAACCGATGAACCGGTATGTATCTTGATTGTCCGGGATACAGGCGTAGGCATATCACCCGAATCTATCCGCCACATTTATGAACGTTTCTTCCAAGTCAGTAATAAGACACAGGCCCATTTAGGTACAGGAATAGGGCTTGCCATTGCAAAAACAATGGTATTACTGCATAAAGGAGCTATCATCGTAAGTAGCGAGCGCATGACAGGTACCGAATTTATTGTGGCTTTACCTATTAATAACTTGAATATTTCCTCCGAATCCGAACAAGACCTTTCTTCTTTCGACGCAAAAGAATTTATTGACAACCAATATCTGGAATATATTCCTATGGATGACAACCAGCCGACTTCCATTCGAGAGCATAGTTCCAATTCCAGTCTGCCGTTATTACTTATAGTCGAAGATAACATAGAAATGCAGAACGCACTCGAAGAACGTTTGCGTCCATATTATCAGATCCACATAGCCAACAATGGTAAAGAGGGCTTGGAAAAATGCAAAAGCCTCTTTCCTGATATTATTATAAGTGACGTTATGATGCCTGAAATGGATGGAATAGAAATGTGCAAGCACATAAGAAATGATTTATCTATCGCTTATATTCCTATTATACTATTAACAGCCAAAGGCAATGTGGAGCATCAAATTGAGGGATATGAATCCGGAGCTGACCTATATATTCCGAAACCGTTTTCTATCAAGCTACTGACAGTAAACCTGAAACGGTTACTAAAACAAAAAGAACGCTATCTCAAAGAAGAACTAAAAATAACAAAGGAAACTGCCGGAAATATAGATTCAAACGAAAAACGTCACAAGGATTTGTGGGAGCAGGAATTACATCAATTAATCAAAGATAATATAAATAATGCCGATTTATCTGTCGATTTTATATGTGAGAGGTTATTCATCAGCCGTAGTAGTCTGTATAACAAAATGAGAGAATATAATCATCAGCCACTTGCAGACTATATACGTAATGTACGATTGACAATGGCGGCCGAACTTTTACTGGATCCTTCCTATACAATAAATGAGGTTGTGATGGATGTAGGTATGGTAAACACATCGCATTTCTCTAAAGTATTCAAAACAAAATACGGAATGTCTCCTTCAGAATATAAAAACAAAAACGCTTCTACAAAAAATCGTATCTAAATAACAAGTTATTCTTGATATATCTTTCTCAAACCACCGGACAATTTCACATCCGGTGGTTTTGTGTATTAACACATATCCTTAACTTTTTTACTCATAATAATCCGAATAACCACTCTCACCCCCTTAGATTTTATTCTTTTTTGCTTTGTTTTTGTCTTTTGCACAAATAACAAAGCTTTTTGCACGTAAAGAACATTAAAATAATGCACTAATACAGATATTTGGCCATTCAAAACAAGAAACGCAGTTAACTTATGTCTAATTAAAAAAAGAAACCAATGAAGTATCATTCTAGAAAAATTGCTTTCGCAGCACTTTTTGCTTTTACCACTTCGGGCATTCCTTTCTTTCCAATAATGGCGGAATCAGGAAACAGTGAAGTGAAGTCTGTTCAGCAACAGAAAAAGAGAACAGTAACCGGAACGGTTACAGACATATCGGATGGTTCTCCTATTATTGGAGCTAATATTACGTTAAAAGGTTCAAAGACTGGGGTAATTACCGATTTAAATGGTAACTTTTCTATTCAGGTAAACAGTTCCAGAGATCTTCTGGTCGTTTCTTATATAGGTTATAAGACACGAGAAGTCCCGGTAGAAGACTTAGGTATTATCAATATAAAACTTAGTTCAGATAATGAGGTACTGGATGAAGTGGTGATAGTCGGTTCCGGTACTCAGAAAAAAGTAAGTATTACCGGAGCTATTTCTACCGTAAAAGGATTGGAACTGAAGTCGCCAAGTTCATCTTTGACTAGTTCAATGGCAGGCCGGCTGGCTGGTGTCATCGTAAAT
>ULRI01039244.1_pt1 | contig 12405 bp, 15 predicted proteins | sample 1955291 | NCBI WGS metagenome assembly ULRI01 (sample SAMEA4835678, study PRJEB28245) | human gut metagenome | biome: gut microbiome; material: fecal sample | place: Denmark | collected 2008
GCCATTTCGATATAAACTTAAAATTCAACTACTTGACTTTTTGGTGTAAGCCTACAGTAAGCGAATGTTTGTTTGATATTTGTTTAATCGAAGCCCTCAATCTTCAAGGGCGGCTTGGGCCACAGCAATTTTGTACTAATATACAGGGACTTACATCCTATGTGTAAGCGTTTTGTAAACACTACATACCAATAAGATTCCCTTGCATCAAAGAATAAAATGACGAGTTTGTGCTATAAATGACCCTGCTTTTCGTCATTGAAGCGACTCATTCACCATTCAATGGCAACATTTATTTCTGTTTCTTTATCTCCTTTCTTTTAATAGTTCAATAATGGCGTCCTTATCCTTCAGGTTGGAGTCAAGACGGTTTATCTGTGCGTTAAGACTATCAATCTGCTCCTTCAAGAGCTTGATAGTTTCTTTTAGATTTTCTGTATTTGATTGCTCTTTCTCCAGTTGAACTGCAAGTTCGGCATTACCTATTATATTATGAGCGTTTCCCTGTAATGAGACTGCTCCCCAATTGGCGGAAATCGGTTGCGGAATGGGACAGAAGAAAGAGAAGAAATTACAATCCAAAGCCTCACTCACCTTGACGAGCCGGTTTGTTTCCATAGTTTCCCTCTCCAAGATGCGGTTTACATGCTGCTGCGGCACACCTATCCTGCGTCCCAACTCAGATTTGGAAAGTCCGAGTTCAACACGTCGTTTCTCGATTTCGGCACCTACATGCACGTGTTTGATGTTCATTTCCATAGGTTTCAATCATTAAACAGAGATTAAACCAAAAAATATCAAATATTTATTTGGCTACCTAAACATTATTGTGTTACTTTGCAAGCGTTATACACTTGATTAGTATATGCAAAGTTAAACATTAAACATTAAACATCCAAGTATTATGGCAGAAAATGTGGTAAAAATTCGTCCCGCTCTCACCGCCCTCAAAATCGGTGAATCAATCACCTTCCCCATCTCCAAGTTGAAAAGCGTCCGTACCCAAGCCTCCGAGTTGGGTGCCATCTATAACCGTCAGTACAAGACCCAAACTAACAGGGAGAACATGACTATCACCGTGAAACGTATCGACTAACCGGTATAATTATATGGATATGAAAATGCTCCAAGTCATAGACCGTTTGATTCCATACGATACCTTTCTGAATGACATTGCGGCCAGAATTGTCAAGATGATGAAAGCTGACAGTAACGACCCTGAATTTGTTAGCCAAAGAAAGGCATACGAAATGTTTGGAAGGCGTAATGTAGAAAGATGGAAACGGCAAGGGAAAATTGAATCCTATAAAAGACCCGGAAAGGTGGAATACAGGACTTCAGACCTTCGTGTTTTGCAGCGTACCGTGCAAGATTATATGGAGCCTCCATCAAGAGAAGAGACTGGCGATAACAGAAACAATAGAAGAGGTAAACAATAATATGGTTATTTTTAACCTAAAACAAAAGCAATAGCATACCGACAAATGAAGGAATTGAAGCCAACATGCGACCCGGAAGGTGTCTATTCAGTCAAACGCACGTGTGCGGAACTGGGTGTAAGCCACAAGACACTCCGTAAATACAGGGATAATGGCTATATCAAGCCGCTTAATCCCCAAAACCTTTGCCGTCCCAAATACTCCGGGCAGTCAATCATCGAATGTTGGAACCTTCTCAAAACCTTATGATAAGCGAATCCACCATTAACAGAGTCAGGAATCTCGCCATAGAAGATGTCCTCAAGCCATACGTCAGACTTTCACGAAAAGGTCTGACGCTGATGGGGCTTTGTCCTTTCCATTCAGAACGGACAGGGTCGTTTGCGGTCACTCCAAGCAAGAACCTGTTCCACTGTTTCAGTTGCAAACGTGGAGGGGACGGCATCGCTTTCATCATGGAGAAAGAGAACCTTACCTTCATGGAGGCTGTGACGTTTATCGCCAAAAACAACGGCATTCCGATAGAGTATTCTGATGAAGAACGTAGTGAAGAAGAGGTATTGGAAACCAAGCATAAAGAATCACTTCTTGTTACCCTTGACCATCTTCACCGTTTCTTTGTAGAAAACCTAAGGATGGAAATGACGGATGAAAGCCGGACAGCCCGCGAATACGCTTACGGCAGATGGTCAGAAGAGTTCTGTTCTATCGCAGGAATCGGTTATGCGCCCAAGGATGGCAACACATTCATGGAGTATTGCCGAGCAAAAGGACTCAACGAGGAATCCCTTTTCGAGCTTGGGATGTTCAAGCGCAGTGAGGACGGCAGCATATATGCCATGTTCCGGCAACGCATCATGATTCCCGTCCGTAACAGATGGGGACGCATCATCGCTTATACTGCCCGATACATAGGCAATAGTGAGAAAGCTCCCAAATACATCAACTCTTCCACAAGCATCGTTTATTCCAAAGGCGAAACCCTGTTCGGTATTGACCGGGCAAGCCGGCAACGGGATGCCGACTACTTCATTGTAGTGGAAGGCGCACCGGATGTGCTGAGGATGCAGTCCGTTGGTTATGAGAATACCGTGGCTGCTCTTGGTACGGCATGGACGGACAACCAGTTTGAACAGCTGAAAAGGTTTACCGCCTCGCTTTGCTTCATACCGGATTCGGACACCACGGATGGCAAACAATACGGACCGGGATTTGAAGCGGTCATGGCAAACGGGGCTTCAGCGATAAAGAAAGGATTTCACGTGACGGTCAGAGAACTGCCCTTTACGGAACAAAACGGGAAGAACGATGCCGACAGCTACATCCATTGCAAGGAGGACTATTCTTCCCTGAAGGAAAAACACTTTATTGTGTGGCTGGCACAAAAACGCTTCTGCATAGCCGGTTCATTGGTGGAAGAGCGTAAATACGTGGCTGAAATCGCAGACCTGCTACGTTACGTGAAAGACCAACTCGTTTTCGACCAGTGCATAGAGCAACTGGCCAAATTGCACGGCAAGGTCAAGTTGTGGCGTGACGCTGTAACACAAGCACGTGGAGAAGCACGAAAAAAGCAGGAACATGGTTCGTCCATGAACGAGATCCAGCGTGAAGCGGAACTGCTGCGCCAGTTCGGACTGTATATCCGTGAAAACTGCTATTATTCTACCGGTGATGAAGATGAAGACCCGTCCAGAATATCCAACTTCATCATGGAACCATTATTCCACATTGAAGACGAAAACAACGGGACACGTATATTTAGGATGCGCAATACCTATAATATATGCCGTGTCATAGAACTCAGAGAGTCCGAAATGTGCTCGCTGAGCAACTTCCAACAGAAAGTTGGCTCACTTGGTAATTATGTATGGCTTGCCAAAATAGATAAACTCAACCGGGTCAAGGAATACCTGTACTCCAAAACAGACACAGCCGAGCGCATCCGTAAGCTGGGCTGGAACGGTAATGAGAATTTCTTTGCCTTTGGCAATGGGATTCTGACCGACGGAATTTTCAAGGAAGTGAATGAACTGGGTATCGTAAAAAATCCAAGCGGAAAGGCGTTTTATATTCCGGCGACTTCCAAAATTTATCTTCATAATCAGGAAATCTTTCAGTTTGAGCGGTTGATGGTTCATGAGAACCGCAATGGCGTAAAGCTGTATGATTTCGCGTCAAAGCTGATTGGGGTGTTCGGCGAGAATGCCTCTATCGCCTTATGTTATCTTCTTGCCACCCTGTTCCGTGACATTATATTCAGACGCACCCGTCATTTTCCCATCCTGAACCTCTTCGGTGAGAAGGGAACCGGCAAGACCACCCTTGCCACTTCACTCCAGTCTTTCTTCCTGCACGGAGTGGATCCGCCCAACCTCGGTGTTACTTCCGTGCCGGCCATGAACGACCGAGTATCACAAGCCGTAAATACGCTTGTGGTACTTGATGAGTATAAAAACGACCTCGACATCCGCAAGATTGCCTATCTCAAAGGACTTTGGGGCGGTGGCGGTCAGACAAAGAAGAATACCAATACGGACGGGATGGCGGCACAGACCATTGTCAGCACCGGTGTTGCCCTTTGTGGGCAGGACAAACCTACGCTGGATATGGCCCTCTATACCCGTGTCATATTCCTGGCGTTCTCCAAGACATCGTTCAATCAACAAGAAAAAAGAAATTATGAAGACTTGGTTGCACTCTGCAATATGGGGCTGACCCATTTAACGATAGAGATACTAAACCATCGGGAACTGTTCGAGAAGAATTTTTCGGAAATCTATTCCATCACCAAGAGGGAACTAGCTACAAAGTTAGAAGACGAAAACATCCATGACCGTATCTTCGGGAATTGGGTCATCCCATTGGCCACGTTCCGAACTTTGGAAACGGTGATAGATGTGCCTTTCAGCTATACCAAACTCTTTGAGACCGCCATTAAAGGAATACGCAGTCAGAACGAACTGGCTCAGGAAAGTTCCGAAGTGGCCGATTTCTGGAATATGCTGCAAGGATTCCAGACTTTAGGGAAATGTGTGGATAAGGCGCATTACCGCATCCGCTATATGAAATCCTTCCGTCCTATCTCCGTCAAAGAAGATATTGAGTTCAAGGAAGCACGTCCTATCCTCTATTTGAATATGGCGGCTGTAGCTTCCTTATTTAACAACCGGAACATGAACGCCACCGCCAACCGTTCCAACTGGTCCACAATTATGTCATACCTAAAATCCCATTCGTCATTTCTCGGATTGAAACAAGACAGGTTCACGATTCTATTGCCGAGTGGTTTGCCTGACTATTCGATTGAGATTGTCAATAATGAGCAGGTTCGGAAAGTAAAGGTAAACCGTCCGAAGGCATTATGTTTTGACTATTTGCAGTTAAAGGAAGCGTTTGGTTTGGAATTAGAGACAGAAATCATTTCCGACAGACAAGAGATAATGGAAGATAACCAGACAGAACAAAAAACATCAGATGCACAGACACCAGACATTCTATCGCAACAGGACTTACCTTTTTAGGGAAATATTTGGAAGCAATGAAAAGTGAAAATTTAGACAAGCTAAAAGCGGAAGCTATGGAAACAGTTTTTTGTTGGGGGAAAAGCAGAATTGGACTGTACTCCATGCACAATGCAGTAAACACTTACATGGAAGCGTGTGGAGCTAACCAATCCATCTGTGGTGAAGAAGGAATCAAAGAGCGAAGGAAGATAGTAGCTAACGGTATTGTCATTTCATGTGTTGCTTTTTGACCAAGGAGCGACTATATAAAGTGGAAACGGAACTGAAAAGGATTGCCATTAATTCCAATGGCCTTCCTTTTCAAAAGTCGAGTGTAAGAAGATAGAACCTTATAAAACAGAGGAAAAACTCAACATCTATGCTTGGTTTAGTCTTTTCTTTTGTAAATTTGCACATATAATAGTATGGAATTAATGAAAGAAGAACAATTTATAAGACTGTCCCAAAAGGGAGAATGTGCCCAAATCGAATATAAGACTTGTACAGAACAGGTATCTGAATCTCTGTATGAGACAGTATGCTCATTCTTGAATCATAGCGGTGGACAAATCCTTGTTGGAGTAAAGGACGATGGAGAAATTGTCGGAGTCAATCCGGACAAGGCGGCAAAACTAAAAACGGATATCATCACTTCCATCAAGAATAAGGAGTTGTTCGTACCTAGTCCATACTTCACACCGGAAATAATGGAAATCAATAATAAGACTGTCCTTCTTCTTGATATTCCTTGCGGACAATATGTATATCGTTACAATGACAGATTTTGGGATAGGAACGGAGACGCAGATATAGACGTGACAGATCATCCTGAATTATTGTTGTCCTTATTTGAACGGAAAAATCCTCATTTGTTTGAAGAGAGGATTGTGAAGGATTTAACAATGAATGATCTTGACCATGATACATTCCAATTTTGTCGCAATATACTTGCAGTGATTAAGCCAGGACATCCATGGCTGCAACTGACTGATGAAGAAATACTGATTCACACTCACATTGCCAAGAAGGATTTGAGTTCCGGTGAACTTGGATTGAAATATGCTGCGCTTATCCTATTTGGTAAAGAAGAAGCAATAGAAGACTTTATGCCTCGCTATCGTTTTGAAGCCCTATTTCACATGTGTACTTATGAACAGTACAACGATATGAAGCAATTTCCTAATCGGTACGATGACCGAAGGACTATGCGTTGTAATCTTATTAAAGTGTATGACGAACTGACCAAATTTACAGAGCGTTATCTTCCAGACAAATTTTATCTACCCTCCGGCTCCACCAGGCGTGAAGATATTCGCTTGGATTTATTCCGCGAAATAATAGCCAATCTATGCGTACATGCTGATTTCAGTACAGGGTACGCTTGCTTTTTCCATGTTTTCAAAGACCGGGTAGTTACCAAAAATCCAACCCGATTGTCACCTGAGAATCCTGAAGGTGAGCTTACATTACAACAGTTGAATAACTACACGAAAAATCCTCTGTTGGTACGTGTATTCCATGAACTTTCATGGGTAGAAGATATGGGGTCTGGCACTCGTAATATCCTACGTTATGCTCCTTTATATTATCCGAACTATAAAGTGGAAATCAACAATGGTTCACAATTCATCTTTTCCATCACATATATGGATGTGACATCAAAAGTTGAAGAAAATGGCACTCAAAACGAGAAAATGGCACCCAAAACTGGAGAAAATGGCACTCAAAACGAGGAATTGGCACCCAAAACTGGAGGAAATAGCACCCAAAACGAGGAATTGGCACCCAAAAAGTCCGATGAGCTTAATGATGATGAATTGCAAATTTCCTTAAACGACACTCATGAAACCAAGAAGGCTGTCATCAAAAAGCGTAAACGCCAACAAGGAATCATCAGTCTGATAAAACAGAACAAATTTATCACAGCAGAAGAGATAGCAGAAAGGCTTGATGCCGGTTTAAGAACCATTCGACGCGACATTGAAGAGTTAAAGGACTTAATAGAATATGTTGGACCTGCGAAAGGAGGATATTGGAAATTTTTGAAATAAGATTCTATATACAAAGATTCTCATAATTAAATCAAATACTTGATAACCAAAGGGGCGATTAGCCCCTTTGGTCGTAAATGTTGACTACATCCATTTCCATCCTCTCGGTTTTCCTGACCGTATAGTACGTGCTTCCTTTAGGCTTGCCGTCATAGTATGCAATTACACCGCAAGTGTGTGAAAGCATATAATCATTACGTCTGAGCAAACATTTACAAAAGTAGTTTTCACTCAATATAACAACCTTGTCGTAATGCCGGCAGAACCTTTGTAAAAGAATATCCGCAGAGGTAAGCCGGACTTAATAACGATATGGCCGTAAACAAAGATATGCAAGTGCCGTAGCGAAGTCTCGATCAACCTGCATATTTTTTTGCGGTCTCATCGTGTTCAGTCCAAGGCAGACTGTCGTTCTTGGCAAATAGCAACTTGTTGCCATGCGACAAGAATGTCTGTATGCCTGTATTTACCAGACTATTTCATAGACACTTCTCCCCATCATATTATTTCAACGAATAAATACCCATATCATAGACCTGTTCTTTGTGCATTTTCAAAAAATAATATGCTCAGCGACCTGCTTGACCGAGCCATCTCATGGTCGCCGAACACACCGACAGCCGAATACCGTCAGCTCCTACCCGATAAATGGAAACCAGCTCAAATAGTTGATTGATAATCATATATGAAAATCAGTGACTACACCTCGGCTTTCTGACAATACAGACTTAAAACAAGGTAAAATTTATTACACACTGATAATGAAGCACTTGCAAAATCACGTCATTGTGGAGACGCTTACTAATATGCACACATTTCATGGTTGACAGCGTTGACAAAGCATAAAGTGCATTATATCAACAACTTTATATAAAATCGATGCGTTGACAAACGTTGACAAACGTAGTCACTTTTTCCATTCCTCTTAAAATCAGGTGCCATGCGTTGACAAAACTATGTATATATACTTTTTATTCTTTTATTGAAGAAAAAGGATAATATATTGTATTACAATGGCTTTCAAACCTCATTTTTACGACATTCAGGTGTTGGCTCCTTTGTCAACGCTGTCAACCCTCAAATATATACCTTTCTTATTCTTGAAAACATTGTTCCCTTATCCGCTGACCATAGCACATAGCCGAGAAATTGAGACGAATCCAAAGGATTCTGACATAATCCAATGAATTACAGCATATTCTAATATTTAACGTCTTGTACCATCCCCATAACCTGCCTACCTTTATGGAAAAACAGCTATGATGACACACAAAAATTTCACAGAAATAATCCCGGAACAGACTTATTCGGTAAGTGAGGCGGCACGATACTTCGGTGTTCACCGCTGTACCGTCTATGCCTATATCAATCATCCCACGAAGTCCTTGCCATTCGTAAGGTCGCCAGATAAAGTCAAGACATCCTTTCGTGGAGCCGATTTGATTGCCTACAAAGCAGCCGGTCTTCCGAAGAAAGGGCGTAAACGACAAGGGGGTGCCCATTGACAAGCATCCCCGCTGCCTTCTATTCAGTTAAGCCCATTCTGGGTAAATACAGACAAATGGGCTTTTCGCCCGATAATTCAGACAAGTCGCAAGCCAACAGCCACGCTTTGGTGCGAATGTCCTCCATATCCGCCACAGCTTGCAGATACCGGTACGAATCCATCGCCCCGGACTTTATCATCCATTCCTTAGCGCAAACAGTAGGATTGATTGCATCCACAAAGGAAACAATCTCATTCACAAGACTGCTTACCTTATCATCTTTGACCTCAGCGGTGAAGCTGAAAGGCACACCGCTGAGGGTCTTCCGCTGAAAGTCATAACAGCGGACTCCGTTCTTCATACTCATAGACACACTCCAGCCATTCCTGGCTGCAATGCCATAGATTTCACTTCCTACCATTAGTCTTTTCATTAGCTGTTCATACTTCATCAATATCTTTGATAGCATCAAGCAAACTTTCAATACTTTTCTCTGCCCAGCCATTCTTGGCTGCGACACCAAAGATTTCACTATATACCATTTCTCAAAACAATTAGAAGGTTCATATTTCTTCAATCTCTCTGATGGCATTAAGTAGGCTCTCAATATTCTTCTCCGCCTCCTCCATATCTGCCAACACATCTTTCATTCTATAAGGCGCACCATTCTTACCGTGTCCGTTTTTATCAAGCCACAAATAGGCTTCCGAATCCACATCGAAGCCTTCATAATACTCCTTCATATCAGCCACCAAAGAGTCAAGACTATTATCCTTCATCGTTGCCGAAAATGAAAAGTCCTGCCCTGCAGGAGTATATTTAGAGAACTCGAAAACGACAATACCTTTCTCTTGTTCGGTGTTTATATTCACATTCCAGCCATTGCTTTCGGCACACTCGGTTATCTTATCAATGATATTATGCTTGTTCATACCCATATAATATAATGGTTATGCCAGCCGTAACGAAAAAGCTACGGCTGACTGATTATTACTATTCAAACCTTGCAAGAAAGCGTTGCAACCTATCATCTTTCAATTTGCTCAACTTGGTCGGTCGGAAATTCTTTTGTTGCCGGACTTGCAGCTTGCCGATGCCTTGCTTCGTATAGTCAAGCTCCACGTCCGAAAGCTCATTCAATGAAATGTAGCCATATTCATCTTCCATCATTCCGATAACGATACCAAAGAGGATGGTGTCCTTGCCTTCCGTTTCTCCTTCAAGAATGTACCACCGGATTGAGCCAAGAGCGAATATCGCACGGCAAACAGCTTCTCTTCCCTTGCCGTCCTGGGAATACAACGGAAAATCTTTCAAGACTTCCGCCAATTGGGGTGTCATTAATCTACACATATCAATCAAATTCTATTTCGTCCTCATATACATCTATCTCTGCGCCACTACTGAACTGCACGGTAAAACCTCTTGCAGTCTTGGCTACTATCGTACCACGATGATAACCTCTCCACGGAGTTATCAACTCGCATTGCCGTCCGTATTCCAGAAAGTCCTTCTCTTCCATATCAATCAACTTTAGGGTTAGTAAATTCGGGGTCATAGATAAACTCACACTCAACCAAATGCCCGTAAGCCTCGGATGCAAGTTTGGAAGCCCACTCGTTACGTTGGTCATAGCGTCCTTTCTGATAGTTGTATGCCAACTGGCGCATAAAGCCAATGAACACTTTGAACATCTGCTGTTGTAAGTATCTGTGCGCTCTGGTCATCTCTCTGCCTGTCTGGTCGGCTGACGACATTGAGCCGTTCACAAAGTTCGCAAATGCTTGGGCGAACTCTTTGTCTCTCTCGGAGGTCTTTACTCCTGATAATTCTTGATAGTCCATATTGTATAATTTAGAAAGTTGCTTGATGATAGATTTGTGGCTGGGCGGTTACATTATAGATATAGCTGCCCACACGTACTAAAAGACAATCATTGCCATAATACAGCCGTTTCATACCTCTGATGCTTCCCGTTATGTGGAAGTTCGGAAAGCGGTCTATTCTCACTCGCTTGCCTTGTTCGATGGTCATTCTCTTTACTCGCATAATCCTTTATATTTTTAGGTTTCAATACTTTTCCCTTTTGTTAGAAGCCTTTTGGCTTCTTGGTCGGGAGAACCGTTTTTCGTGCGGTAATCTCTGCAGACAATAGGGGGGATAAGGCAAGTGTGAGGTCAGAGAGCGCGACGGAATACCCAAATTTTGGAAGAATGAGAAAATTTGTGGAAGGCTGCCGGCAAGCCCTCCGACCGAAAGCGAAGCGTCACTTGACGTTCCTCCTGTCCGCAGTACCTTTGCACGGGAAAATGGTTCCTGACCAAGAAGAACAAAACGAGCAATCAACAATAGCTAAAGACTTCCGTAAGGAACGGAACAATCGTTTTCAGATTAGACTGCACAAAACAAAATCAGTGATTCTGTTATTGCAAGTGTAACCAGCAACAGTAAAATCGCCGATATGTGTTCTTAGATTAAGAAGTCTTCTAAAGACCGATGTTGATGTGAAAGCCTTTGAAGTGGAACCAGTGCAGCCTCAAAGGTTTTCTCGTCAACATCGGTATGGGGCATCCGCCAACCGTATGAATCCATCAACCGGACTTACGCGGTGTCAAAGACACGGAGTAAGCTGGTTGGTATCATATGTCTTACAAATTTCCACAAACTTCCTGATATTCCAATGTTTAATCTGTTTCTGGATAATTGTACAGACTGTATCTTTACACTATAAAAAAGAGTCAAATGATACATTTATATAAATATATAAGGGAAATTATACCAAAGAAAACACTTTGGAGAAGCATGAAGCAGGCCTTGTTTATATAAGGCTTTTATCTTTTGCCATAGCGAATGGACTTGTTGGAAAATTCTAAGAGCGAGAGACTACTGGCAATACACACACTTCTTATACTTATTACATTATAATTATATGGCAACAGTAAAAGTAAAATTCCGTGCTTCTTCCATACCCGACAAGGAGGGCACATTGTTCTTTCAAGTGATTCACAACAGGGTGACAAGACAGATAGCTACCGGACATAAAATATTCAAGAGAGAGTGGAATGCCGACAAATCGGAAGTCATCTTGCCGGGCAGCGAACCGTTGAGACACGACTATCTCTTGTCCGTAAAAGGGGCTTTGACTGCAAATGAACTGAAAATAAAGAGTATCATAGCCAGGCTTGACAAAGCCGGTAGCGACTATTCGGTAGAAAAGGTCATTGACCTTTTCAATGAGCCCAAGAACGACGACGACTTCATTGCATTTGCCCAAAGGCTTATCAACCGCTTGAAGCAGGTCGGCAAAAGACAGACTGCGGACACCTATACCACCGTCCTAAACAGTTTCAAGCGTTTCCGGAAAGAACAAGACTTGCCTTTGGACGATGTGGATTCCGCCCTGGTGATGGAATACGAAACGTGGCTCAAAGAGAACGGCATCTGCAAGAATACGGTTTCCTTCTATATGCGCAACCTGCGCGCCATCTACAACCGTGCGGTGGAAAAGGAACTGACCACACAACGCTTCCCGTTCAAGCACGTCTATACCGGGATTGACAAGACCGTCAAACGTGCAGTTCCTATAAAAATCATCCGCCAAATCAAGGAACTTGACCTTACCTTGTCACCCCTGCTTGATTATGCCAGAGACCTTTTCATGTTCTCATTCTATACGAGAGGCATGTCCTTCGTGGATATGTCATACTTGAAAAAGAAAGACTTGCAGCATGGAATCCTGACCTACCGCCGGCAGAAAACCAACCAGCAGCTTTCAATCAAGTGGGAACAACCCATGCAGGATATAATCGACAAATATGACACGGCAGACAGCCCTTATCTGTTGCCCATCATCCGCGACATGGACCGGGACAAACGGAGACAATACAAAAACGCTTCGCATTTGGTAAACAACAAGTTAAAG
>ULRI01043937.1_pt1 | contig 12338 bp, 10 predicted proteins | sample 1955291 | NCBI WGS metagenome assembly ULRI01 (sample SAMEA4835678, study PRJEB28245) | human gut metagenome | biome: gut microbiome; material: fecal sample | place: Denmark | collected 2008
ATTGATAATGATCAGATTTTTTGTAACAGGCGGTATGCTGTTGAGGAAATTTGGTCGATTTTGAATCATAAAGATTTGTTTATGGTATGCCGAATAATGGCATCGGTTTCGATATGAAAAGTTTTATACGACACAAAAATAAAGAATATTTCTTTGGTATGGAGACAAAATGACTGAAGAATAGAAAGGTAATAAATGTTTTTTACGTTTTTTCGATCTAAATCTTTGTTTTTTTGTTTTTTAATCATACATTTGTACACAACTTGAATACGTATCTTTATTGAAAATATATTGATATAAACCATATTTTAATAACAATAACGTCATGAACAAAACAGATTTGATTGCTGCTGTTGCAGAAAAAGCCGGTTTGGCAAAAACTGATGCCAAAAAAGCTCTTGAAGCTTTTGTTTCTACTGTATCGGAAGAATTGGCAAAAGGTGAGAAAATAGCTTTAATAGGATTCGGAACTTTTTCTGTTAGCGAGAAAAGTGCAAGAACCGGTATCAATCCCGCTACTAAACAAACGATTACCATTCCGGCAAAGAAAGTCGTTAAATTCAAAGCCGGTGCAGAACTGGCCGAAAAAGTAAAATAAGTATTTTACGGATTTAAAAGAAAAGGGGCATCTCATAGAGATGTCCCTTTTTGTATGCCGATACTGAAAAACGTCAGGAAACCCCTTTTATTTTTTCAGCAGCTTATTGTATTTGTCCGAACATATTATCTCCATTGCTTTGCGGTAAATGGGATTGGTGGGGTTGTAAATCATGTAGTAGGTCGAGGTGCTGTTGTAGAGATCCCGGGCAAGTAATGCTTTGAGTTGCACGGCGATGAGCGGTTTCGACGCCTCTTTTTCTGCATCGTCTTTCGGTTTGATTCCCGTTTCGGTAGCCAATGTATCGAGAGTGGCCCATAATTGATCGTCTATTTCGTATTGGTCGATGAATTTCGATACCTTCCTGTATTTCGATATAATTTCTCTACGGTGATTGTCGAGATAGGTGTAGATACTGCGGTTCAGGATTCCCCGGCGCAGGAGCTGGCGGTGATAGGCGGTGTAACGTGCAGTATCGAGGCCGACGAAAACATCGGGCATGATACCTCCGCCGCCGTAAACAGTACGTCCGATGCGCAAAGTCTTGTATTGCAGGGAGTCTGTGAAATGTATACTGTCGGCGTGCAGCAGTTCGCCGTGAGCCAGTCGCTCGTTCAAATCTTGATCGTATGCTTCATTTTCTCCTTTGACGTAAGGCCGTTGAATGCATCGACCTGTCGGGGTATGGTATCGGGCGACGGTAAGACGCAGCAGCGATTTATCGGGCATGGTAATGGGGCGTTGTACCAGTCCTTTGCCGAATGTGCGGCGTCCCACGATTACGGCGCGGTCCCAGTCTTGCAGGGCTCCGGCGAGAATTTCGCTGGCCGAGGCCGATAGTTCGTCGACCATTACAACGACCCGTTCGTCGGGCAACAAGGTATTTCCGGTAGCAATTTCCTGCGCCCGGCGCACGTTACGACCTTCGGTATATACGATGAGCTGATCTTTGTCGAGAAACATATCAGCTATCTTGACCGCCACATTCAGGTATCCGCCACCGTTCCCTTGCAGGTCGAGTATCAGGTTTCTCATACCTTCTTTCCGGAGTGATTTCACGGCTTTTTCCATTTCTTCGGCACTGCTTTCGGCAAAGCGGCTCAGTCTGATGTATCCGGTCGTGTCATCGAGCATATAAGTCGCATCGATACTGTTTACCGGAATTTTATCCCGGGTGATGGTGAAGGAAATCGGTTCGGCAACGCCCCGTCGCATTATTCCTATGGAGACTTTGCTTCCCCGTTTTCCCCTCAACATGGTGATGATGTCGTTGACGGCAAGTTTGACTCCGGCAACGATGCTGTCATCGACCGATATGATACGGTCGCCGGGTAAGATACCGGCTTTCTCCGACGGTCCGCCGACGACAGTCTGCACGACGAACAACGTATCTTCCAGCATATTTATCTGTATGCCTATGCCGTCGAATTTTCCCGACAATGTTTCCAATGTCTGTTGTGCTTCGTGAGGAGGCAGGTAAGTCGAGTGGGGATCGAGCTGTTTCAACATGGCGGCTATGGTTTTTTCGGCAATAGTGTCCTCATCGATGACATCGACGTAAAGCCGTGAAACGGCGGCTGCGACCAGATTGATCTTATTGAGGGCATTGAATCGCCGGGGTTGTTCTACCTGCGTATTGCCTTTTTTATCGCTGCCATTTGCTCCGTTTCGTTTTTGTGCCGCCAATGCGGGTGCGAGAAGCAGAAGAGAAAGTAAAATTGTATAGAATTTTTTCATGAGAGAGGAGTTTCTATTCACAATCGGGAAGTTTCAGGTTTTTCGGAATAAACTGTTTTACCGGTTGGTTATAACGCAATAGTTCCCGCACGACCGAAGAACTGATATGCGCGTATTGCGGCTCGGTAAAGAGCAACAATGTTTCAATGCCCGAAATGTCCCGGTTCAGGTCGGCTATGGTCTTTTCATATTCGAAATCGGCAATGGAACGTATTCCTCGCAGGATTGCCGTTACGTTTTGTCTTTGTGCTTCGACCACGGTCAGGTCGTTGTAGGCGATGACTTCGACCCGTGGATCGGAGGCGAATAATTCCCGCAACATATTCACTCTTTGGTCGGGAGTGTAAAGGCAGCGTTTCGCATCGTTGATACCGACGGCGATGATGACTTTGTCGAAGATTTGCAAGGCTCGACGGGTAATCGATGCGTGCCCGAGGGTAAAGGGATCGAATGTCCCCGGATAAAAGGCTATTTTTTCAGAGGTCTTCATCGTCAACAATCAGATTATCGATAATAAAATTCTGCCGTTCCATCGTGTTTTTACCCATGTAAAATTCGAGCAGTTCCTTTACCGAGTCCTCTTTGCGCAAGGTTACTTGGTCGAGGCGGATATTCTCTCCGATGAATCCCTTGAATTCATCGGGCGAGATTTCACCCAGACCTTTGAATCGGGTAATCTCAGCATTTTCGCCGAAGTACTTGATGGCTTCGATGCGTTCTTGGTCGGTATAGCAATAACGGGTCTCTTTCTTGTCGCGTACGCGGAACAATGGTGTTTGCAAAATGTAGACGTGTCCTTTCTTGATGAGGTCGGGAAAGAATTGCAACAGGAAGGTAAGCGTGAGCAGACGTATGTGCATACCATCGTCATCGGCATCGGTGGCGATGATGACTTTGTTGTAACGCAGCCCTTCTATGCCGTCTTCGACATTGAGCGCGGCTTGCAGGAGATTGAACTCTTCGTTCTCGTACACGACTTCGCGGGTCTGTCCGTAGCTGTTGAGGGGTTTCCCTCGCAGGCTGAAAATCGCTTGCACGTCGGCGTTTCGGCTTTTCCCGATAGAGCCCGAGGCCGAGTCTCCCTCGGTGATGAATATGCAGGTTTCGTCGCGTAGGTCGCCTTTGGGATCGTTGTAATGTACACGACAATCTTGCAGTTTACGGTTGTGCAGATTGGCTTTTTTCGCCCGCTCGCGGGCGATTTTCGATACCCCGGCGATCGCTTTGCGTTCTTTTTCCGAATCCTGTATTTTTTTGAGCAAGATTTCTTTGGTCTCGTTGTTCTTGTGCAGGTAGTTATCGAGCTCTTTTTTCAGAAAATCACCGATGAATTTGTTGACGGTTGGTCCGTCGGGTCCCATGTCGCGCGAGCTGAGTTTGGTTTTGGTTTGGGACTCGAATACGGGTTCTTCCACCTTGATGCTGATAGCCGCCACCATGCCGTTGCGAATGTCGGCATATTCGAAGTTTTTGGAGTAAAATTCTTTGATGGTACGCGAGACGGATTCTTTGAATGCCGAGAGATGCGTCCCCCCGAGTATGGTGTGCTGCCCGTTGACGAACGAATAAAATTCTTCTCCATATTGGTCGTTGTGGGTGATAACGACCTCGATGTCGTCGCCTTTGAGATGTATCATCGGGTAGAGCGGCGTAGCGGTCATCTTTTCGTTGAGCAGATCGACGAGTCCGTTTTTGGACGCATAGCGCACGCCGTTGTAGATAAACGTGAGACCCGAATTGAGGTAGGTATAATTTTTGATGAGGGCTACGACGAATTCTTCTCGATATTTGTAATCGACAAAAATCGTATTGTCGGGCTTGAAGCTCACCCACGTTCCGTTACTTTGATCGGTCGGGGTGATAGCGCTTTCTTCGGTTTTGTTTCCGCAGGTGTAAGTTACGCTTTTGCATTCGCCCTCTCGGTAGGCTTCGATACGAAATTCAGAAGAAAGGGCATTTACGGCTTTGATACCTACACCGTTGAGGCCGACCGATTTTTTAAATGCCTTTGAGTCGTATTTGGCACCGGTGTTCATTTTAGAAGAGACGTCGACGACTTTGTCGAGAGGGATTCCCCGTCCGTAGTCGCGTACCGATACCCGTCCGTCTTCGATGTCGATGATGACTTGTTTTCCATATCCCATCATAAATTCGTCGATAGCATTGTCTATGACCTCTTTGAGCAACACATAGATACCATCGTCGGCATGGGTGCCGTCGCCCAACTTGCCGATGTACATACCGGGACGTCGGCGTATGTGCTCTTTCCAGTCGAGGGTGCGTATGCTGTCCGATCCGTATTCGATGTCTTGTTTTATATCTTCTGCCATAGGGTGTGCATTTATGGTTGGATAGAATTATTTACGATGTTTCCGACGGGCTTTTTTCAGGCCGAAGTCTTTTGGAGAAAGGTTTTTGCCCGGTTTCTTTTGCTTTTTTGAAGAAAGGGCGGGCACGGATGAAATAGATTTTCCTTCGAGGGCGAAGTCGATTTGGCGACGTTCCATGTCGACACGGGCGATAACGATGCGCAAAGGATCGCCGAGGCAATATTGCCGGTGGGTACGATGTCCTACCAAACGATAGTTTTTCTCGTCGAACTCGTAATAGTCGTCGTCGAGATCCCGCATGGGGATAAGACCTTCGCATTTGTTCTCGTCGATTTCGACGTAGAGTCCCCGGTCAGCGATTCCCGAAATAGTACCGTCGTAGACCTGTCCCAATCGCTCGGACAAGAACTCGGCTTGTTTATATTTGATCGATGCCCGTTCGGCATTGGCGGCAATTTGTTCCATATCCGAGGAGTGTTTGCACCGGTCTTCAAGTTCTTCGCTGTCGACTGCGCGGCCTTTGTCGAGATAGCGTTCGAGCAACCGGTGGACCATCATGTCGGGATATCGGCGTATGGGAGATGTGAAATGGGTATAGTAATCGAATGCCAACCCGTAATGTCCGATATTCTCTGTTGTGTATACGGCTTTGGCCATCGTGCGTATGGTCAGAGTCGATATGAGATTTTCTTCGGGTGTGTTGTGTACTTGTGTAAGCAGTTGGTTGATAGAGTCGGTTATCTCCGATCGGGTTCCGGTTGCTTTCAGTTTCAATCCTAACCGGTGGACAAATTCCGAGAGTGTTGCCATTTTCTCCGGGTCGGGATTGTCGTGTACGCGGTACACAAAAGGTTTGGGGGTACGGTTCTTGGGTACACGTCCTATGGTCTCGGCTACCGTGCGGTTGGCCAGCAGCATGAATTCTTCGATGAGTTTGTTGGCTTCTTTCGATTCTTTGGTGTATACACTGATGGGGCGGCCTTTTTCGTCGATGACGAATTTCATTTCCTGACGGTCGAAGTCGATGGCTCCGTGTGCGAAACGTTGCTTGCGCAGAGCCATAGCCAAGCGATTGAGTGTGAGGATTTCGTTTGCACAGTCTCCTTTCCCGCTTTCGATTATCTGCTGGGCTTCTTCATAAGCAAAACGGCGGTCGGAGCGTATGACGGTGCGGGCGATATGCGATTTCAGTACTTTCCCGTTATCATCGAGTTCAAAAACGACCGAGAAACAGAGCTTTTCTTCGTTCGGTCGCAAGGAACAGATTTGATTGCAAAGTCGCTCGGGAAGCATGGGAACCGTCCGGTCGACCAGATAGACCGATGTACCGCGCTGGTAGGCTTCCCGGTCGATAGGACTTCCCGGCTTGACATAATGTGTTACGTCGGCTATATGCACGCCGACTTCCCATTTCCCGTCGGACAATCGGCGCAGGGAAAGGGCGTCGTCAAAGTCTTTGGCATCGGCCGGGTCGATGGTAAATGTCGTTATGTCGCGAAAATCTTCCCGGCGGGCGATTTCGTCAGCGGATATGCGGTCGTCGATTTCATCGGCGAGTTTTTCGAGTTCTTCGGGATAGTGAGTGGGCAATCCGAACTCTGCGAGTATGGCGTGCATCTCGGTATCGTTTTCTCCGCTTTTCCCGAGTATTTCAATGACTGCGCCCGAAGGACTGGTATTGTACGGAGGCCAGTCGGTAAGTCGGGCGACGACTTTTTCTCCTTCTTTGGCTCCGAGGGTCTGGTCGGTCGGGACATATACACGGAAGTCGAATGCCCGGCTGTCGACGCGAAGGGTTGTTTCTTTTATACCGGCTTTTTCGACTGTTCCGACAATTTGTTGGGCAGAGCATCGTTTGGTGATGTCGGTTACTTCGGCCTCTCCCCGGTATTTTCCCCGGGAAATAAGCAGATACTCGACTTTGTCGCCTGATAGGGCATGACGGGCGTTGTTTTCACTCACATAAAGAGCGTCGCCGCCGTTGTCGGGAACGATGGAGAGACGGCTGTGGTCGCGGACGAATGTGCCGGAAAGGAACAGATCGGCGGCGTTGCGGCGATAACGTCCGGGCGATTCTTGCAGTAGGAATCCTTCTTTTACCATACCGTCTAACAGCTCGACGACTTCTCTTTTCTGCATCTCGTTTTTTGCACCCACTTTGCGGGCAATCTGCCGGGGATTGTAGAAAGCCCGGAAATTTTCATTGAAAAATTCCCGTATATGTCCGGCGAAAGACTTTTGTTGTTTTTCTTCGGGGCGTAATTTGCGGTGTTTTGCCATAGCTGTTGCGGTATTTGGTTTGGTTGTCTCTTTTTAGAGAATAGCCCGGTCGTCGCAAGGGGCGGCCGGGCTGTCTTTTTTTGCCTCGATTTTGTGGGGCGTGATTGGGGTGCGCCCGACCTATGCGTCGATATTGGCGTATGTGGCGTTTTTCTCGATAAATTCTCGACGAGGCCCTACGTCTTCTCCCATAAGCATCGAGAATATGTAATCGACATCGGCCGCATTGTTGATGGTTACTTGTTTGAGTATCCGTGTTTCGGGATTCATGGTCGTTTCCCAAAGTTGTTCGGGATTCATTTCTCCCAAACCTTTGTAACGCTGGGTATGGATTCCCGATTCCGAACCTTCTCCGTATTTCTGTATGAAAGCCTGCCGTGCTTCTTCGGTATAGCAATACTCTTTGATATTTCCTTTGGCACAAAGGTAGAGTGGCGGGTTGGCGATATAGAGATGCCCTGCCTCGATGATTTCGGGCATGTAGCGATAGAAAAGGGTCATGATGAGGGTGTCGATGTGGCTGCCATCGACATCGGCATCGGGCATTATGATGATTTTGTGATAACGGAGTTTCTCGATGTTCGCTTTTTTGCTGTTTTCTTCACCGTCAACGCCGAATCGTACACCCAAAGCCGTGATGATGTTGTTCACTTCATCGCTTTCGAACGCTTTGTGCCACATGGCTTTTTCTACATTGAGAATTTTACCCCGCAACGGCAATATGGCCTGTGTGGCGCGGCTGCGTCCTTGCTTGGCCGACCCGCCGGCCGAATCTCCCTCGACGAGGAATATTTCGCATTCTTCGGGGTTTCGAGACGAGCAGTCCGCCAGTTTTCCCGGCAGTCCGCCTCCGCTCATGGGACTTTTGCGTTGTACCGATTCCCTCGCTTTGCGGGCGGCGATACGTGCGGTAGCAGCGAGAATGACTTTATCTACGATGAGTTTGGCCTCTTTGGGGTGCTCTTCGAGATAGTTGGTGAGAGCTTCGCCCACGGCTTGGTTCACGGCGCCGCTTACTTCATTGTTGCCCAATTTGGTCTTGGTCTGGCCTTCGAACTGTGGCTCGGCAACTTTTACCGAAATGACGGCGATGAGTCCTTCCCGGAAATCTTCTCCCGATATTTCTACTTTTGCCTTTTCGAGTGCTTTGGCACTTGTGTCTTCGGCATATTTTTTCAGGACCCGCGTGAGAGCCGTACGGAAACCCGCCTCATGCGTTCCTCCTTCGATCGTGTTGATGTTGTTCACGTAAGAGTGCAGGTTTTCGCGGTATCCCGTGTTGTACATGATAGCGCATTCGATGGGAATGCTTTGTTTCTCGGTATTGAGGTAGATGACGTCGTTGATGAGAGGTTCGTTGTTTCGGTTGAGAAATCTGACGAATTCTTTGACACCTTCTTCGGAGTGGAATACTTCTTGTTTGGGATTGCCTTCCTCGTCTTTTTCCCGGAGATCGGTAAAAGTAATGGTAATGCCTTTATTGAGATAAGCCAGTTCCCGTAAACGATTTTGAAGTATTTCGTATTGATAGATTGTGTCTGTGAATATACTGCCGTCGGGTTTGAAAGTGATGGTAGTTCCCGTTTCATGGGTATCTCCTATAACCTCGACGTCGTGCAGCGGTTTGCCGCAGGAATATTCCTGCATATAGATTTTTCCGTTGCGGTGTATCTCGGCTCGCAAATAGGTCGATAAGGCATTGACGCAGGATACGCCGACACCGTGCAGACCGCCCGACACTTTGTAAGAACCTTTGTCGAATTTACCTCCGGCATGTAAAACCGTGAGTACTACTTCGAGTGCCGATTTGTGTTCTTTCTCGTGCATGTCGACAGGAATACCCCGGCCGTTATCGGTTACGGTTATGGAGTTGTCTTCGTTGATGAAAACGTTGATGCGGTTACAGTAGCCGGCCAGTGCTTCATCGATAGAGTTATCGACTACTTCATATACCAAATGATGCAGACCTTTGACGCTGATGTCGCCGATATACATGGCGGGGCGTTTTCTTACGGCTTCGAGGCCTTCGAGTACCTGTATGCTGTCGGCGGAGTAGCTGGCATTCTGTTTGTTGTTTTCTTCTGACATATCTTTGTTGTGTTAATTCTGTTCGGGTGCTCGGTTGCTCCTCGATTTTTTTCAGAATAAAGAATTTTTATACTTTGTCGAGAGGTTTTGCGCAACAAAAAACCTCTCGACAAAGATAATGAAAAATCTCTGTATCGGGAAATTTTTAGCAATCTTTTCGATGCTTTGTGCAAGGTGTTTTTGTGTGGTGTCTACTGCTTTATGTGGAGATTGCAGCGGGACTCGGTGTATGCTGTGTTATGGATAGTCGAGTAAAGGGTAGATGCACAAAAAGCGTCGAGGAGAACCTCGACGCTTGTAGCCCATAGGGGAATCGAACCCCTCTTTCAAGAATGAAAATCTTGCGTCCTAGCCGATAGACGAATGGGCCGTACTCACCGCTTTATACAGCGGTCTCACTAACTCCTCGTTCCGGGAGTTTGCAGTATCAGAGTTTGTTAATGTGCAAAGCCAATTTCGATTTCAAGTTGTTGGCTTTGTTTTTGTGTATCACATTTCTCTTGGCCAACTTGTCGAGCATCGACGAAACTTGGCGATACAATGCGGTGGCGTCGTCTTTCACGGTCATGGCGCGCAATTTGCGGACGGCGTTACGAGCGGTTTTTGCGTAGTATCTGTTGCGCAAGTTTCTGGTTTGCGTCTGTCTGATTCTTTTGATGGATGATTGATGATTTGCCATTCAATAAATCTCCTTTTAAATTTTCTTTGTTTCTAATTGGTAGCCCATAGGGGAATCGAACCCCTCTTTCAAGAATGAAAATCTTGCGTCCTAACCGATAGACGAATGGGCCGTTTTCCGTAATTCCCTATCAATGAAAGAGAGAGGGTCTCCGAAAATGCGAGTGCAAATATAGAGCTGTTTTTTGAATTGGCAAAATATTTAGATAAAAAATTGTCTTTCTCCGTTATTTGTCGGATTTTTGTACCCTTAAATAGCTTGTTTTCGCCATATATGTTGGAAAAAACACGAGGTATCGTATTGCATACGATTGCATACAGCGATAAGGTGTCGATCGTACAGGTTTATACCGAACGTTTCGGGCGGGCGGCCTATTTGTTGCCGCAGTCGCAGGGAAAACGTTCCCGTATGTTGCGCCCGCTTTTTTCTCCGTTCGCTTTTCTCGAAATCGATTCGGAAATGCAGGCGGGGCAGGATATTTTCCGCATACGCGATGTGCGTCAGGTCGAGGTGTGGAGTCATATCTATGGCGATCCGGTGAAAACATCGGTCGCATTGTTTCTCTCTGAAATGTTGTCCCGGCTGTTTCGGGAGTCGGAGTCCAATCCCGCATTTTTCGATTTCCTTGTGCAATCGATACGTCTTTTCGATATGATGGAAGAGGGAAAGGCCAATTTTCATTTGTGGTTTTTGTTGCGCTTGTCGGGTTTTCTCGGATTTCTGCCCAATACCGAACAGTATGGCGAAGGTTATTTTTTCGATATGCTCGAAGGTGTGTTTGTGCCGGCGACACCGGCACATCGTCATGTGTTGCTGCCCGCAGAGGCCGGCGTGTTTGCTCGCCTCATGCGCATGAATACGCATAATCTGAGCCGTTTCCGTTTTACGAGAGATGAACGCCGGACGATTCTCGAGCAAATGATTACGTATTATCGTCTGCATCAACCCGAGTTGTCCGAAATACGTTCCCTCGAAATCATGCACGAACTTTTTGATTGATCCTTGTCGTAGTAAGGGAATATTTGATGCATGATGTTTTTTGCAAAGATTGTGTTTGGACAGAAAGTCTTTTTCTCGACAGGCGATTGGGTGTCATGGGAAAAAGTTGTCAAAAAAGAGAAGGCGATCATATCTTTGTGGGAATTTGCAGATGTGTCGTGAAAGTTGTAATTTTGTCCCTCGGAAATCAATTGCTCTTGTAGTTCAATGGATAGAACGAAAGTTTCCTAAACTTTAAATCCGGGTTCGATTCCCGGCGGGAGTACATAGAAGGGACTGTAAATCTATTATTAGATTACAGTCCCTTTTTTTACGAACTTTTTTTTGAAGGGATTTTCCCGACAGTTATTTTGTCCTTGATTCAGGAGACGAAGATTTCTTTTAAGTTACCGTTCCCTGTTTGCCGCATTTAGAGGGAAATTCTTGCAGATTATAATAATATTTTAACGGCAGATTTTCCTATATATATGATATATAGTCCTTTCCCTTCGAGCACGGGAATATCTTGCGGACTGCCTGTATAAATGATTTGGCCGAGCGGGTTGTAGATTTTGATTTCTTCATTTTCATCTATATGGGTAATGTGTATTTTTCCTTCTTTGGTATATATGTGCATTTCCGGGCTGGGAATATTCTTCAAACCCGACGCTCCCGATTTTTCTACTTGTAATATGCAGCTGGCCGAAATTTCGCTGCCGTCGGTCGTATTGGCGGAGATAATTGTCCAGCCTGGCGAAAGAGCAACGACCAGACCTTCGTTGGTTACGATGGCAACATCTCGATCGGAACTTTCCCACGTCAGTTTCTTCGATGAGACATTTTCAGGCGAGAACGTGGCGATGAGTTGTTTCCGTTCTCCGGGATCCATTTTTAGTTCGCTGGGTTCTATCGTTATATTTTCTGCCAATGTCGGTTTTACCGTTATTTTGCATTCTGCTGTTTTTCCGTTGTGTGTTGTGCAGGTGATGATCGTATTTCCGGCTTTTAAGGCGGTGATTGTTCCGTTTTCTATTTTGGCTACGGATTCGTCGCTCGAGTCCCATTTATAGGTCGTGCTTGCATCGCTCGGTGTCAAGGTGGGAGAAAAAGAATAACTTTCTCCGATTCCTAGTGTGAGTGTCCCGGGAATACTTACGGCTTCGAGTTCGACGATTTTGATGTTGTTGTAGAAGTTGTAAATATCTCTTATCTCTCCTTTTGCATTTTTGTAGGCGTAACTCACGGTTACGACCGGAATATTTGTCGTTTTTTCCACCGCTTTTATGGTGCACCAACCGGTTTGTCCGTTTTTCCCCGAAGTTACCTTTATACATTCGGTTCCCATTCCCCACGGTGTTGCCGAGAAAGATTCCGCCCCACTGATGCCGTAATAGTAGAGGGTTATACTGCGTCCGACGGTGATTGTATAGTATTTGGTTTGGTCGTGGATGGTCAATCCTAAACAGACTTGTGAGCTGAATATGAAACACAAAAGTATCAAAAGAGATTTCCCGTTGATGCTATAATTTTTGAACCTGTTTTTATATTTCCTATCGGGAAACGTATATGTATTTTTGTTGACGGTTTCCATGATTTTGTCCGTTTTTTGAAATTTGGTATATGGTAATAGCCGTTTTTATAGCGGCTT
>ULRI01054414.1_pt1 | contig 12290 bp, 7 predicted proteins | sample 1955291 | NCBI WGS metagenome assembly ULRI01 (sample SAMEA4835678, study PRJEB28245) | human gut metagenome | biome: gut microbiome; material: fecal sample | place: Denmark | collected 2008
AGAACATGGAATACCTTGCACACATTGATGGGGACAGAGAGCAATCAGTAAAAGAACATTTACAGGGAACCGCAGAGCTTGCAGAAAAATTTGCTGCAAAATTCAGGAAAGCGGACTGGGGATATTGTTGTGGAATGTTACATGACATTGGAAAATATTCCGCGGAATTTCAAAAGAAGATCAAAGAAAATCTGGATATCCGGGTGGATCATTCCACTGCCGGGGCGAAGGTCTGCGAAAATTTAGATGGCTGCTATTGGCTTCTGACTTACTGCATAGCAGGGCATCATGCAGGGTTGCCGGATCTGGGACGAGAGGGATTACCGTCCTCTTTACTGGGGAGACTTAAGAAAAGGTTGTGCGATTACAGTGCGTATGAAAAGGAAATAGAAATCCCTCAAATTACCACACCACCCATTGCCATGAATCCGGAAAAGGATCCAAACTTTGCGCTGAGTGTATTTATCCGCATGCTGTATTCCTGCCTGGTGGATGCCGATTTTCTGGATACAGAACAGTTTATGAACAACGGAACGGTTCAAAGGGATTCCGGAGAGAGCATGGATGTTCTTTTGGAGAAATTGCAAAATTACACAGCAAAATGGCTTATAAATCGGAATGATACTACGATTGATGGAAGACGATCTGAAATTCTCCGGAACTGTCTGGAAATGGGAAAGTCCTCCAAAGGATTGTTTCAGCTTACGGTACCCACCGGTGGTGGCAAAACTGTGGCTTCTCTGGCCTTTGCGTTGCAGCATGCGGTGGAGAACCATATGGACCGTGTGATTTATGTGATTCCCTATACCAGTATTATCGAGCAGAATGCGCAGGTGTTCAGGGAAATCCTGGGTAGTGAAAATGTGTTGGAAAATCACAGCAATGTAGACTATGAGAGCTCGGAGGAGTTCAAACCCATGCAGTTGGCAGCGGAAAACTGGGATAAACCGGTGGTGGTTACCACAAATGTCCAGTTTTTTGAATCCCTGTATGCCAATAAGTCCTCCAAATGCAGGAAATTACATAATATAGTAAACAGTGTCATCATATTCGATGAAGCGCAGATGCTTCCTCCAAATTATTTGAAACCGTGCATGGCAATGATAGAAGAACTGTTGCAGCAGTATGGAACAAGTATTGTACTGTGTACGGCGACGCAGCCGGCATTACAGCAGTTTCTGCCTGAAAAGTATGTTGCCCGGGAATTATGCCCACGGAGAGAGGAACAATTTCGATTTTTTGAAAGGGTAACCTATCAGAATATTGATACCGTCACGGAAGAGGAAATGGCGGAGAAACTACAGCAGGAGTGGCATGCACTGTGTATCGTGAACACGCGAAAAAGAGCACAGCGGCTTTACGAACGGCTGCAGGGAGAGGGCGTTTATCATTTATCAACCACCATGTATCCGGCGCATAGAAGACGAGTGCTTGCGGAGATTGGGAAACGACTCAAGGATGAAACAGGGAAAAAATGCATCGTCATTTCGACCAGTCTCGTGGAAGCCGGAGTGGATCTGGATTTTACTTCGGTATATCGGGAACTAGCCGGTGTGGATTCCATTATTCAGGCAGCAGGACGTTGTAATCGAAATGATAAAAGAGGAAAGGAAGAGAGCATTGTCCGCATCTTCCAGTGGGAAGACAAGGAAAGGGTATCCGGACAGCGGCAACAGATCGACACGACGAAAAATCTGCTAGCGGAGGGCAGAGATATTACTGCACTGGATAATATCACAGAATATTTTCGGAGACTATATCGCATCAAGGGCGAAAGCCTGGATATGAAGAAAATTCTGGAGAAATTTGATGGTGGAGATTATCAATTTGCGACGGTTGCGAAAGATTTTAAGCTGATTGAAGAAAATACGGTTACGGTATATATCGACCAAGAACCGGAAGCGAAGGCTCTTTTGCAGGAAATTCGGCAGCAGGGACTGACAAAGAGCCGTATGCGAAAAGCAGGGCAATATTGTGTAAGTGTTCGGAAAAAAGGGGAATATGAGAAACGGAATATGTTGTTTGAAGAAATGCGTGATGCGGGGATGGTAGAAGCTGTAGATCTGGGTGCGCAGGATTTTTATGTGCTGACGCAGGAGGAACAATACCGGGAAGACACCGGATTGAAACTGGAAGTGGAATTGGGTGGAATGATGATGTTTTAATATTGCAGGAAATGGAAGTAGCGGTACACGATGGAAAAGTGTACCGCTACTCTTGTAAGTTAATGAAAATTACAATTATTTCAATCCACAGGATATACCTGACATTGAAAGTATAACATATAATTCAAAAAAATCTAATAGTTTTAGCAATAATTTCAATTGAAATTATCATTACGAATAAAAATAGGCATTGCAAATATATTAGACTTGTAGTATAGTGAATTTGTCAGATAAATACAGATAAACTAAAATATTGTCATATCATATCTGCGAAAAGACAGTATTTTACAAAGGGGGTATTATTGTCAGACAGAAAATAGTACTACAAAGGAACAGTAAACGGGAACAGCGCTTTAATTGTGGAAAGAAGGTGGAATAAATGGGAGTCGGAGTAAAAGTAAATGTATGGGGAGACTATGCATTGTTTTCGAGACCCGAACTCAAAGTTGAACGCTACAGCTATGACATCATCACGCCCTCAGCGGCACGCGGTATTTTGGAAGCCATTTACTGGCATCCGGGAATGCGGTGGATCATCGACAAAATCTATGTCAAAAACCCTATCCAATTTACAAGTGTACGACGAAATGAAGTAAAAAGCAAGATCCTGGCAAGCAATGTATTGCAGGCATACAACGGTGCAGACAAAACATTGTATATTAGTACGAAGGAGGACATTGTACAGAGAGCATCACAGCTGCTCTGCAATGTAAGCTACACCATCGAAGCTCATTTTGAAATGACAGAGAAAGCCAACGCTTCTGATAATCCCGGAAAATTTAAGGACATTATCATGAGACGGCTGCGTAAAGGAGAATTTTATTATATGCCATACTTCGGTTGTAGAGAATTCTCGGCGCATTTTGCTCTCTGCGAGGAAGAAGAAATTCATACCGCCTATGATGTAGTAGAAGAAAAAGATCTTGGCATCATGCTGTTTGACATGGATTACAGTGATCCGGAAAATATCCAGCCTATGTTTTTCCGGGCAATAATGCGTCACGGCGTGGTGGATCTGAGAGATTGCGAGGTGCTGCGATGATACTACAGGCACTGGTAAAATACTATGAAAATCTGGCAGAACAGGGGAAAGTATCCAGGTTGGGATGGTGCCATGCGAAAGTGTCCTATGAAATCAATTTGTCTTCGGAGGGGGATATCATAGGTATTACTTCCCGAAAAATAGAGGATATGCGTGGTAAGAAAGTAGTCTGGGTACCGGCAAATCTCGTCGTGCCGGAGATGGTGACCAGATCTTCCGGTGTGGCAGCTAATTTTCTGTGCGACAATTCCAAGTATATGCTGGGTATTGACGCAGATGGAACGAACTCACGTGTAGTGGATTGCTTCCAGGCGACGAAAGAAAAGCATGGACAGATTCTGCAATCTGCACAGGGAAAAACAGCCCGGGCAATTTTAGCCTATTTTGAAAAATGGGATCCGCAGAAAGCATCAGAACATCCTGTGATTCGGGAAAACTGGGAAGAATTGACAGAAGGCGGCAATCTTATTTTCTCTGTGGAAGGGCAGGAAGCACAGGAAGATCCGGAGATTCGAGACTGTTGGGAAAACTATCGGGCGCGGAATGGTGGAGAAGATAACGGCATTTGCCTGGTTACCGGTAAAAAAGCCGAGATATCACGAATCCATAAAGCAATCAAAGGAGTACCCGGGGCACAGTCCAGCGGAGCAGCGCTGGTATCATTCAATGCACCGTCATTTGAGTCTTATGGAAAGGAACAGAGTTATAATGCACCGGTGGGAAAATATGCGGAATTTGCATATACCACGGCACTGAATTATCTGCTGTCCCAGCGGGATTACACCTTTTCCCTGGGGGATTCCATGATCGTGTACTGGGCAGAAAGCGGTAAAGAGCAGTATCAGAAGTGTTTTCTGAATATGTTTAAACCCACGAAAGATAATCAGAAAAAACTGAAGGACATTTTCGATAGCCTGAAAGAAGGCACCAGGGTTTACTTAGAAGATGCGGAGATGGATCCGAAACAGAATTTTTACATACTGGCGCTGGCACCAAATGCAGCACGATTGTCGGTCCGTTTTTTCTATGTAAATTCGTTTGGGAAAATCATACAGAATATAGCAGACCATTATGAGCGGCTCAAGATTGTAAAACCGGCATGGGAAGAACAGGATTATCTGGGGATTCGTGACATGCTGAATGAAACCGTGAATCAGAAATCAAAAGATAAGACACCGGTTCCGAACATGGCAGCCCTTGTATTGCAGGCGATTCTGTCGGGCGGACGATATCCGGCAAGTCTGTATACCTACACACTGATCCGCATTCGGGCAGAGTGCGGTAACGTGAACTGGAAACGTGCTGCTATCATCAAAGCATTTTTGATCAAAAATTATAATTGTATGAAAGGAGAAAATCTCATGGGATTGAACGAAGACCGCAATGATATAGCCTATGTATTGGGAAGATTGTTTTCCGTATTGGAAAGCATACAAAAAGAAGCAAACCCGACAATCACTACGACAATTCATGACCGCTACTTTAATTCCGCATGTGCTACGCCGGCAGTTATTTTCCCGGTGTTGCTCAAACTGAAAAACAGCCATATGAAAAAGTTGGAACGGGATAAAGGCGGAGCGAAAGTCTATTACGAAAAAGAAGTTGGGAAAATTATGGGCAAATTTGACGATTTCCCGAAACGCTTATCCCTGGAACAGCAGGGGCAGTTTGCACTTGGCTACTATCATCAACAGCAGGAAAAATATAAAAAAGGGGAGGACAAATAAATGAGTGAAGCTATTAAAAACAGATATGAGTTCGTAGTATTATTTGATGTGGAGAACGGTAATCCCAATGGAGATCCTGATGCGGGCAATATGCCAAGAGTCGATCCAGAGAGCGGACTGGGCTTGGTAACGGATGTCTGCCTGAAACGTAAGATCCGCAATTATGTCGAGACCGTAAAAGAGGATGCTCAGGGATATAAGATTTACATCAAAGAAGATGTACCCTTAAATCGCAGTGACAGAGAAGCCTGTGCGGATATGGGAATCACCGAAACGGATGATAAAAAGGTGACAGAGGAACTTAAAAAGTTAAAGAAAAATGATCCCGGTGTAGATCTTAAATTGAAGGATTATATGTGCCGGAATTTCTATGATATCCGTACGTTTGGTGCCGTAATGACTACTTTTGTAAAAGCATCGTTGAACTGCGGTCAGGTGAGAGGACCCGTGCAGATTGGATTTGCCAGAAGTATCGATCCGATCATCAGCCAAGAAGTAACTATCACCAGAGTTGCCATCACCACAGAAAAGGACGCGGAAAACAAGAATACGGAAATGGGTAGAAAGACCATCGTTCCTTATGGACTGTACCGGGCAGAAGGCTATATTTCCGCAAATCTGGCGCGGAAAGTAACCGGATTTTCCGAAGACGATTTGGAATTGCTATGGGAAGCAATTCTTAACATGTTCGAGGTAGACCATTCTGCAGCGAGAGGCAATATGGCAGTGCGGGAACTGATTGTATTCAAGCATAGCAAAGAACTGGGAGACTGCCCGGCTTATAAATTGTTCGATGCCGTAGAAGTAAAGAGAAACGAGGGCGTGGAATATCCCAGAAAATATCAGGACTATACGGTTACCGTTCACGAGGAACAGATTCCTGATTCCGTGGAAGTAAGAAGGATGAATTAATGGAATATGCAGAAGATGATTATCTCATGATATCAGGGATCCAGCATTTCAGATTCTGCAAAAGACAGTGGGCGCTGATCCATATAGAGCAACAGTGGGCTGAAAATGAACATACGGTAATCGGTGAATTAATGCATAAGAAAGCACATGATCCATATCTTACCGAAAAAAGAAGAGACACAATCATAGCGAGAGCATTACCCGTGGCGTCCAGAGAAATGGGCGTCACGGGTGAGTGTGATGTGGTGGAATTCCATAGATGTGGGGATGGAATCCGCCTGCATGGGCACAGGGGCTATTTTTCGGTATATCCGATCGAATACAAGAAGGGAAAGCCGAAGATCACAGAGGAAGACAAATTACAATTAGCGGCGCAGGCAATGTGCCTGGAAGAAATGTTTTCCACACAGATTCCGGAAGGTGCACTCTTTTACGGAGAGACAAAACGGAGGGAAATCGTGGAGATCACGGAAGAACTTCGCAGCGAAGTGCGGGAGATGTTTCAGGAAATGCATCAATATTATGAACGGCGGTATACACCGAAAGTAAAGATGGGAAAGAACTGTACTTCCTGTTCTTTAAAGGAACTTTGTATGCCCAGACTCGCAAAAACCGGTTCGGTGAAAAACTATATGGATCAGGTACTTATGGAGGAAAACGTATGAAAAAATTATTGAATACGTTATATGTTACTTCCGAAAACAGTTATCTTGCTCTGGATGGTGAAAATATTGTAATTTATGATGACAAGAAAGAATTGGGCAGAGTTCCGCTGCATAATCTTGAGGAAATTGTATCATTCGGATATCGGGGAACCAGCCCGGCACTTATGGGTGCCTGTGCAGAACGAAATATTTCTCTGTGTTACATGACTCCCCAGGGAAAATTCCTGGCACGGGTCACCGGGAAAGTGCGGGGGAACGTGATTCTGCGGGAACAACAGTATGCCAGCAGCAAAGATGAACAGGTGGGATTGGAGATTGCTCAAAATTGTATCCTTGGAAAAGTACATAATGCCAGGTGGGTTCTGGAGCGGGCAGTCAGAGATCATAGTATGCAGATTGATGCAGAGCGGGTAAAAAAGGCATCTGAAATGCTGAAAAATTCTCTGATGTTGATTCAGAATAGCACATCCAGGGACGAACTCAGGGGATATGAAGGAGAGGCAGCCAGTATTTATTTTAGCGTGTTTGACGAATTGATTCTGCAGCAGAAAAAAGATTTTACATTTCAAGGCAGGAATAAAAGACCGCCCATCGATAAAATGAATGCAATGATGTCTTTTGTGTATACATTACTGACAAATATGGAAGCATCTGCACTGGAGTGCGTAGGGTTAGATCCCTGCGTGGGATATCTGCACACAGAGCGTCCGGGTAGAGCATCGCTGGCACTGGATATGATGGAGGAACTAAGATCCGTGCTGGCGGATCGCTTTGTGCTGTCGTTGGTAAATAAGCGGATGATCACAGCTAAAAATTTTACCCAAAAAGAAAACGGCGCGGTTCTTCTGGATGATGATGGACGAAAGGTAATACTGACGGAGTGGCAGAATCGTAAAAAAGAAACCATAACGCATCCCTATTTGCAGGAAAAAGTGGAATGGGGTATGGTTCCTTATGTACAGGCAATGCTGTTGGCACGATTCCTGCGTGGCGACTTGGACGGTTATCCTGCATTCCTGTGGAAGTGAGGTGCGATATGTTAGTATTGATCACATACGATGTCAACACAGAAAATGCGACCGGCAAAGCAAGGCTGCGAAAAGTGGCAAAGCAATGCGTCAACTATGGCAGAAGAGTTCAGAATTCCGTATTTGAGTGCATTTTGGATAATGCACAGAGCATTGCGTTGAAGGCAACACTTGAGGATATTATTGATACAGAAAAGGACAGTCTTCGATTCTACTATCTGGGCAATAAATATCAGACCAAGATTGAACATATCGGGGTAGACAGAGGAATCGCCCCGGATCAGACACTGATTTTGTAACTGATGCGAAAGCCAAGCATACATAAAATGCCTGGTGGATTCGCACCTTATAAATTATGCGATTTGTTGAAATAACATACAAAGATATTTTTAATTAAAATAATTTGTTGTTAAGATTAAATATTTTAGACAATTTTTGCTGAGAGAAAAGAGAACTTTTTGGCGAAAATTGCTGTCGCTCCCCTCGTGGGAGCGTGGATTGAAATGCAAGATAACACGCGACCATTATCTAGTTTTAAACTGTCGCTCCCCTCGTGGGAGCGTGGATTGAAATGTCTTGTGTACGTCGCATCAGTATAAATTTCTCGGTCGCTCCCCTCGTGGGAGCGTGGATTGAAATAACATGATACCGATAGCGGAACCATGCCATCACCGTCGCTCCCCTCGTGGGAGCGTGGATTGAAATAAACAATGGAAGCACCGGTGCTGCGTCAGACTTGTCGCTCCCCTCGTGGGAGCGTGGATTGAAATGTCTACGAGATCAAAATGATTGTACGAATCGTACGTCGCTCCCCTCGTGGGAGCGTGGATTGAAATGTAGACACCCATAAAATAATCTTTACCGCCGACCGTCGCTCCCCTCGTGGGAGCGTGGATTGAAATGCCCTGTGGACGATAACTCCCGTACCATAGTGACCGTCGCTCCCCTCGTGGGAGCGTGGATTGAAATTTTGAGCAACGTATAGATATACGGGTTCATTTCCGTCGCTCCCCTCGTGGGAGCGTGGATTGAAATGCCAAGGCATTTGAAGAGTTGAGCGAGAGGTTGGAGAGTCGCTCCCCTCGTGGGAGCGTGGATTGAAATCGTATCGGGAACATGCATTCAGCCGTTAAGCTTGTCGCTCCCCTCGTGGGAGCGTGGATTGAAATTCTCTGCCCCTTAACTGTATGACTTGGACGAGTTGTCGCTCCCCTCGTGGGAGCGTGGATTGAAATTTTAGCAATCTTATCATTAGATAATGGATCACAGTCGCTCCCCTCGTGGGAGCGTGGATTGAAATCCGATGTAACCCCTACCCCTACACCCCCCTCGATCGTCGCTCCCCTCGTGGGAGCGTGGATTGAAATGCGTAGATCGTCTACTACCTACGAATTAGGTGAGTCGCTCCCCTCGTGGGAGCGTGGATTGAAATAGGAAGAGAGGAATAAGTAAATGAAAACATCCCAGTCGCTCCCCTCGTGGGAGCGTGGATTGAAATCCGATGTAACCCCTACCCCTACACCCCCCTCGATCGTCGCTCCCCTCGTGGGAGCGTGGATTGAAATTCAGACAGTTTAGCCCAGCAGATAGAGTAATACTGTCGCTCCCCTCGTGGGAGCGTGGATTGAAATCCATACTACCAAGTACCACCAGAGGTCAAGACCGGTCGCTCCCCTCGTGGGAGCGTGGATTGAAATTTTTACCGGATCGGTGTACATCATCCCAAAAATAGTCGCTCCCCTCGTGGGAGCGTGGATTGAAATATCATATCGCCTGTAAAGTTCTGTCTGTTCCTGTTGTCGCTCCCCTCGTGGGAGCGTGGATTGAAATGTCATAGACAATATCTGTGCAGTCCTGTAAATCGTCGCTCCCCTCGTGGGAGCGTGGATTGAAATCTGCCATGGCTGCTCCTGCCTTCTGCATGGTTCCAGTCGCTCCCCTCGTGGGAGCGTGGATTGAAATTGATAATTGGACTGTGTGGTATCAAAGCTCTTGTTGTCGCTCCCCTCGTGGGAGCGTGGATTGAAATTTTGAGCTTCTCTGCTGCTTTTGCAGCATCCTCGTCGCTCCCCTCGTGGGAGCGTGGATTGAAATTGACTAGAAGCAACCAGGCTACAGACAGAGGACTGTCGCTCCCCTCGTGGGAGCGTGGATTGAAATACCCGTTGGATGAAGTCATACACCGGAACACTGACGTCGCTCCCCTCGTGGGAGCGTGGATTGAAATCCCAAACAGCTTTGAATGGAATACCGACAACATGAGTCGCTCCCCTCGTGGGAGCGTGGATTGAAATGTATATAAATGTATGCGTTATCAATAGAACAAAGTGTCGCTCCCCTCGTGGGAGCGTGGATTGAAATTTGTAAAGAGCAACTCCTATTGCTATAAGAGCAGTCGCTCCCCTCGTGGGAGCGTGGATTGAAATATAATCTACCTGATCTGCAATGTCACTGCAACCGTCGCTCCCCTCGTGGGAGCGTGGATTGAAATTACATCGGATATGATTCCCAGCCCGGCGAATATAGTCGCTCCCCTCGTGGGAGCGTGGATTGAAATAATTCTTCGGCTCCCAGCTTTTTTGACACTCCAGGTCGCTCCCCTCGTGGGAGCGTGGATTGAAATCAGTATGGGGCTCACTGAGGTTGATCTGACCAAGGGTCGCTCCCCTCGTGGGAGCGTGGATTGAAATTACACATTCTCCGCACATATCCGGTAGATGTCATCGTCGCTCCCCTCGTGGGAGCGTGGATTGAAATTAACGACATATTAGTTAGCTTGTAACTACACCTAGTCGCTCCCCTCGTGTGAGCGTGGATTGAAATTTTGAGAGCACAAAAGAAGTTTATACATACGCTATGTCGCTCCCCTCGTGGGAGCGTGGATTGAAATACATTTTTCTGCGTATAGTTTGCGTATACAGTCGTCGCTCCCCTCGTGGGAGCGTGGATTGAAATAGCAATTTGTCTAGTTTAATCGCGTTTGCAAAAGTCGCTCCCCTCGTGGGAGCGTGGATTGAAATACTTTTAACTGCGGCGTTGGCAACCTCAAACAGTTGTCGCTCCCCTCGTGGGAGCGTGGATTGAAATAACTCCATAAGTGATCTATTTGCCCTTTCCGCTAATGTCGCTCCCCTCGTGGGAGCGTGGATTGAAATATGCAATGGTATGCCCGGCTACCCATACGTAAAGTCGCTCCCCTCGTGGGAGCGTGGATTGAAATTTTAAGTTCGGCATTGAGATAGCCCGTTTTATTGTCGCTCCCCTCGTGGGAGCGTGGATTGAAATCCTATGACCAGCTTGATACAAAAGCAATATCGTGTCGCTCCCCTCGTGGGAGCGTGGATTGAAATCACCTTTTTGGCATACAGATCTGCAAAAATTCCGTCGCTCCCCTCGTGGGAGCGTGGATTGAAATACTCCGGATCCCGAAGCTGACGGAGCATATATCCGGTCGCTCCCCTCGTGGGAGCGTGGATTGAAATTGTACATATGAAACTATGACTGTAAATGACTTTGAGTCGCTCCCCTCGTGGGAGCGTGGATTGAAATTACATACGTCTTTGTTGATACATAATCAAAATGACGTCGCTCCCCTCGTGGGAGCGTGGATTGAAATTCTACTGGGCGCAGTAGTGAGCGGAGCCGCCGCCGGTCGCTCCCCTCGTGGGAGCGTGGATTGAAATTACCTCTTTCTTCGCCCCTTTTGGCGAATGGCTAGGTCGCTCCCCTCGTGGGAGCGTGGATTGAAATACCGTGTTAGATGTAAGCGGACACTCCGGATCCCGTCGCTCCCCTCGTGGGAGCGTGGATTGAAATTGGTGCCCATCATGAGCATCACAATAAACAAACCGTCGCTCCCCTCGTGGGAGCGTGGATTGAAATTCATCAAAATAAGTTACCATTTCCACCTTTACCGTCGCTCCCCTCGTGGGAGCGTGGATTGAAATCTATTTCTGCAGTAAACCAGGTAATCCTGATAAAGTCGCTCCCCTCGTGGGAGCGTGGATTGAAATTTGTACCGCTCTCCTTGTCTGTACCGTTTGTACTGGTCGCTCCCCTCGTGGGAGCGTGGATTGAAATCTGATACGCTGCCGCCATAACCTCCCGTGTAGGAGTCGCTCCCCTCGTGGGAGCGTGGATTGAAATAATAATGTGACGATCTCGTTTTGCTCGTCCTCTGTCGCTCCCCTCGTGGGAGCGTGGATTGAAATACGTCTGAAACGTTAGCGGATGTTTATTCCCAGCGTCGCTCCCCTCGTGGGAGCGTGGATTGAAATGTACGCATTCATAAGGGCGTTAAATTCGCCTTTGTCGCTCCCCTCGTGGGAGCGTGGATTGAAATAAATTTTTACGGGAGGGCGTGGAACAGGCAAGACTTGTCGCTCCCCTCGTGGGAGCGTGGATTGAAATAGCCGTACACGATTGACGATCAGCCGCACACGGTGTCGCTCCCCTCGTGGGAGCGTGGATTGAAATCGTACTACCAAGTACCGCCCGAGGTCAAGTCTGGTCGCTCCCCTCGTGGGAGCGTGGATTGAAATCGGTACTGGCTGTTTAGCTGGGGATCAATCGCAGGTCGCTCCCCTCGTGGGAGCGTGGATTGAAATAGCTTGTCTTCAATCGCCTTGAGAATATCAGCTGTCGCTCCCCTCGTGGGAGCGTGGATTGAAATAATATCCGCTCCGACTGCCTTTGATGAATCGGTGTCGTCGCTCCCCTCGTGGGAGCGTGGATTGAAATCGTACTACCAA
>ULRI01023414.1_pt1 | contig 12289 bp, 8 predicted proteins | sample 1955291 | NCBI WGS metagenome assembly ULRI01 (sample SAMEA4835678, study PRJEB28245) | human gut metagenome | biome: gut microbiome; material: fecal sample | place: Denmark | collected 2008
TTTATTGAAAAAGAGACGGCATTGCGCTATGTGTATCTGGCAGGAAGACTGCGTCAGTATTCGGCAGGAGTGTTGGAGGATATGACATTACTGTACGATCGTTATCCGGAGGATGAGATATTAACAGTGATCTGCAAGATGCTGATGAGGGGACAGATCACAACGAAAGATGCCTTTGTTTGGTATGAGCGTGGTGTGAATCATAATCTTAAAATTACGGAACTATACGAATATTATATGTATTCGATCGATGAGAAGGAAACAATGGCATTTACGCATTCTGTGCTTTTGTATTTCCTATATGATAACCATCTGACTGTCGATAAAAAGGCGATGTTATATGCTTACGTTGTGCGGCAAAAGGACAAAGATCCGGAGACATATGAATCTTATCGCACACTGATGCAGAACTTTACGTGGAAGCAACTGCGTGAGGGCAGGATCAGTACGAATCTTGGTGTGTTATACAATGAGTTTGTTACGGAAGAAGTGCTTGACAAAGAGATGGCAGTTCAATTGGCTGGGTTTCTTCTTCAGTATGAGATTACCTGCGATAATCCGAATATGGTGGGGGTCTATGTGAGCCATCCGGAACTATCTGAGGAGCATTTTGCACCGTTTGTAAAGGGGAAAGCGGTTATAACTTGTGCTACAAGTCGGGCAAAGCTCTTTTTGATCGATCGGGAATATCACCGCTACGCAGATGATTCCTGGTATCGGTTGAAACCATTATTGGAAATGGATGGGATGAAAGAGGTATGTTACCGCTTTGATAAACAGAACCGGGCATTATTGCTGGCGTTAGGAGAACAGGCTTCAAAGCAGGTGGTGGACACTGCAGAAACGGTAGAACTCCGTGCACAGCTTTTAGCGTGTGAGGGGCTTCGTGAGAACTACCGTCATGCGCTAGAGTTAAAGCAGATGCAGTATTTTTATCAGCGAGGAGAACGGGGTCGTTTGGAGGAAGCATTGGAACAGCTCGACTGGACGACAGTAGAAGCCGGCGAGAGGGGACGCATGATTGAATATTGTGCCTGGTGTGAATGTTTTGCGAAAGCGATGGAAGGAATTTTACAGTTTGGTTTTGAAGGGATTCCGATAAAGAGATTGCAGACAATTTCTGAACAGGCATTTCAGGATGCTTCTGCAGTGCCGGATGAGAGAATGTTATGCTTGGCTTGGAAATTATTTACAGAAAATGCGTATAGCGAGCCGGTCCTTAAATATTTGATGCGTTTTTTCAGTGGTACCGTTGCAGAGTTAGTTTGTCTGTGGCAGGCAGCAGGGGATCTTTCGAGAGAGTCTTTGGAAGAGCGGTTATTAGCACAGAGTATTTTCTCAGGAGAAGTGGTGCCGGAGGTTTTTACGGTATTTGCACAATATAAAGAGCATGCGGGCAATAAGCAGATCATACGTGCGTTTAAGAAGTGGATGGCTTATGAATATTTGCTGCGTGGACGTCAATTACCGGAAGAACTGTTCGCAGATTATTTTGTGGATGTGCAGAAGAAAGAGGATATGCCGTGTTTGCTGGCGGTATTAAAGCACATGAGCGGTAAAGCAGAGCTTTCTGAAGAGGAAGCAAAATTTGCAGATTACCATGTAGGAAAGTTATATGATCAAAAGATGATATTTGCCTTTTACCGGAATTTTTATGGCAAGATCAGTCTGCCGGAGCATGTGCTGGATCAGGTTTATGTGGAATATATCGCAAATCCGGATCATGATGTGGCATTGCATTACCGGATTTATGTGGGAGCTGACAAAGGAAAATATGCAGAAGTGAAGATGCACAATGTTTTTGCGGGGATCCATGTCAGGGAATTTGTACTGTTCGAGGATGAAAGGTTAGAGTATTATATTACAGAACATTATAATGGTAAGGATCATCGTAGTGAAGTGCAGGAAATTACGACAGGCAAAGACGATATTCATCCGGATACCGGCAGCAGATATGCGAAGTTAAATGAGATGATGGCGGCTAAAAATTCCGGAGAAGATGAAAAATTGATCGACTTAATGGAATCATTCACAATGGAGCGGGAGATAGCAGCGTCGATCTTTGAACCGTTGTAGGAGGTGTGTGATGGACGAAAAAAATCAATTATTATTGGGCATAGATCTCGGCAAACAGGCTTCACAGATCACCTGCTTTGATCGCACCGAATATGAGGCAGTTCCACTAGGCAGAGAAATTAATGGTGAGATGGTATATGAGTTTCCGATGGCGTTAAAGTGGTTAAAAGCTTCGGGAACGTGGCGCTTTCCGGATCAGGAGGGAGACGGTGGTGAGGAGATCATATTGGATCACCTGTTGGAACGTTTTCAGAAAACATCGTTTGAAGCAGGGGGACACACTTTTCAAACGGAAATGGTGTTAGAACGGTATCTGCTCAAGCTGCTTAGTGCAGTGACACAGCAGTTTCCGGAGCAAAGGATCAAACATCTGGTCATTACAGTGCATGACAAGACGCCGGAACTTACCAAATTGCTGCATCAGGTTGGCAAAAAGCTTAATTTGTATCCGGAGCGCATGTCTATACAAAATTATCGTCTAAGTTATATGTATTATGCGGTGAGTCAGCCGAAAGAATTATGGCTGAATAATGTAGGATTGTTTTTATTCAATAAGGAGGAGTTGCTCTATTCACAGATTACAGTGGATAGGCGTACTATTCCTTGGATCGTCGGCGTTACAACGCAGAATCTGACAAATGTATTTGATTACTCTATGTTAGAGGAAGAGTCGGTAGATGCACAGTATGCATTCGTGAATATTGCAGAGACAGCAATGCATAAGCAGGCCGTGACAACGTTGTATGCGCAGGGGGATGCATTTGATGGTGAGTGGGCCAAAGAGGCATTGCAAAAGTTATGTAATGGCCGTCGAGTGTTCCGGGGAAATAATATTTTTACGAAAGGTGCCTGTTATGCGGCTAGAGAACTTAGTGGAGAGGGTAAGCTGGATCAATGTATTTTGTTAGATGAGGATATGATCACGGCCAATGTATCTCTGCGGGTATATCATGAGGCGCAGATGCAGGATGTGGTTTTGGCAAAAGCAGGAAGTCTTTGGGAAGAGGTTGATGCTAGTGTTGATGTGATCCCGGATAAGGAATATGAGATCCAGATCGCGGTCCAGGATGTGATCAAACATCAGACCAAAATACATATGTTGTCATTGAGTGGTTTTCAAGGAAGAGAAAATAAAACGACACGATTTACGGTGCGGGTACGTTTTTCGAATCGGGAGACGGCAGTGATCACGCTGAAAGATAATGGATTCGGAGAAATATCACCGACGAGCAACCGGATATGGGAACGATGTATCCGTCTATAAATGAGAGGTGTTCGTTGTGTTTTTAGTCTGTAACTGAAGACACAGAAAGGTAAGGTTTTTATGGGACGATTGATACAGTGCTGCGGCAGGCTTGCAAAACGGCCGTATCACTTCCAATTAGGGGATACGCGGGTATATTCCATTGAAGAAGTATGTTATTTTATTGCGCATAATATTTATCTGCTGCAGAGGGATATTTTTGGCAAAGGCTTCGTAAACTGGGTCAGGGAGGAACTGGCATTAACAGAACTTGCTGATAAATTAGAGGCAATGTCAACACGAGAGGATGCGTTAAAAGATGTTGTTGTGACAATCTGCTGCAGCTGCGATTATTTTGATGAACCTCAGATCAATGAAATGGTACATATTATGGAAGAAACAGAGCATCTTCCGGAGAGAGAATGCCGTAAGATCAAGGCTGATACGCAGTTACAGAGCGGCTGCTATGAAAGTGCGGTCGAGGGATATCAGGCAATCTTACGTAGTGAGGATATGATGCAGGCAAGTCCGGCAGAATATGCACCGCTTTATCATAATATCGGCGTGGCACTTGGTCTTCTGGGTGAGTATTTGCAGGCATCGGATTATTTTTTGCGGGCATATGAGACAAATAAAAAAGAGAAAAGTCTACAGTGTTATTTGGCGGCACTGCACCTGTCCGGAAATGAACAAGCCTGGCAGGAGGCGGTAAGTACGTTGCGGTTATTACCGGATCGGCTGGTCTCTATCGAAGATCAGTACAAAGAGTGTAAAAAACGCTGTTCGATCGCTGTAAAAGTGCGACAGATCAAAAAGATGCGTTTTCCGGCGAGTAATGGAAAGCTGCCGGAATATTATGATCGTATCGATGAGATGATCCGAGATTGGAAAGAGGAGTATCGTCAGCAGATCAGTATATAATATACAGAAAGGCGGAAGGTATGGCATTTTGGAATCGTAGACGTAGGGAAAAGAAAGAGCAGGAAGCGGCAGAATTGGCAGAGCAGATGCGCTTGGCACAGGAAGAATTTGACCGCAGGCGTGCACAGACACAGAAAACAGTATCGAATGAGGGGGCATCTTTGCCGGAAGCGTTTGATGATAATGAATTAATACCGGGAGATGTTGCAGAAAGCAAGCGACTTGTCACAGAGTGCTGTGAGGCAATCCGTGAAATAGAACATCAGCGTGAGTTGGCGACGGTCGAGTATGACAAGGTGAGTGAACGATTGACGGATATTCAGCGGATCGATGAAATATCCGGCGAAGCAAAAGATACGCTGCATGACTTAAGCAAACGTATCATGAACCTGACTCGTGAACGCAATCAGTACAAAAATCGCAGCCTCACGATCACGGATGCACAGATCCGATTATTAGATCCGTATGAGGAAGTTCTTGGCAGAGAAGTAAAGAAAATGTATGATGCCGAAATGTATCAGACATCGATCAATGGAGATATTGAAAAGCTGGATGAGACGAAAAAAGATCTTCACCGGCAGCAGCGTCAGGTGATCGCCAATCAGAGAACGCTGAAAAAGATGGCAAAGTTTGTCATTCTTCTTATTATATCGTTGTTTGTATTGTTTGCTGTGTTGTACTATGCGATGGAAGTAGATATGATATATCCATATTTGGGAACGATATTGCTGGCGGCAATTTCTGCCACGGTAATATTTGTGGAATCATTGCGTAATCGGACAGAAGCGGCGTTGTTAGGCAAAAAGATCAACAAGGCGACGACGTTATTAAACCGTGTCAAGATCAAATACATTAATAACCGCAGTCTGTTGGATTATGATCGGGCTAAGTTTCAGGTGAAAGATGCTGCGGAGTTTGAAAAGATATGGCAGGAATATGTGCGTGCCAAGGAGTATGAACGCAAATTCCAGGAAAATACAAAACAACTGCAGCTTGTGCAGGATCAATTGCTGGAATTGCTGCGTGATAATCATGTCGCGACACCGGATATCTGGCTAAGTCAGACATTAGCGATCATAGATCCCAAAGAAATGGTGGAGGTGCGTCATGCCTTAAATATACGCCGCCAAAAACTACGGGAACGCATGGCAGAAAATGATGAGGCAAAGGCATCTATGTTAGCTGGGATCGACCGGATCATTGCCCAGACCCCAAGTGCAGAGCGGGATATCATCGCGATCGTACAAAGCTATTACAAAGAGTCGTAAAAATGTGATGCCTCCCCGAAAAGAGTGTAGCCTAAAAAAGAGTGCTGCTACCCAAAAAAAGATGTTGACACAAAAAAAAAGATGTGTTAATATATGACTGTTGTGTGATCATACACAACCAAAGAAGAGTATCCACTCTCACCTTAGCACGAGCAAGTGACTTGGGTTACTAAAAAGTGTATAAAATATATATAATCATTGTATTATGATATATTATTTCCTTTTGCAAGAACGTGGATTTCTCTTTGAAACCCGCGTTTTTTTCTTTGGGTAAAATGAAAAAGAGTATGAAGAAAGTTGGAGGTGTACGACCATTAGCGATTTAATGATTAACGAGAGAATCCGAGACAAAGAGGTTCGTCTGATTGGACAGGACGGAGAGCAGCTTGGCATTATGTCAGCTAGAGATGCGATGAAACTTGCACGAGAGGCAGATCTGGATTTAGTAAAGATTGCTCCGGGTGCAAAGCCACCGGTATGTAAGATTATTGATTACGGCAAATATCGTTATGAAATGGCACGTAAGGAAAAAGAGGCCAAGAAGAAGCAGAAAACGATGGAAGTTAAGGAAGTTCGCCTCTCTCCAAATATTGATGTCAATGATTTGAACACCAAAGCAAATCATGCAAGAAAGTTCTTAGGAAAAGGAGATAAAGTAAAAGTTACACTTCGTTTCCGCGGAAGAGAGATGACACATATCAATTACAGTAAGCAGATCCTGGACAGTTTCTTTGAAAAGGTAGAGGATATTGCGGTTGTGGATAAGCCGCCGAAGATGGAAGGCAGATCCATGGTAATGTTTTTGTCAAAGAAGCGCTAATAAAGTGTGTTATTTGCAGAAGTTTCTGTGAAACATTCTTTAATAAATAAACAAATGTTAAGGAGGATTTTATCATGCCAAAAATGAAAACAAAGCGTGCAGCAGCAAAGCGTTTTAAAACAACTGGAACAGGTAAATTGATGAAGATGAAAGCAAACAAGAGCCACATCTTGAACAAGAAGTCTACTAAGAGAAAGAGAACTCTTCGTAAGGCTGTTGAGGTTGATGCAACAAACGCAAAGATGATGAAGCGCATGCTTCCATATTCAAAATAATAGAAGGAGGAACGTAATAATGGCACGTATTAAAGGCGGATTAAACGCAAAGAAGAAGCATAATAGAGTATTAAAGCTGGCAAAGGGATACAGAGGAGCAAGATCTAAACAGTACCGTGTTGCAAAGCAGTCTGTCATGAGAGCACTTACCTCTTCCTTCGCAGGCAGAAAGCAGAGAAAGAGACAGTTCAGAAGACTTTGGATCGCACGTATCAATGCAGCAGCTAGAATGAATGGTTTATCTTACAGCCGTTTTATGTATGGTTTGAAATTGGCTGAGATTGATATCAACCGTAAGATGTTGTCTGAGATGGCAATCAGTGATCCGGAAGGATTTGCTAGCTTAGTAGAGACAGCAAAGGCTAAGTTGGGATAAATTTTAGAATATAATATCTAAAACTATATCTTATACGAAATGGAAACGGACATTCCGAACAGGAATGTCCGTTTTGTGCTGTTATCTGTCAGAATATTCCATGAAATATAACAATCATATCAATATAATATAAGATAAGATGTAACTAAAAATGCCATAGAATTTTATACAATTGTATACGCAATTATCGCAATCGTAGTCTTGGCGATGCGGTATATACCATAGCTGTTATACGGCATAAAAGGTATGGCTGATGCAAAGACCAGACGAAGAGTATGCTCATGCGTTGTCCGAATAGGACAATATGCTGTGAACTCTTTGCTCGAAAAGGAGAAAGGAAAAGTATGAGAGATTATAAGAAAGCGGTTTTGGGAATGACGCTTGCACTTAGTATGGTGGTCACCGGTTCCTCTTTGGATGGAATTACGGCAAGTGCTGCAGCTAAGTCAAGCAAAAAAGCAACGGTTAAATTGTCTTCCGGCAAGCTGATATTGAAAGCTGGAGCCAAAAAGACATTAAAACTCAAGAAAAAGAATGTAAAGAAGATCAAGTCTATGAAATGGACTTCATCCAAGAAATCAGTCGCTGCTGTCAGCAAAAAGGGAAAGATCACAGCTAAAAAGGCAGGCAAAGCAGTGATTCGCTGCAAGGTAAAATACATTGCAAAAGCTTCTAAGAAAGCGAAAACAAAGACATTGAAGTGTCGGGTTATTGTTAAAAAAAATACGAAGGCTGCACCGGTGGTTACAAAAGCACCGCAGAAAACTCCTGTAGTAACACCGACCACAGTGCCAACGGCTGCACCGACCTTAAGTCCGACATCGACGCCGGTCCCAACTCTGGCACCAACCGTAAGTCCGACATCGACGCCGGTTCCAACTCTGGCACCAACACTGGCGCCAACAGAGACACCGGATGATCCGGCAGTAACACCGGCACAGACCTATGCGACTTCATACAAGGGCATGACAGCGAATAATCCGCTTCTTGCCAATAGCTTTGCCTGTGACCCGACAGCCATCGAGTACAATGGCAGAGTATATGTGTATATGTCCAATGATACACAGGAGCATTACGGTCAGGGCGATGACGGAGAGAACGGATATGGTTATATCACCAGTATGCATGTGATCTCTTCTGCGGATATGGTTAACTGGACAGATCACGGAACCTTTAGTCTGGCAGGTGGGAAGGCAGATGGACTGGAAAGTTATTCCAATTGCTGTTGGGCACCATGTGCTACTTATAAAAAGGTAAATGGCAAAGATAAATTCTTTATTTACTATACAAACGGTGGTTATCAGATCAACGTTGCATCGGCAGATTCACCGACCGGCCCATTTTATGATGAGAGAAAGTCCAGCTTGTTAGGACCTTGGACAGATAATGAGTCGACGGGAGATGCTTTAGATCCAGCTGTATTTACCGATGACGATGGAAGCTCCTATCTCGTATGGGGCGGTGACTGCGCTCGTGAGGAGGGAAGCAAGAAATACCCACGTATTCGCAAATTGGCAGATAACATGATCTCTTTTGATGGAGAGGAAAAAGCGATCGAAGCACCATATTTCTTTGAAGATAGTGGTATTAATAAAATCGGTGACAAATATGTATATTCTTACTGTAGCGATTGGGGCACCAGAACCGGTCAGTACAAGGATCTGGGCATTTGCTCTATCGCATACATGGTTGCAGACTCACCGATGGGACCATACAAATATGTAGGAGAAGTGCTTCCAAACTGCGGCTCCGTGTTCAAAAAAGCGGATGGCTCTGACGATCTCGCTAATAACCACCACAGCATCGTACAATTTAAGGGTGAGTATTACATGTTCTACCATACGATGGTACTTCGTACTTCGATGGGAATCCATTTTGGAGGACGAAGTACACATGTTAATAAGCTGAATGTTAAGGCAGATGGAACCTTTGATATTGTACAGCAGGATCTTGATGGCGTACCACAGCTTGCTGATTTTGATCCATATCAGACGGTTTCCGGTCTTACTTCTTCGAATAATGCCGGAATGGGCGCACTTGAGACAAATGTAATATATCGCAAGAATGGTAAAGTTAATTATGTAAATTCGATCGATGGTGCTAAGATGCATACGATTAAAGACCGTGCAAAATATAAATATAGCTGGTTAAGCATCAAGGGTGCTAATCTGGGCGATAACGGTCCAAAAACGTTTCAGGCGAAGCTGAAAGGCTACGGACTGGGTAGTGTCAATTTGAAAGTGTGTGCAGATGCGCTGGATGGCACGGAGATCGTGAATACCACCGTAAACTTTGATGAGTACGGTGATGCCAAGATCGAAGTGCCGGCTGCAGCAGTGCAGGGCAAGCATGATCTGTATATTGAATTTGATGGATCTGTATTGGACTTCGAATCCTGGCAGTTTACAAAATAGGTAATTCGTATTTTTCATTCCATAAAGAAAGACAGTGGTTTCTACGTAACGTGGGGATCGCTGTCTTTTCGTATGGTCTGAATAGAAAATTACTTTGTGGCAATACGACGCTCGGCGATGTGATGCATTGCAAAACGCGGGTTATATTCGTTATATGATATGAAATTGTAAAAATTGCATAATAAATTTCTTATTACAAAATAAAAATTGTGCATTTTCACTTGATTCTATGGACGAGTTGGGGTATAATATAACCATTAAACAGCAAAGGAGTGGTAACTATGCAGTATATTATCAGCGGAAAGAATATCGATGTTACAGAAGGACTCAAGGAAGCCATCTATGAGAAGATTGGCAAATTAGAGCGTTATTTTACTCCGGAAACCGAAGTTCATGTGACGTTAAGTGTCGAGAAGGAGAGACAAAAGATCGAGATTACGATTCCAATGAAAGGAAATATTGTACGTGCCGAGCAGGTAAGCAATGATATGTATGTATCCATTGATCTTGTAGAGGAGATCATTGAGAGACAGCTTCGCAAATACAAAAATAAATTGGTAGATCAGCAACAGACGGCAGCTAGTCTTAGTAAAGCGTTTGTTGAGGAAGAGATCCACGATGATGATGAGATCAAGATCATCCGTTCTAAGAGATTTGCAATGAAGCCGATGGATCCGGAAGAGGCATGTATTCAGATGGATCTGTTAGGACATAATTTCTATGTATTCCGTAACGCAGAGACAGATGAAGTCAATGTTGTTTATAAGCGTAAAGGCAACACTTTCGGATTGATCGAGCCGGAATTTTAGAGAGATTATAGGTAAGGTATAAGATCCTTAGGGATTAGGTTAAGAGAAAGATAAGCGTGAGAAGACTATTTTGAGAGCAATCGATAAGTAGTCTTCTCTTTTTTTAAGAATGAGAAATTGCTGTTGGCACCCCTTGCGTTTGAAAGGGGATAATGATATACTTTAGATTGGTTTGTTATAAATTTTAGATTAGGAGATAATTATGAGTGTATTTACTAAGATTTTTGGTACTCACAGTGAGCGTGAGGTAAAGCGAATCATTCCGATTGTTGATAAAATTGAAGCATTAGCACCGGAATTTGAGAAGCTCACAGACGAGCAACTACAGGCTAAGACGCCTGAATTTAAGGAGCGCTTGGCGAACGGTGAGACATTGGACGATATCCTGCCGGAAGCGTATGCTACTGTCCGCGAGGCGGCTACTCGTGTATTGGATATGCGTCATTATAGAGTACAGTTGATCGGTGGCGTTATTTTACATCAGGGACGTATCACAGAGATGCGTACCGGTGAAGGTAAGACGTTGGTATCTACATTGCCGGCATATTTGAATGCGTTAGAGGGCAAAGGTGTCCATATCGTTACCGTCAATGATTACTTGGCAAAGCGTGATGCTGAGTGGATGGGCAAAGTACATGAATTTTTGGGACTCACGGTTGGTGTTATCTTAAATAATATGGATAATGATGAGCGCCGAGAGGCATATAACTGTGACATTACGTATGCAACCAATAATGAACTTGGATTTGATTATCTGCGTGATAACATGGTTGTATACAAGGAGCAGCTTGTACAGAGAAGTCTTCATTATGCGATCATCGATGAGGTGGATTCGGTATTGATCGATGAGGCGAGAACACCACTTATCATTTCCGGTCAAAGTGGCAAGTCAACTAAATTGTATGAGATGTGTGATGTTTTCGTAAGACAGTTGACCAAAGGTACTGCAAAAGAACTTTCCAAGATGGATATTCTCATGAATGAGGAACAGCAGGAAACCGGAGATTATGTTGTCGATGAAAAGGATAAAAATGCAAATCTGACAGAAGAAGGTGTGCGCAAGGCAGAGCGTTTCTTCCAGGTAGAGAACCTTGCAGATCCGGACAACTTGGAATTGCAGCATAATATCAACTTAGCGCTTCGTGCACATTCTTTGATGCATCGCGACAAAGATTATGTGGTAAAAGACGATGAGGTTTTGATCGTTGATGAGTTTACGGGACGTATCATGCCGGGACGCCGTTTTTCGGATGGTCTGCACCAGGCGATCGAGGCGAAAGAGCATGTTAAGGTCAAGAGAGAGAGTAAAACACTGGCAACGATCACGTTCCAGAACTTCTTTAATAAATACGAGAAGAAATCCGGTATGACCGGTACTGCGTTGACTGAGGAAAAAGAGTTCCGTGAGATTTACGAGATGGACGTTGTTGAAGTCCCTACCAACAAGCCGATTGCGCGTATTGACTATAATGATGCAGTATATAAGACCAAAGAGGACAAGTTCAATGCCGTTGTTGCTGACATTGTAGAGGCTCACAAGAAGGGGCAGCCTGTTTTGGTCGGTACGATCACAATTGATACTTCTGAGTATCTGAGTGCTAAACTTCAGAAAGCAGGCATTCCGCATAAAGTCTTGAATGCGAAGTTCCATGAGTTGGAGGCAGAGATTATTGCAGATGCCGGACAGAAGGGTGCCGTTACGATCGCAACGAATATGGCCGGTCGTGGTACCGATATTAAGCTTGGCGATGGGGTTACGGAACTTGGTGGTCTGAAGATCATCGGTACGGAGCGACATGAGTCCCGTCGTATTGATAACCAGTTGCGTGGTCGTGCCGGACGTCAGGGAGATCCTGGTGAATCCAGATTCTACATTTCTTTGGAAGATGATCTGATGCGTCTTTTCGGCTCAGAGCGAATCATGGGACTGTTTGATGCTATGCCGGACGGAGAGCAGGTAGAGCACAAGATGCTTTCCAGTGCGATCGAAAATGCACAGAAGAAGATTGAGGGTAACAACTTTGGTATTCGTAAGAATTTGCTGGAGTTTGACCGTGTTAATAATGAGCAGCGTGAGGTGATCTATA
>ULRI01002667.1_pt1 | contig 12267 bp, 11 predicted proteins | sample 1955291 | NCBI WGS metagenome assembly ULRI01 (sample SAMEA4835678, study PRJEB28245) | human gut metagenome | biome: gut microbiome; material: fecal sample | place: Denmark | collected 2008
GCGGCTTGCCGCCTGCAAAAATAGGCAAAAAAAGCGGGATAAAGCCAAGCGCCGGTTGCGATTCGCAATTTTTTCGTACCTTTGTTTCGCATACTGCGGATATGGTGTAATTGGTAGCCACGTCAGACTTAGGATCTGATGCCTTACGGCGTGGGGGTTCGAGTCCCTTTATCCGCACAAAGGAGCCTTCGTCCGGGGCTCCTTTTTCGTTGTCTGTTCGGCGTAAAAGAAAGAAAATCGTTGTATGTCGCCGTTTTCGAGGGATTCGGACGATTTCCCGAACCGGACGCGGAAAGCAATCCGGAAAAAACGCCGGATGGCAAAAAGGCGGGCAGAGGCGATTTCGGACCTCCGAAAACGGAATCGCCACCTCGAAAACTTATAATGAGCTGTTATGCTGTATTTTGAATCGCAATAATTCTCTCTTGCAGGTATTTTGTTCCCCCCCCCAAAAAAAATAATCGACGTCATGAGACATTTGCCATCCTTTTTTTGAAATCTTATTGGTACGATTAAGCAAGGTATCTCATGCCTATAAAATAATTGGTCTGTTTGACCGGGATCAAGAACCGACTGTTAAGGATCTTGATAAAGATCGCCCGGAATATGAAGATTATGGTATATGGAAATCGCATCTGTTCGTGTCCATATATTTCCTTGCCCCCCCCCAGCCTATCCAAAAGCGCGTGGTAGATCGGAAAAGTATTGCATCTTAGGGCAGTACCCATGTCCGGTACAAACCGGTTGATAGGTTGTATCAACAATAAGAATTCATTGCAAATATCCTTGCGAAAACATTTCCGGGGGCTTCCAATAGAGTGCGAACGATCGATTATAAACGATTTTCGCTTTTATTCTATTTATCATTCATCACGTCCGCGTTTTGTCTGCATTTGATTCAGTAACGGAAAGTCCTGCCGATTATTGAAACCTGACAGGACTTTGGATTTTATCTTTACGGAGATCTAACAGTAAGATTATACTACAATCTTTTTCTGAAAACAGTTGTCTCCGTCTCACATGGTAGCACGTTCTCGCGTCCTGAATACTTAATTTATTCTGATGACTTCGGCTGCTATCTGCTTGAACTGCGGCAAGGCGTTTCCGATGGGCGCTCCGATATAAGTAGGATCGCAAACAAGGTATTTACGATCGTCAAGCATAAGATAGTCTCCTGCAATCTCTTCACCGAAAGATACCGCAGTAGCCAGATGGTTCGGATAATGGAGCAACACGACGTCCAATCCGAGCAGGTCGCGCACCAAAATCGAATAGAAAATCGCGCGATCCTCGCAGTCCGAATAAGGGTAATAGAGCGTTTCGTCGGCGAAAAGCGGTCGTTCGTACCCGAACTGCTCCTCATCTGTTTTATACTCGAAAGCCGTTTGTACGAAATCGATCAGCATATTGGCAGCCTCCGATTTCGATTTTCCGGCAATACACCGGCGCAGAACGGGATACAACTGCTTCTTTGCCCATGCACTCAACGAACTCCGAGAATATAAATCCCATCCGATACGGGGGTATTCGTCGTAAAAGTCGATCAAATTACGGTTGGTTTTAACGATAGCCGAAACGTCGGGATAACGTTCTGATGCGAACCGACGCGGTTCGGAAGGACGGATCGCCAACAACGGTTCCGTAGTAATTTGCAATGAGAAAAACTGTTCTTTCGGAAATTCGCGGTCGAAAACGTGAAACGACTGCTGCCGTACGGTTGGGTCTGCCACGTAATAGCGGTGTCCGTCGACGGTCAAATAGGGCATTTCATATATATCGTCTTCGGATGGCAACAACAACACGAGCCGGTCGTCGGTACGGGCAATACGCACTTTATATCCCGATTGAGTCAGAATATACATTTGCAACAGACGAGCTTCGTTCCGTTCCGAATCTGAAAAAAATGCGGTTGCCATACATTCGACCAAACGCATGTAACCCCAGTCGCAAAGACGCAGCCGGTCGCGCCATGCAAGGCATTCGGCGACGATCGTGAGATAAGCATCCGACGACAATCGTGTCCACGCATCGGCCACCGCATTTTCATTGATATTTCGCAATGTGAAATGATGGCCTGCATCGAGCGATACCGTACAGGGAGTGCCGTAAAACTCGAATGCGAATGACGGCTGTACGGGCCGTTCCGGTACCGGTAGCGGAACGACCGGCTGCGGGGGCCGTACGGGATCGGGACTCGGGATCACGTTGTCGAATGGAATCGGGTCGTTCGACGGCCCTGCATTCGGGTCTTTTACCGCCGGTCGCGGCGGCTCGGGACGGTCGGGAACCGGCTCGGCAGGCTGCGCATCGAACTGCGGCCATGCGCGACGCATATATTCCGCAAATTCGGCATTTACGCGGTCGCGGTACTCCTTGAAGGCGTCTTGCTGCTCGGTCTTGTAGTAATTGAAGTCGGACAGCGCGCGTTTCCGATATTCATCGAAAGACTGGGCGGAGATTGTGGCGGTCAGACCAAGACAAATCCATGAAAAAAGTAAACGCATAATGCAAAGAATTATTAAAAAGAGATAAGTGGTATAATCTCCAGCCCATCCCTCAAAGATTTATTGATCGATGACCGGTAAACGATCGGTACTCTCGCGTGAACATCCAATCAACGGATCGGGACGTTCTTGAATGTTATTTCGGAGCCGGTCATATTGTATTGTGAGTTCGGGTAGGCGTAAACTCCGATCAGGGCCGTAATTGCGGTTGCGGATGCGGGGACATCGTCGATAGTTATCGTCCCTTGGCATGGCATGCCTTCCGGAAAGCTGGTATTCAATATATTCACTCCTGTTGTCGATGCGTTTCGAAATGTCATGGCGGGGTAGGGATATTCTTTGCCCGTATTATCCGAGATTACCGATTTGCTGCCTCCTTGAATAACCGACATAGCCGATGGGGGATAGATCCGCCAATCGTCGATCGTCCCTAATCCGTCGTTTTCGAGCGTATAGGTAAATACAACGGATGATCCGCTGCGTTTGCAACTGACGATATGAGGCTTGACCCGATAGTCGCACGAGGTGATTGATGCTGATGAGTAATCTTCCTGATCTGCGTCATCCGCTCCTCCTCCGTCCGATGATTTTTTTTGCGCCGTGATATTGAGTTGATATTCGTCATTACCTGCGTCGATGCAGAGCGTGCAATTTTCATTCGTGGAATACATTCTCGAACGGTCGATTGTCAGAATGATTTCTTCCGTCCGCTGGGATATTTCATAATCCGGGATTATGCCGCTGGTTTTATTCAGACTGACCCATGAACCGATGCAGTCTTTCAGATAAGCCGTGTAACTCGTTGCCGAATGGTGCGATTTGAGTTTCACGGTTGCGGTTGTCCGAGTCAATCCGAACGCAATGGCCGATGCCGGCGAAATTTCCGTAAAGGGAGTTTGTTCTGCCGGTAAATAGTTGCAGGACACAATGAACGGAATGACTTTTTCGCCGGTTGCCACATACAACGTTGTAGATACGTTGCTCGAAATCTCCGAACGATTCACTTCTATGGCTACCGTGGCGCTTTCCGTTTTACGCAGCGAGCCGGATGATGGAACGATCGATGCGATCCACGCAGGATAATCATTCGAAATATTCCAATCGACGATACCGTTATAATCGACATTGGATAGCTGTAACGTCTTGATGGTTTCAGTCGTGCCGAAATCCAATTGTTCGGGGGTAATGGAAAGGGTGTAGCTTGCTGCCGGTTTGACCGAAACAAAGATAGGGATGGATTCCCCGTCGGCAACTACGATGAAGGTCGTTGAGCACTCATTCGTGATCGAAGAGCGATCGACTTCAACGGTTACGGCGCTCGATTTTCCCATGTCGGTTTGGCCTTGCAGCGGCGAAACGGTCAGCCAATTCGCCACGTCCGTAATCAACCAGTCGATGCTTCCCGCATTTCCTATGTTCTGAATCGAGAAAGAGAGCTTCGTATATTCCGTCCCGAAGTTCAATGTTGTGGTGGTCAGTTTGATTTTGCTGCTGACTGTTTCCGGTGTAAGGACGAGGTCGCAGGAATTTCGCGTCCCTGCCGAGACCGTTATCTGCCGACTGTTGGTCGTGTATCCCGTGGCCTGCACCTGTAATTTATATTGACCCGGCTCAAGGCTTGTGAATTCATAACGGCCATCGGTACTTGTAGTCGAAGATATATTGCCCGGTGCCAGTACGACGTCCGCACCGCGGACGGGTTCTTTCGTTTCCACATCGGTGATAATACCGTAGATACCGCCGAAAGTATCCACTTCGCTCTCGCTGCATCCGAAACAAAGCAAGAGCATCAAGAAAAGAGAAAAACGTTTCATAAGATGATGAATATCCGTTAAAAAGTAACCGCTGCGACCATTCCGGCACTGCCGTCCGGCATCACGGCCGGTACAAAAGAGTATGTTTGTCCGTTGCTATTTCTCCGACGGACCGCGATGCGTCGTGCTCCGGGAGCCGCTATCGCATCGATTAAATTATAGACGTAGAGTGCGGCGGCGGCTCCGATGCAAATATTGCGTGCAGTAGCGAAATGGTCGGCTTTGGTCGAATAAGTTTTTATGTGATTTATATTGTGTGTTTGGGCTATTTTCCGGGCATAGTCCGAACGCAGGCTTTCGGTAAAGACGATTCCTGCCGCTAATGCCGCACAACCCCCGAGGATCAGGCCGCCCTTGAGATTGGCTCCTTTGTGGAATTGGCCCCAGCCCGGAATGATAGCCGACCGCCACAGTCCGCGGGCGCCGTAGGATGACGTTGTCGAGATAATCGAAAAATCGGCATGATGTCCTTGTCTCTCAACAGCGTAAAGAGCATAATACTCGTATATTTTCGATCCTCCGCGAAATGAAGTTTTCCAATATTCGTCGATACGCCGGGATCGTATCGGCTGCGATTCTCCGTCTACCTGCAACTCCAATTGATAAAAATCGGAGGAATAACCATGTATTCTGTCCGAAGAATATTGCTGTGTCGAAGAATCTTCATAAATTTCTCTTACCGAAACCTTATCCGTGCGTTCGACGCCGGCAGACAATTCCTGCATGACGGACGTTCTTGCTCCGGACAATGAACTTCCCATGTCCGAATGCACTTCAACGAAGTAAAAATCGCTGGCGTAGTTGCAGGGAACATTCCCGACCCATTGGGGTTTCAGGGGCGAACTGTTTTGAGCCGAGGATCGTATGACACTCCCCAATAATAGGATAAATGCTCCCAAAATACGATAGCTCATGTTTTATTCCGTTAAACGTTCTAAAATTCGCCGACGGAATTCATTGTGCCGTTGTTCAATTTTTGTTCGGTCGTCTTGAGAAATTTTATCTTGAACACTTCGTTCTATTTGGTCGACCAATGTATTCTCGTCTCCGGCATATTCCATACATACGAAGACGGTGAACTGATTATTCGATTTAAGATATCTTGTCGTTTTGATGGTATGAATATTCCGGACGACCTGCTGGGCAATACCCATTGCTAAATCGTTTGCTTCTCCCGATTGATCGGCTACCGATTGTCCCGATTGATCGTCTGCTGCGTATTTTTCCATTGAAATACCCATGTCCTCGGTGGCAGATAAGATAGCCGATTCGATCTTGCGAGCGAACATTGCACGGGCTTGCAATTCCGCGATATTCCGTGCCGTCGCTTCTTTGAAGTGCTGTCCGTTGCCATAGGCTCTGTTACAGGGCGACTGTTCGTATAATTCGATACACGGTTCCGCCTCGACAACTTTCCCATAAGGATTGACAGTCTTTGAGGCAACTGTTTTTTTAGAGCTTCCGCAAGCAACAAACAAGAACGCTCCGGCGAGGACAGGCAAAACATACGACTTTTGCATAGTAAAATTGATATTTAATTAAACAATAGTTTCAATTTTACCGTCCGGCTCCTATACGGTAGGCTGATACAAAAAGAAAGTGTGGAGTCGATTTCGTTTATCTCAAAGAAGGTTCTGACAAAACCCAAGCAAGAATAAACGATACGGATACCCCACACTTGAATAGATATGGGATCCATGAGCAATGAAAATGCCCGATCGCATATATCTAAACAAGAAATGAGTGCTGTTCGTCGTCCTCTTGCTTTTGAAAACTGTCAGATTTTCTTTGAGGAACAGTGCGAAAACACTTTCTGTATGTCTGCCGCATCTGCGACAAGACAAAAATACAGAATAATTTTCACATAGAACAACACTCATATAAAATTCAGTGCAAATTTCCGCAAAACAATTTTTTATTCCAAATGCGGAGCCCCTTGAAATGCAACTTTGTTATTTCCAATTTGGGATTATTTGCATATGGTATAAAAAGCCGGCGGCACCATAAATGCCGTCGCTGTTACCTCCGTTGAACGGAGAAATATCATGCGCATCCTCGTCTGTCGCGAATATTTCTGTGATACCTCTTGTATTTCGGTGTCGAATAGGCATGAACGGACACTTCCGGGCATGCGATGTTTTCATTACAGGGTATCATTGCAAAATATAGAGACCGATTATTGTAGTAGACTTGTTTTTGTTTGGCCTCGGTTTATATTTGTGGGATTCTGGCGATATTTTCATGCTCCGGCTTTCCGTCTTCGGTTGTATGTTCTGCCTCAAGTCCGTTTTTCGATTTGTACCTGAAATCACTTTCATACACTGAATTACGTTGAGCGTAAGATGCAGTTTGCGATGATCTTTTTCATCTGCGACGACTCGCATCGCTACTTTTTTCACCGGACGATTTGAAGCAAGTCCATATACCTCTCTTGAGTTGAGTGAATACTCAATCTGAGGATAGGAGATTTGCGGACTTACAGAATTCCTGATTTGTAGAATTATCTTGCCGCATGGGAGAAATATATCAAACAGAATATCCGCTTCAATCGTTGCGCTTTCAACATGAGATAATGAGGTCGAGAATCGAATCCGATTGTCTCGCCGCTTGTTTCTCCGGCTTGAATGGCCGCAGACAAAACTGTCGAACGAAGATTCGATGCCGGGCGGTTCAATTCTGTCCGAGCCGTGTTCGTAGCTTTTGGACGATTTCTCAATTCCTGTAATTTTTCCGGGATCGGAAAAATACAACGACTACAAATCAAAAATTTGCGTCGAAATTTACAAACAATTTTCCGATATATTCATAAACGCTTTAATTGTTCCTGTTGATCGGATTCACCGCAACCTTCGTCATTACCTCTTTCTCCTCGGTGCGGCTTGCGGCAAGCATCAGCGTCAGAGCGACCGATGTGTTGTTATCTCAAATGCGCGGACCGTCGGGGCGGTAGAGAATCCGTTGTTTTCCAAGAACCAGAGGAACAGGAACGCCGCAATACGCTTGTTGCCGTGGCTGAACGAGCGGTTCTTGACCGTCGGGTAGGGGGGATTGGCCGTCTTTTTCCTCGACGTTCGGATAGAGATTCCGACCGCCTCGGATTTCGTAACATCCTTCGCAACCAAGACATTGGAGAGCAGGCGGACGGCCAGTTTCCGTTCCTCCGACTGCTCGGCTTTTGTTTGGTTATGGACGGAATGATCCTTTATAAGGTATTCGTTCAGCACTTTGTTCGCCCGGATACGGAACTGCGTGGTGTTTCTGGAGTTGACACGATAACCTACCGATGGAATCATATCGAGGTTGTAATATGGAACCATACGCCGCACTTGCCGTAGTCCCTCCGAACTTGTGCAATTATTGCGCAAGTTGTTTCTCTCTCCAATTCGGACGACTCATAAAATTCATACCTTATTTATAATAAAAGTGAAATTTCCAACATCGAATTACGACACGAATAAAAAAACTCGTATTTGAAAACAGATTGCTATGGAGTGAGCATCGGTACGTTTCGACGGTATGGGGTTCGAATATATAAGCTCGGAAAATTCAAATTCCTGCTTTATCGAGCTGTATTTCGAGCCCTCGCGGCCCATATTCCGGAATATCATGAACGGGCCGTGGTTCGATCCGCGAAGGAGCCGCATGCGACCGTTCGCTCGGGATGCGGGAGCGACGATCCTATTTAGTCGAATCGCATTATTGGAAAAACACGATGTTACGAGGTATCGAATTGCACGCACGCTCAGTCGAGCGGTTGTGTTACGAAAATGTTAAATTTATTTATTTATTTCGTAAAATATTTGCATAAGTCGAAAGAAGGTTCTATCTTTGCCACGAAGTTTTGAAGGTTTCAGGGAGTGTTTTCCGCTGTCGGCGGATCTCCGGCAGGTTCGGTGTCGCAGGGCAGGGAAAGCAATCCGTTAGGTTAGTAGTTTTAGGTTGGTTGAGAAAAACTGAAGATTCGGGCCGGGCCCGTTTCTGAGGTTTTTCTTTTTTTTGCGGATATTCGTACGAAAAACGGAAGGCTCCATGGGTGAAGAGGCTTCCGTAACCGTACGAAAACGGTCGTTCCCGCAGCCTTGTGATTCGGCTACCGACCTATGCCGAGCCGGTTCAGCGCATCGCGGTCGATGTCGACCGAGACGTCGCCCAGTGCATAACAGCCGATATCGTAGGGGTTGTAGTAGAAGGTGATGCCGTTTTCGGTAACGGCGAAATTCCCGGTGGGGCCGATGTATTCGGGAAAGAATCCCTGCTCGGCCAGCCCTTCGTCGCTCGATACGCCGCAGCGGTCGTAGAGCCGGTTGCGGATGAGCGAATCGAGTACGGTGAGCTGGGCGGGGGTGAAAAGATCGTCCAGCGTCAGTTCGTATCCGCCCGCAAGCGAGTAGTTGTGCGCCATGGTCGCATACATGCCGTGGGCGCCGCCCGAGTAACCCGAGGAGCGGATCGTATAGACGAGCAGCGTGTCGATGACCGTGGCCTCCGATTCGGACGATTCGCTGTATTCCCGTACGGGAGCGTCCGTCGAAACGGGCCCGCTTTCGTCGGACCGCAGATCGTCCCGTATCTGCCGACGGACGTGTTCGAGGGCTGCCGCGATCGCTTCTGAGGCTGTGCCGGTGAAGTCTTCCAATCCGAAGAAATATTGGATGTTGGCCTCCTCGATGGCCTGCAAGGCCGGCGAATGGGAGGCATTGGCGATCGAGGTGAAACGATATTGCACATCGTAGCCGACCGGACCGCAGACGAGCGTGGTGTCCATGGCGAGGAGTTTGAATTCCGGTGCAGGTGATTTCGGGCCGCAGGCCGCGGCAGCCCAGAGAAGGACAACGGCGCCAAGACGGAACGCATGTTTCATAGTACGGAGGTATTTGGTAGGACAAATATAGCTAAAATGCCGGTGTCGGCGCCGCATAGTAAAAAAAATATCAGATTCGGGCCATAATTTTTTGGAGATTCGAAAGAAGACGTTATCTTTGCACCACGAAACTCGACAATGGTGGATTCATCTAAGGGTTAGGATACATGCCTCTCACGCATGACATAGGGGTTCGAATCCCCTATCCACTACCAGACGACCGTACGGAAGTGCGGTCGTTTTGCATGTCTATCCTCCGGCGGCGTTGCAGCCGGGCCGCCCGGCCGGAGACGACGGCCTTTCCGGCACGAAGAGGGGCGGTCCGCACTGCGAGCCGTAAGGGTTGGCGGTTGACCGGCGAATCTCGGCAGTTGGGAATCGCTTCTGCCGGAGTTCGCTTCGGCGGGGGGCCGTTATACGGAACTCTGTCGGACAGCCTCTTGCGCAGAACGGAAGAGCGCTTCCGGTTTTGCGCCGGATGCTGCCGGAAGGCGGAGGAGCAGGAGCGAGGGGGAGGGATTTTCGTCCGAAGGTTTTCTTCGTTTGGGCGAAATGATGTATCTTTGAACCATTTCATTGAGCCGAGCGCAGAGCCGAACTCGTTCGGGCTCTGCCGAGGCGGGAAATGGACGAAATAAATTCAACTTTTTTCTCGGCAATTCCGCATGGCCCGTTATACGAATAAGGAGATTTTGAAAATCACGTTTCCCGTGTTGGTCAGTCTGCTGATGGAGCAGATGATCGGTCTGACCGATACGATCTATCTGGGACATTACGGGGACGGACAGACCGAGCTCGGGGCTTCGGCGCTCGCCGGCGTGTTTTATATGGTGATTTTCATGTTGGGTTTCGGCTTCAGCGTCGGGGCCCAAGTGCTGATCGCACGCCGCAACGGCGAGGGGCGATACCGCGAGATCGGCCCGATCTTCATGCAGGGTACGCTCTTTCTGTTGTTGCTGGCGGCGGTGCTTTTTACGTTGTCGCAGTGCTTCGCCCGGGATGTTTTCTCGTGGATGATCGGCACGGAAGCCGTGCGCCGTGCGGCGGGCGACTATCTCGAATACAGGGTTTACGGCTTTTTCTTCTCGTTCACGGCCCTGATGTTCCGTGCTTTCTACGTCGGGACGACCCGCACGCGCATTCTGACGGCCAATTCGGTGGTGATGGTGCTGACCAATATTCTGCTCAATTATCTGCTGATCTACGGCAAAGGAGGATTCCCCGAAATGGGGATCGCCGGTGCAGCCATCGCCTCGTCGGTGGCGGAAGGGGTTTCGGTGCTTTTCTTCGCGGTCTACACCTATTTTCGAATCGACTGGCGGCGTTACCGCCTTTTCCGTTTCCGAGGTTTCGACCCCGTGCAGCTCCGTCAAATTTTGCGGGTGTCGGTCTGGATCATGTTGCAGGAGGGGATGGCCTTCCTCAGTTGGTTTATTTTCTTCGTCTGCATCGAACATCTCGGAGCCGCCGAACTGGCCGTAACGAACATGGTGCGCAGCATTTCGTCGGTGGTCTTCCTCTTCGTCAATGCGTTCGCCTCGACGGCCAGCTCGCTGGTGAGCAACCTGATCGGATCGGGTGAGGCGGATGCCGTGATGCCGCTCTGCCGCCGGATGACGGGGCTCTGCTTCTGCTTCGTCGTGCCGTTGGCCGTGCTGCTCGCGCTCTTTCCCTCGGAAGCGCTCGGGCTCTACTCCGACAATGCGGCGCAGGTGGCCCGCGGCGTGCCGTCCATGTGGGTGATGTTGTCGAGTTTCGTCGTCTGCGTGCCGGCTTTCGTCTACCAGTTCTGTGTGTCCGGTACGGGCAACACGCGCATGACACTCGCGATCGTGCTGGCGGCCATCGTCTTCTATGTCGGCTACACGGTGTGGCTCACCTTCGGACTGCGGGCCGATGTCGCCGTCTGCTGGACGACCGACCACCTCTACTACTTCGTAACCTTCGTGCTGTCCTATCTTTACATGCGCGGCGGACGCTGGCGGATGCGCCGGATCTGATGCGGAAAGAAAAAAAGACGGCCGGAGCCGTCTTTTCTGTCGCAGACCGTATGCACGTCATTTCTCGAATTTGCCTTTGAATTTTTCGAGTTGGCGTTTCAGGGCGTCGATCGCTTCGTCCACCGACTCTTCGAAAGCCTTCGAACGGTGCTCGGCGACCAGATCTTCGCCCGGCATGTGCAACGTAACGGTGGCTACCTTGTTTCCCTTTTCGTGGTCTTTATCGAGTTTCAGAATGACCTCCGCTCCGGTAGAGCGCTCGGCGAAACGGTCCATCTTGGCCATCTTCGCCTCTACGAAATCGACGAGCCTGCGGTCGGCATCGAACTTCACTGACTGAATCTGTACGTTCATAGCTGTGCAATTAAATAGGTTAATTACTTCCCGGACTTTCCGCGCGGGTGGGCTTTGGTGTATATGCTCTGCAACGTGGCGATGCTGTTGTGCGTGTAGACCTGTGTCGCTTGGAGGGATGCGTGGCCGAGAAGCTCCTGAATCTCCCGCATGTCGGCTCCTCCGTTCAGAAGGTGCGTAGCGAAAGTGTGTCTCAGTACGTGGGGACTTTTCTTGCCCTGCACCCCGCCGCGCTGCAATTCCGCTTTCACGACCCTGTAAACCACGCTGCGGGATATACGTTCTCCTTTCTGAGTTAAAAATAGTGCTTTTTCCGCAGAGTTGCAAATATTTTGCCTCTCAATGATGCCGAGGTAGCGTAAAATTTTTTCCCGTACGAAATCGAGGACCGGTACGATCCTCTGCTTGTCGCCTTTGCCCCGCACGCGCAGCGACGTGTAGTCGTCCGTGAAATCGCTGCGGTCGGTGCCCACCAGCTCGGCGAGGCGAAGTCCGCAGGCGTAGAACATGAGTACGATCAGTGCGTTGCGCTCTGTGATGAAATCGTCGCTTTCGGTTCCGCAATCGTGTACGATATCCGCCATGCGGCTCTGAGGAACGAAGACCGGAAGTCGTTTCGGCGTCTTGAGCGAACAGATGGTGCGGCAGATATCCTCTGCGGTACGGCCCGTGCGGTGGAGCCAGCGGAAGAAGGAACGCAGCGAAGAGACCTCGCGGTTCATCGAGGCGGCGCC
>ULRI01005300.1_pt1 | contig 11772 bp, 7 predicted proteins | sample 1955291 | NCBI WGS metagenome assembly ULRI01 (sample SAMEA4835678, study PRJEB28245) | human gut metagenome | biome: gut microbiome; material: fecal sample | place: Denmark | collected 2008
ATCCCCAAAGACCGCTACTACCTCTATCGCAGCCATTGGAATAAAGATGTGGAAACCCTCCATATCCTACCCCATTGGAACTGGGAAGGCCGCGAAGGAGAAGTAACTCCCGTATTCGTCTATACCAATTACCCCACCGCCGAGCTCTTCATAAATGGCAAAAGTCAGGGGAAACGCACCAAAGACCTGTCAGTAACCGTCCATAATAGTGGAGACTCTCTATCGACGGCGAACTTCAAACGGCAAAAACGCTACCGTCTGATGTGGATGGACACCAAATACGAACCGGGGACTGTCAAAGTCATCGCCTATGATAAAGACGGAAACGCAGTTGCCGGAAAAGAGATGAAAACAGCCGGTAAACCCTATCGTATCGAACTGACAGCCGATCGCGACAAAATCATGGCCGACGGAAAAGACCTCTCGTTCGTAACGGTGAAAGTCGTGGACAAAGACGGAAACCTCTGCCCCACGGCAGCCAATGAAATAACCTTTAAGGTAAAAGGAAAAGGATACTACCGGGCAGGAGCCAACGGCGATCCCACATCGTTGGAATCGTTCCAAGCCCCCCACATGAAAGTATTCTCAGGCATGATGACCGCCATCGTATCATCGACCGAAGAACCGGGAAAAATCACCCTCGAAGCTACATCTAAGGGTTTGAAAAAAGCTACCCTCGTTATCGAGAGCGGCAAATAATCGATACATATAGTCCCGTAACAACATTCGCCCCTGCGTTGTATCGAACAAAACGCAGGGGCGAATCGTTAAAAAAATGAAGCATTCAACCTCTCCCCTGCCGTGTCCCGCAGCATTGCGGGATATTTCCGTAAGGAAATATAAGGGAGAAAGACAAACACTATACATCGTAAGGTATTAACACCTCCCCTGTGTTTTGCAACGCAAAATATAGGGGAGGTGTCCGCAAGGATAGAGGGGTTAAAATGACAGAGGGATTAAAAAACATCGACTGTAACAGTAACAAATCGGGTATCACACTCTCCCCCTGTGTCGCACAGCGATATAGGGGGAGTGCCCATAGGGCGAGAGGGTTGAAATATACAAATGCAATCCACACTAATTATCGATGAACCTTAATCTCTACTTACCAAGAACGAATAAAAAACACCCCCGGCACAGAACGCTCTGTATCGGGGGATTTTGCAAGCCGCAAGTGCGGATTTTTTGTTGAATAATTATATGCCTTTCGGCAGCAGGCAACCTGCTTGTTTTCTAATAATTGGTCTTACCTTCGTGAGACTTCAAAACAGGTTCTCAAATAGTTCCGTTTTGTTCCAACATCAACGTTTTGGTAGGCTGGTCGCAAACCTCGGTAGGACCGAAATATTGTATAGGACCGGGATAAACATAGCACGTGTTCATAGCCCACTCGTCACGATGTGCGGCGAAATATTTGAAAGGAGCCCCATCGAGGCGAACCAATGCTTTTTGTATAACAGGTTTCATTTCTCCGTGACGACGTTCCATATTCATCATCATAGTCACAGGCACGCCCCCGGCAATCCACTCGCTGGCCGGTTTGGTCGTGTTGCGAACCGACGACATATAACCCGTTTTACCCTCGCCTACCAACAGTGCTGCGGTATAACCGAGAGAATAACAATAGTCGGCATCGAAATTGGAAGGATCGGCACAACGGCCTTCGTAACCGAAGAAGTGGAATTGCGTAGCGAATTTACCCACGAATTTCCCTTCGGCTTTCATTTCGGCCAAACGACGTCCAACCATCTCGCCCAACAGTTTTTCGGTTTCGATAAGCGATACCTGAACATTTCCGTGGGGGTCGCGGTCGAGCGTGAGCTGACGGGCGACACCTTCGGGCAGGCTGGCATAGATAGCCGAATTTTCGGGAGAAAGGTGTTTGATGATATAATTGATTTGTTCCGATTTCTTAATCATTGCGAATTCCGAACCATTCGCAGCCAGATAGTCGTTCAACTCGGCGATAAGGCGCTTCATGGCAGGGATAAATTCGATAAGTCCTTCGGGAATCAACACCGTTCCGAAGTTGTTACCTTTGGCGGCACGGGCAGCCACGATTTCGGCGATATAGTTTACTACATCGTCGAGAGTCATCTGCTTGGCCTCGATTTCCTCCGAAATCAAACAAATATTGGGCTGAGTCTGCAAAGCGCATTCCAAAGCGATATGCGAAGCCGAACGTCCCATCAGCTTGATAAAGTGCCAATATTTCTTAGCCGAGTTACAGTCGCGTTGTATGTTACCGATTACTTCGGAATATACTTTACAAGCCGTATCGAAACCGAAAGAAGACTCTATCATCTCGTTCTTCAAGTCTCCGTCGATAGTTTTCGGGCAACCGATTACCTGAACTCCGGCTCCGATTTGTTTATAATATTCGGCGAGTACGCAAGCGTTGGTATTGGAATCGTCGCCACCGATAATAACGACAGCTTTGATTCCCAACTCTTTAATAATTTCGAGACCACTGTCGAATTGATCCTTCGTTTCCAGTTTGGTACGTCCCGAACCGATAATGTCGAATCCGCCCGTATTGCGGTAGTCATCGATAATATCGGCTGTAAGTTCCATATATTTATGTTCGATCAATCCGCCGGGGCCTAAAAGGAAACCGAACAAACGGCTCTCTTTATTCAGAGCTTTAAGACCGTCGAAAAGACCAGAAATTACATTATGTCCACCGGGAGCTTGACCGCCGGAAAGGATAACACCCACATTGATAGCCGGATATTCTTTCTTTGCAGCTGCTTCGAAACGGAGAACAGGCATGCCGTATGTGTTAGGAAATAACTTAGCGATAGCCTCCTGATCGGCAACCGATTGCGTGGCCTTGCCTTCGACGATGGTAACGCCGTTTTTAATAGCTTCGGGCAACTTAGGCTGATACGAAGCACGAGCGGTTTGAAGTGCACTTTTCTTCATTGTAATCTCTTTTGTTTATGTAAGTTTTATATTTCTTTCGGATTTGCAAATTTCGTATTTTTTTTTCAAAGAGCCAAATACAGAAATATTAAAATCATATCGGACAAAACGGTCGATAAACATTACCCCACGCTTCACTCCTCGTCATACCCGAAAGATTTCCCGGAAAAGAAATCTCCGGTAATCATCAGACGTGAAATATCCCACGCTTGCGTCTGCCTCGAATACAAAGGAGACCGACGGTTTCCCAAAGAACTTCCGTCCCAATAAACAGCACTCTCGACCGGAGTACGGAACAAACTATATCCCAAACCTTTCCAACCGTATTCGTTACACCCCATGACATCGAGCAATGTCGGATATACATCGATTTGCCCCGCCGTCTCCTCATAAGAAATCGTGTACGGAGTATTCAATAAAACTAACGCTACCTCACGGTCGGCAAGTGTCCTATGCTCGCGCCCGTCCAACACATTTTTACCCAACTCGTCATGGTCCGAAACAATAGCGATTACCGAGCGTTCGTACAGCCCGCACGCTTTCAGCGAATCGAGAAAACTGCCCAACTGTCTGTCGAGGCGATGAAAAGCCTCCATCGTGTTGACCAACTCGCTCGACTCGGTCGGGTATCGGGAAAGAGCCGTGGGATTGGACGGAGCCTTGTTCGGAGCATGTGTCGAGATAGTCACTATCTGAGAGAAAAACGGCTCTTGTGTCCATTTCAAAATAGAAAGACTTTCGGCAAACAGAACCGAATCGCTCAAAGTCTCGCTCGCACCGAACGATGTTTTATCATATAAAGTTTCAAAACCGTATGCCGGAGAAGTTTCCGCCTGATTCCAATCCTGAGCCCGGTCGCATACGATATTCAAAGTCCGATAACCTTTATCTCTCAACGCATGCCCCAAAGCCGGATAGGTGTTTCCGCCGTACAGCACGGCGGTCGCTCCTACCTTCGCAGGTAAAAGCCCAGTATTGAATATCAAGTGGCCGTCGCTAGACCGACCGTCTTTTACTTGCGAAATTAAATGGAGAGCCGAAAATGTGCCTTCTTCGGACAGTAGACGATTGAGCCGGGGCATAATCTCCACCCCGTTCACTGTCCGGTTCAATAACCACGAATTCATCGATTCCACGACGATAAGAATAAGATTCCTTCCCGGTTCTACGGCATATCTATTATCACCATAACGCGGCATATCGTCAAGATAAGATTCAACGGTTTTCCGTTCCTCGGCATTCAGCTCTCCACCCTGCAAAAGCGAAGAGACAAACGCATAGCACGTATAAGGTACGACACCGTTAAACACCACGTACTCACGATAATTATAAGGCGTAATGAAAGCCGTCCACGGAGACTCTTGATCGGAAGGCGCACGATGATAAATATGATGAGCTCTGACCGCATAGGAGGACAAAGCTATCGACAACGATACGAAGGCGGCAACCGCTCTGGTACGTGAAGACGGATAATGACGCTGTTTCCTGAAATAGAAAATATACCCCGCCAAAAGTAACAGAGTGGGAAAGAACACAAATATATCGCGTAACCGTATCAATCCCCTCACGCTGTTAAGCAGCACATCGTTGACGTTATTCACGAGAAGGAACGACGAATATGGCATAATATCCTCATAGACACGAGCATATAAAGTCTGGATAAGACAAAAAACGTCGAACAGAAAAAGCGGAATAAACACGACCCACCTCTTGTTCGTAAAAAAGAAAAGAGGCAACGACAATAAAAAAGCATCGCCCACAGTCGGCGCAAAAGCCGAAAGCGTATCGCCCACAGGCTTTCCCTGTGGAAGAAGGATACGCAAATCGAAAATAGTCGAATATTTCAACCCGATATGTAAATATTCGATAGGAAACATAAAGCAACAGACAGTAAGCAGATAAAACAACAGATACTGTCCCTCGCGGTTCCAAGAAAAAACTCGTGCCGAAAATTTATCCAACCACATTTGCATTCGATAACATTCGATGCAAATGTAATGAAATAAAAATTTATAGTATTATTTTATACTGAAATATCCTTTGGTAATTATTTTTTCCGAAATATCCCATGCCTCTATCTGCCGGGAGGCCAAAGAATCGCCTTCGTTACCGTAAACTGTCCCATTCCAACCGGCCGCACTTCCGACCGGAGTGCGCAAAATACTGTAACCTAAACCCTTCCATGCATAATCATTACAATTCATTACATCGAGTAAGGTAGGATAAATATCGATTTGTCCCATAACCGAAGTGTGCGTATATTTCACACCAGCGTTCGCCACGATGAACGCAGCCTCTGTATCGTTATAACCGGGTACTCCGCAAGGAGAGAGTAATTGGTTATGATCCGAGGCTATCGCAATAACTGTATTATCGTACAATCCGTTACTACGAAGCGAATCGACGAACGCTCCGATACAACGGTCGGTATAATGAATAACCTCCATATAATTTCTCACCTCCTCCGGAAACTCAGTAGCACCCGACAACTTCGTCTTCCGATACGGCTCATTATAAGGCTTGTGAGACGTCCCTGTTATCAATTGATAGAAAAACGGCGTTTTCTGCACTTTTATTTTTTCAATAGCCCGTTCCATCAGCACACTATCCGTAACAGTTGTTCCACCGCCCAATCTATCGATATTCTGGTCATACCCGTAAGCGACGCTTATCTCGGCCTGATTCCAATAATTATTCCCATCGACCGTCATGTTTACCGCCGTGTAATTCCGTCGCTTCAACGCTTTGGCGATAGAATAGTAATCCACATCGTCATATCGGGTAGCGACGGCTCCGCTCTTTAAGGGAAGCAATCCGGTATTGAACATGAATTGCCCGTCGCTCGATCTACCGTCCTTCACTTGTGGCAAAACATGAACTGCTGTAATCGAGTTGCTGTCGTTTATGATCCGGTTCAAGCATGACGTTATCTCTTCTCCGCAAAAGCTCTTGCCGATCACCCATGAGTTAAGCGACTCTACGATAATAAGTATCAAATTTTTGTTTTCATTAACCGAATAGATGTTATCTGCATAACGGGGATAAGCGTCGAGATAATCTTGGATTCGAATCGTTTCTTCTTCCGTCAATTCAGGTTGGGGCAAAAGCGAAGTAGCGGCATGATACAGAATATATCCGCACATTCCATTCAGATCGAAATACAATATATTATTGGGGAAAGTGACAAATCTATCGGTAAGAGAATCATACTGTTTCGATTTTATATCCCGCACCGAAAGAAAAATATGAAAACAGACAAAAACCGACAAGATAACGATCACCGGCCACCATAACCGCCTCCGCTCTTTTTGCACTTTTTTCTGTAAAACAAATTTGTAAAGAACCCCGGTCATCAAAGTAGGAACGATTGCCAGACAATCGATCCATCGCGCCGAAGCGAAAGCACTTTCCAACAACAAAGGAGTAAGGTTTTCATACAAAAGGAAAGAAGAAAACGGTATTATATCCAAATAATTCCGGTAATACCATACGGCCGACAAACAAAATACATCGAGCAAAATCAACGGTATAAAAACGAATCCCCGTCTTTTGACGACAAAAAAAGGAGACATCAAAACCATTGCATCGAACAGCGTCTTAACAATATGAGCCGGTATCGACGAAAGCGGATTCGTGTCTCTCACTATTTCAAAATAGAAAAGCCATATACTGGAAAATGCAGATACAAGGACCAACGCAAAAAGAATGAGTGTATAAAAGTTTTTCGAAAAAAATCGAATGACAGAACTCCCTATATCCAAACTTTTACCGATCATTGAAACTACTCTTTCATTTTAGAACAAAATATTTATCCGCTTCCCTAAACGGGTTTGCAAAAATAATTCTTTTAATGAGGCGAAACAACCTCATTTGCTCGATTTCTTTCAATCCTCTCTCGATAAAACATTTATTAAAAGACAAAACAAAATAAAATTAAATTCATAGCTTTGTTTAATATTATATGATTATCGAATAAAAAAGAGAATTACAATCATTTTTTTCTCTTTCGTATCGAACAGAAAATAAACATCTCGAACATGAAAAAAAGGTATATATTGCTCGTTCCGGTAGGTGGCCTTGCCAATCGCATGAAAGCGATCGACTCGGCAATTAAACTAAGCCGAAAAGCAAATAGCGAGTTACATATTATTTGGTTCAAAGACCGAGGATTAAATTGCCGTTTCGACCAATTATTCGAACCTATCGATTTACCGAATGTAAAAGTAACGGAGGCTACATGGAGCGATTACCTGCTTTACGACAGGCCCCGGCAGAAAAATATTTTCATTCCCAGTCTTTTTCAAAAGGCAACCTTCGATAACTGTATCTACGAAAAACAGGCCTTACACCTTTTTTACGAGAACTTCGATTTTTACGACTGGGCAAAGAATAGGAAAGTATATATAGCCTCTTTCGTATATTTTTATTCTCCCGAAGATGAAAATGACCGCTTCTCTGTTTTTCGTCCTCTCGCTTCCATCTTGCAAGAAATAGATACCCGTTGTTCCCTCTTCGGAACAAATACAGTGGGTGTCCACATTCGCCGGACCGACAATGCTCTATCTATCGCACAAAGTCCTACCCGTCTATTTATCGAGCGTATGAAAAAAGAAATAGAACAGAACGGCGACACGACATTTTACCTTGCCTCCGACTCCGAGGAGGACAAACGCTCGATTGTAAATCGGTTCGGGAATAGAGTGTTCACCTCTGTCCACAAAGCCGACCGCAACAGCTTGGAGGGTATGCAAGAAGCGCTGGTAGAGCTATACCTCCTATCGCACACCCGGCATGTATTGGGATCGGTACACAGCTCTTTTTCCGAAACGGCAGCTCAAATCGGCAAGATACCATACGAATTGTTGCGCGACGTTCACCCCGATAAATAATTCCGGCCATGCACGGGAACAAAATAGATTCGGGAAGATTTGAATCTGTCCCGAATCTATAACCGCTATCGCACGACACAGCGCATCATGGCCGCCGCCTGTTCCGGACGACCCAATATCTCATATACAAGAGCCGCACAAGTATAACAAACGACCGGTATCAACGAAGGAAGTAACTCATAACTCTCGGCATCGCGGGCAGGATAAGCGACATAACGAGCCGAACTCACCCGATGAGAAACGACATGTGCAGGAAGCGAGTAATAATCGATACGTTTTTGTCCTTCTTCGTTCGATAAAACACATACGGGTGTCGAACAGCCTCCCCGGGTATAAAAATTGAATTGTAACTCATATTCGGGAGACGTTTTATCGATAAATTCCGTAACAGGTTGCCTCCACCCGTCCATACAAAACTCAGCCATACGCCACACATCATCGGGTAAAAGTACATATCCGCTACCGTCGGACGAACGCTGTGGCCGCAACAACGAAGCGCAATCTGTCAAAGGCAACGACGATACCGGTTCCGTTGCCCATACGGCAAGCAAGGCATCCGGCATTTTCTCCCGTATATATCGCTCTACCCCTATCCCTGCGGTCATCACGATATCGGCATCGAAAGAATCGGTTAGCTCCTCCATGTTCGCTTTAACCCGGTCTACCAACTCATCTACACTTACTTTCATCACGCGCCTTTCTTCTGTCTCACAAAATTATTCTCGTCCACATAAATATCACCCTCCGAAAGAATATCGGTCCATTTTTTTAATGCACAATTCAACCCGTCGGCAGTAAACGAACTACGGTAAACCGGTAATCCGGTCCCATCGAGACGAGAGATTTCGATTTGCCGAGGAGAAATCGACACCTCGCACGAACCGTTTTCAATGGGCCGAGTCATTTTTAACAAAGCCTCTCCGGCTGCATCCAACCCTATTTGAAAAACTTTATCGCCATCACCCGAATAAACGACAATTCCCTTTTGTAAAGGACTTATCACGACTTCTCCATCTCCAATGGGCACACGCAACTCCCCGGCCTGCGACAAAAAAGTTCCTGTTTCTTTATGACTGATTTCACCATTGCACAACTCCCACGAAGAAAGCTCGCTCGACACCCGAATAGTTTGCTGCCCATCGAGCAAAACCAATCCGTTAGGCTTCAATTTTACCTCGTCGGCTATGGCACAAAAACGAGAAAGTTCTTCCCAATCATTCGAAGATGCCGGCGAAGCTGTCGTGCTGCCTACCAAAAACTTCACCTGATAGTACTTACCCATAAAATAAACCACATCGGCGGCTCCACCGGTACATCGATAAGTGAAAGATGGATTCCACGTCCCTCGGTAGAGATAAACAGGACGCACGGCATCGTCGAACATCAATGGAGTCACATAACTCCGCCATGCAGTTCCGTCCCACACAAGGGTGATAATTGCCGCCGAATCTGTCGTCACGGTCATTGCCGCCGATCCTTTCAAGGCAGGGAAAACATAAGACCCCTTACCTCCCGCCACATAGATGAAACAAGCCTGCACACCGCTTTCGACTGCCGGGCTGAAAGTCGCCGGTTCGGTGATAATACCCATGAACGGAGAAGGAGCCGCATGATTCGTATCGTACCACGAACGACCGGTAGAATCCCATATCCAAATGGATTGAGTTTCCCCATTGATAAAAAACTCTCCCGGCAAACCGCCCTCGGGATATGCCGAGAGAAGAGATGCCAACCCATAATAAAATCCCAAGCACCCGTTTTGCCCTCGCAAATGATTGTGTATAGTCGTTCTCATCGCTTGTTCCTCTTTTTTAATTGTGAAAAAATCAAATTCAACCGTTCGGCCGCTTGCTCGATAAGAGCAGGAGAGGAGACTTCCTCGTCAGAAAGCCCGTACGGTTCTTTTCTCAAATAATCCCTTGCGTCCTGCCAAGAGCGAACCTCCGGCACTAACGTATAAATTTTCTCTTCCGATGCCGGTTGTGCGATGTCCGACAATTTGAATCGTCTCCCATACCCCCGACTGTTTTCCATAGCCCGCTGCAACTGTTCGTCGGCCGTAGAAAAAATTCCGTTTACACCGTCACTGGCAAGAAATTGTACCCGACGAGGTACACCGTTCACATCGACCGAGGTACATAGGTTTCCCAACCGGGTCTGATAAATCTTCATCATATCATTATATTTAATTTAAAAACTATATAGCCCCTCGCCGAAACAACCATATCTCTCTCGCAAGAACGGCTGTATAAAAATTTCTCCCGCGCCATGTAACGCAACAGTTTCAAACAACCATATAAGAGAGTAACACGAAAAAACACGGTTTCGAGGAGAGGCCGAATTTTAGAAAAAGGGGAGCCGGGCACGATGTCCCGGTCGCCCCTCAGTCCCCTTGAATCATATCACTTATTCCTCGTCGGGTATGACCGGCTCGATACGCATGTGTGCAGCCGGATAGCGCAATGTCAAACAACTGGCCTCGGTCAGTACCAACGCATCGGTATTGCGTACCCCCGATTTTTTCAAATCGAGTTCCTGCGAGTCGAACGGGACATGAGACCATTTCTGGATAAATTCCGGGTCGAAAATAAATCCGTAGTCGCTCATGCCGCAATCGTCGAATACCTCCGAATAAAGTACATACAGCTTCCCGAACTTCGATTTGATTTCCGAGAAGTCGATGCCCCATTGTACCTTATCTTCGCGGGACATCACCACTTTGGTCATCTCTATCTTATTGATACGGCCGATAAACGAAGAACCGCCAATCAACACCTTTCGTTTATTCCCTCCGTTCCCGGTAAAAGCCTGTCGCATCATATCGATCAAATCGTTCTGTGTCATCTCCACAGTAGGATTGTAGGTATAATGATTTCCGGCCTGCCACCAGATACCGCCCGTCAGCATCACATTCTCCTTTTTACGAGGGTCGAAAATCGTGTTCTTCACACCGAACATAAAACTCTTTTCCATACCCAATCGCATATCGTAAATAGCGGCTTCCTCAGCATCTGAGAAATCCCATTCGACCTCTTTATTCGCTATTTTTTGGAAAGTCGATTGCTCGATCTGCATTTTGAATATCTGGCAAAAATTCTGACTCTTGATAGGTAAAGCGGCAAATTGTGCCGTCTGCACATCGAGTTCCGTTGCCGCACGCCCCATACGGATAAGCGGCGTATTCACGGGAATAGACGGCACGCAGTTGGTCACCGAACCTATTTTGGAACCATTGATGGGATAGACGGTCAATGCCCCCGTATCTTCGTCTTTTGCGGCGATATAAAGCACCAAGTCGGCATTCGACATCTCCCCGTCGGGATCATACCCTTTTACCCCTTGAACCAACAAAGTTTCCGACACCTCGAATATGCTGTTGTCCACGGCATTGATAGTCGCCTTTTTATGCGAGTCGTTAACGGTCGATGCTCCGGGAGCCACATACGAGGCCTTCATATATGACTTGGTAGGTTTCACATCGACCGAATAATAATCGACAATCATCGACGAAGCCTTCCGCGAACCGTTCCACCGTGATAACTGATCGATAGGCGTGGACATCGGACGTATTTTCACGATACGTTTATCTACTTCGCTACGCAACAGAGGGGGACTCCCTTCACGAACAATATCGGTCGTCAACGGTTCGTTGGATACGATTTTTCCGCCCGACATACCCGGCACGATCGCCGCCAATGCCAACCCGGCATCGAACAGTCCGTCCCAAACTTGCCAACACAGTACCAACAATACGAAACCGGTCAACCAAAGAAGCGGCTTTTTCCATTTCAATAAAAAATTTTTCATCTCTCTTTTCATTTTAGAATACAATAAAAACATAAGAATTAGAATAATTTAGAAGCTGTTTCAATCCCCTTTTCAAAAACCTACAAGTCCCACACGCTACGGCGGCGACGGTTTCCGAATACGGGCGAAAGATCGGCATCGGGCTCGAAAC
>ULRI01004985.1_pt1 | contig 11692 bp, 10 predicted proteins | sample 1955291 | NCBI WGS metagenome assembly ULRI01 (sample SAMEA4835678, study PRJEB28245) | human gut metagenome | biome: gut microbiome; material: fecal sample | place: Denmark | collected 2008
GGGCTGCTAAGGCTGAATGGGCGGCGAAGAAGAAGGCGGAGGCTGAAGCAAAGGCTCTCACCTTGGCAGAGACCTCCGCTGAAGCCGCACTTGATACAATATCCGCAGCAATTAACCCCAGTCAAGCCGAGACAGTCTGAACGGAGACTGTCAGCTTTCCATAGGGGGACGGGGTTTAAGCCGCCCCGTCCCCCATCCTCAAATCCGCAAAAGGCAAGTCGAGACGGCAAATGCCGTTGTCTTTTCCATAGCGGGAGGGGTTTGCCGGCCCCTCCCGCATCCTCAAAATCAACAGCCCTAATGGCTGAAGGAGAATTGACATGAAAAAGAATCTGAGATATATCATCGCGTTCCTGCTGGCACTTATGATGCTGTTGAGCCTGTGCGCCTGCGCCCAGACCGGCACTGCCGGCAATAGCGGCGAATTGGATCTGGATTATGTGGGAGAGGATACCGACCAACCCGAAGAGGAAAAGCCGTGGTATTCCTGGTTTACGGAGGCCTTCAGCTTCGGCAAAAAGGAAACAACAACTACCCCGTCCCAAAGCAAGCCTGACAGCGTGGCGGATTTCTATGCCCAGGGCTCCGGAGATGCGCCGCAGGGCAACAAGGGCAATAAGACAGACCAGACGCCTTCTACCACCCCGGAGGAGGATACCGCCAACAAGCCGTCCAATTCCGGCGGCAAAAAGGACGACAATAAAAAAGACGACCAGAAGGGCGAGGACAGCAACACCCCCGCGCCTACCCCCGAGCAGAAGCCCGAAAGCAAGAAAAACACCGTCACCATTACCATTCGCTGCGATACGGCGGTGAATAACGGTATGCATCTGGAGAGCAAGTGGGCGGGCATCGTCCCGGCCTCCGGCGTGATCCTGCCGGTAACCACGGTGGAGGTGAAGGAGGGCGACACGGTTTTCGACGTCCTCGCCTTTGTGTGTGAAAAGCACAAGATCCACATGTCCTATCGGGGCGGCACCTCCAGCGGCTGCTATGTGGAGGGCATCAACAACCTCTATGAGTTCGATGGCGGCCGCTGGAGCGGCTGGATGTACTGTGTCAACGACTGGTATCCCAACTACGGTTGCGGCGTGTACTACGTCAAGCCCGGCGAGGTCATTGAGTGGAATTACACCTGCGACCTTGGCCTTGATCTAGATGGCGGTTGGTGGGAAGGTGCTCAGGATTGGAAGGATAACCATGACTGATACCCGGATGCGTTTCTTCGGGAACCTGCATCCGGCGGTCAGTATGGCGTACTTCGTGCTGGTGCTGGGTCTGACGCTGGGATGCATGCACCCCGTTACGGTGGCGCTGTCCTTTCTCGGCGCCAGCTGGTTTTCCATCCGGCTGCGAGGCTGGAGGGCCTACGGCCACACCATGCGGTTTGTGGGGCCTATGTTTTTGCTGATCGCCCTCGCCAATCCGCTATTCAACCATCGGGGCGTGACCATGCTTTTTACCATCAATCACCTGTGGTACACGCTGGAAGCCGTGTGCTACGGTCTGGTGTCCGGCTGCTCCCTGTGCGCGGTCATTATGTGGTTTACCTGCTATCAGGAGGTCATGACCTCGGATAAGTTCCTGTACCTGTTCGGCAAGCCCTTTCCCGGTACGTCGCTGCTGATCACCATGACGCTGCGGTTCATCCCACAGCTCCAACAGAACCGCCGCGAGATCCGTCAGGCGCAGGCGATGCTCTGCGATGAGGGGACACGCCTGCTGCAAAGGCTGGGCAGCGCCCTGCGGAACCTGTCGGTGCTGCTGACCATGAGCATGGAGGCGGCGGTGGAAACGGCGGACAGCATGAAAGCCCGGGGCTACGGTACCAAGCGGCGTACCACCTTCCACCTGTTCCGTTTCGATGGCCGGGACGCCCGGACGCTGGGCCTCATTCTGGCAGTGGCAGGCATCTGCATTACCGCCCGCGCCTTCGGTCACGGGTATATGGAGTTCTATCCCGCCATGACGCCGGTGCTGCTGGGCAGTGCCAGCTATACCATGTTTGTCTTTTACGCTGTGCTGATGTTCCTGCCCGGTATCCTTGAAACAAAGGAGGCCATTAGATGGCACTCTTACGGTTTGAACACCTGAGCTTCTCCTACCCGCTGGCTGACATGCGGGCACTGGACGACGTCTCATTGGAGATACATAAGGGGGAGTATGTGGTGCTGTGCGGCCCCTCCGGCTGCGGCAAGACCACACTGCTGCGCCATGCCAAGCCCGGCCTGCTGCCTGTGGGGGCAAGAGCCGGCGAGACCTTTTATAAGGACGCGCCCCTTTCCCAACTGCCGGAGCTGACCGCTGCGGCGGAGATCGGCTTCGTACAGCAGAACCCGGATAACCAGATCGTCACCGATTTCGTATGGCACGAGCTGGCCTTCGGCCTTGAGAATATGGCGCTGAGCGTGCCGGTGATCCGCCGCCGTGTGGCGGAGATGGCCGCTTTCTTCGGCATGGAGCCGTGGTTCCGTGCCAAGACCACGGAGCTGTCCGGCGGGCAGAAGCAGCTGATGAATCTGGCCTCGGCACTGGCCATGGAGCCGAAGCTGCTGATTTTGGACGAGCCCACCTCCATGCTGGACCCACTGGCTGCCCGGAATCTGCTGGCGACCGTACAGCGGATCAACCGTGAGCTGGGCGTTGCCATCCTTATGACAGAGCATCGGCTGGACGAGGTATTCCCCGCCGCTGACCGTGTGGTGACCATGGATAAGGGCCGTATCCTTTCGGACGGCGCACCGGCTGAGATCGCGCGGCAGCTATCCGGCAGCGCGGAAAAGAGCCGTATCTATTTCGGACTTCCCGCCGCCGTCCGTATTTTCAGCGAATTGGAGCAAACGGAGGATCTGCCCCTGACGGTACGGGACGGCCGCCGCCGCTTGGAGCAGCTGCTGCCCATCGCGGCGGAGGCTTCCGCGCCTGAAACCGCAAAGCCTGAGAAGGAAGCAAAGCACCTCGCCGTTTTAGAGGGCAAGGAGCTTTGGTTCCGCTATACCGAAAAGGGCAAGGATGTCCTGCGGGGCACAGATGTAACGCTTCATCAGGGGGAGCTGCTATGCCTGCTGGGCGGCAACGGTGCAGGCAAAACCACACTGTTGCAGGCACTGGCCGGCTTCCGAAAGCCCTATCGTGGCAAAGTAAAGCTGGCAAAGGGTCAGCGGCTGTGTATGCTGCCCCAGAACGCCCGGTCGCTGTTTGTGGCCGATACGGTGGAGAAGGAGCTGCTGGACAGTGCCGAACAGGACAAAGCCAAGGCCGTGCAGATGGCGGAAAAGCTGGAGCTGACGCCACTGCTGACGCGGCATCCCTACGACCTGTCCGGCGGCGAGACCCAGCGTCTTGCCGTAGGCAAGCTGCTGCTGCGGGAGGCCACGGTGCTGCTGCTGGACGAGCCCACCAAAGGGCTGGACGCCTATGCCAAGGCGGAGCTGGCGCAGCTGCTGCGGGCACTGTGCCGGGAGGGCGCGTCTATTCTGATCGTGACCCACGATGTGGAATTCGCCGCCCGGTACGCCACAGGCTGCGCCCTGATGTTTGACGGGCTGCTGCTGTCTGAGGGTGAGCCCCACGACTTCTTTGCAGGAAACCGGTTCTATACCACCGACGCCAACCGTATTGCGGCAGAGCACTTCCCCATGGACATTACCTGCGAGGAGGTGATCGCGTCGTGTCGAAGCTCTTTGTCAGCAGCCGCACCAGAGCCGCAGCGTGGGTGATCCTTCTGGTGCTGCCCGCCCTGATGGTGGCCTTCGGCTATTACCACAGCCACCGCCCCGCGGTCAATCCGGTGGGTTCCCGCACTTTCTGGGACTACATCATATTAAACTCGGATATTCTGCTGGGCCTGCTGTTCCTGCTGGCGTCCGCCATCCCCTTCATACTGGTATTCGATAAGAAGAAGCCCCAGGCCCGTGAGTTGGTGCCTATCGCGGTGATGGCGGCTATTGCCGTTGTAGGCCGCACGGTGTTTGAGATCATCCCGCTGCCCAACTTCAAGCCCTGCTCCGCCATCATTATCATCACGGCGGTGGCCTTCGGGCCGGAGGCGGGCTTTCTTACCGGCGCGCTGACCGCCTTTGTCAGCAACTTCATTTTCGGACAAGGTCCGTGGACGCCGTGGCAGATGTTCACCTGGGGGCTGGTGGGCTTTCTGGCGGGGATTCTGCAAAATGCCGGTATATTCAAGGGCAGAAGCCGCCGTCACTTTGCGGCGCAATGGTGGGACAGGCTGTGTCCGGAGAATACCAACCGGGGCGATTTGCTGCATTTCGTGCGGCAGCTTACCGACCACGCGCCCCTGCGGCTATGTCTGTATGGTTTCCTGTCCGGCTTTCTGTACGGCTGGATCATGAACCTGTATTTCATCATCGGGTATGTAAGCCCCCTTACATGGCAGACGATAGGCGCGGCCTATCTATCCAGCTTCTTCTTCGATTTCTGTCACGGACTGTGTACGTTCCTGGTGCTGTGGGCACTGGGCGACCCGTGGGTACGGAAGCTGGAGCGCATCAAGATCAAATTCGGCCTGACGGCGGAGGAGCGGAACTATGTGCTGCCACCCTCCACATTTGAGATAGCGAGAGAGACCTATGAGTGAACGAAAAACAATCATCAGGACGGTGGGGCTGAAGAAGCACTACACCGTCGGCGGCAACACGGTCCGTGCGCTGGATGGCGTGGACATGTCCGTGCTGCAAGGCGAATTTGTCTGTGTCGCAGGCCGCAGCGGCTCCGGTAAGTCCACCATGCTGAATATGCTGGCAGGTCTTGAGCCGCCCACGGAGGGTGAGATCATCGTTCGAGGTAAGCATCATTTGGAGGCTATGGACGAGGAACTGCGGACGAAGTTCCGCCGCCGCTATATCGGCTTCGTCTTTCAGAACTACAATAATTTGCCCCAATACACGGCGCTGGAGAATGTGGCACTGCCGCTGGCCATCCGAGGCGTACCGGAGGATGAACGGAACTGGCTGGCGTGGCAGGCCTTGAGCCGCGTGGGACTGCGCGGACACGTAGATCACCGGCCTACGGAGTTGTCAGGCGGTCAGCAGCAGCGCGTCAGTATCGCCCGTGCCATTATTACGGAGCCCTCCATCGTGCTGGCGGACGAGCCTACCGGAAACCTGGACAGCCGCACCGGCGAGGAGGTCATGGAGCTATTATGTGAGATCTTCCGGGAACGGAACACCACCTTCATCCTCAGCTCCCATGATCCCCAGATGGAGCGTTACACGGATCGTACCGTCTATTTCAGCGACGGAAAAATAGAGACAGAAAATCACCACACCGGAGAGGAGCGCACGAAGTGAAAAAAGGAACGGCAAAACGGGTATTGGCCCTGTTGATCTGCGCAGTGATGGCAGTTACCATGCTGCCCACCGTCGCTATGGCAGAGGAAGTCACAGAGGATGTGATAGATGACAGCACCATTGAGGCTTACACGTCTTACGAAAACGGAGAGGATGCCGGCGTCAGCGGGGTCTCGGTTACAGACGAAAAGCCCAACACGGATATCAAGGTCATACCCAGCGACGCCAACGCCCTGATCCTGATGGATACCGGCGCACAGTCCCCCAAAGGCGTTCCCGGTCAGGTGGTGAAGATCGTGCTGCCGCTGGCGGTGAACAAGGAATATCTGCCCAGCGAGAAATACATGCTGCGCAACATCAACATCTATCCCGATGTGCCTACTGACGCCAGCGTGTCCAACTGGCCCTTTGAGCTGATCTACGCCAGCGATGTGCAGCATTTGAAGGATATGTCCTATAACTCCACCGCCGAGGTATGGTACGAGTTCAAGATCAGCGAGTTTGCCAGTAAGGGACGCTACGCTGTGCCCTTTAAGATCAACGCCACTGTGTGGCGGGAGGATGCCGTGAACGGCACCACCATCACCGAGGACGTGACCTTCAAGGTCAGTGCCTATGTGACCGTTACCGACAACGGCAATATGTCCGGCGTCACTACCTCCTTCGGCAGCCTTCAGGTGGCGGGTACCAACGCGGGCGGCTCCTATACTGTACCTACCGGCACACCCAATCAGACTATCTCCATGCGGATCCCCGTGATCAATGTGGGCGGCACCCTGACCAGCGTGACGGTTTATCCCGTGGTCTCTGCCGCGCTGGACGAGTTCCCCTTCGTGATCGATTCCACCAATTTGGGCAAGTATTTTGACTACTGGCCAAGCGGCGAGGTGAAGTATCTGGACTACACCTTCACGGTGTCGCCCTTTGCCACCTCCGGCAACAAGGCCATTAAATTCAAGGCCAACTATTTCGAGAACAGCGCCCCTGCGGAGGGCTCCTTCTCCACGCAGTTTACCGTGATCGACGGCTATGACGCCTCCGCCATGTCGGTGATGGTGCAGAGCTATAAGCTGTATGTGGACGATACCGAGGTATCCGGCCTGATGGCAGGCGAGGAGACGGAGTTGCGTCTGACCCTGATCAACAATTCCAAGTATGACACGGCCAAGAAGATCATCTCCAGCCTGGTATTCACCAATTCCCCCGGTCTGACGCTGTGCGTAGGCGGCACGGATACCGCCTATGCCGACTCCATCAAGCCGGGCGGTACGACGATCCTGAAATACAAGATCATGGCCAAGCAGGACGCGGAGGTTGGCCCCGCCATGCTGGGCATCAACCTGACCTATGAGACCACCGAGGCGGTGGCCGGTAAGGCGGCGCAGAACATCATGCTGCCGGTCAGCCAGAAGATGGATGTTCTGGCCGGTACGCCGGAGGTGTACGGCACACTCAGCAAGGATAAGGAAGCTACCATCTCCGTGCCGCTGACCAACATGGGCCGCGCCAAGGCTATGAATATCCGGGTGCTGGCCACGGACGGCATGACCGCCTCCACCCCCTGTTATGTGGGTGACCTGCTGGCAGGCGGCTCCACCAGCGCCGATGTAACGGTGGGCTTCTCCAAAATCGGCGCGTTTGTGGGTAAGATGATCCTCCAGTATGAGGACGCCAACGGCGAGACCTATTCTCAGGACATCTCTGTGCCCCTGAGCGTGGCGGAAAGCTCTGCGGATACAGATGCCAACAGCGTCAACGCAAATAAAGACGGCACAGGCAGCCGCTGGTGGCTGTGGCTGCTGATAGCGATCCTTGCGCTCATCCTGATCGGCATTGTGGTCTATGTCATCATCCGCTATAAGCGCGGCGAGATCGGGCCCGGTGCCGAAAACACCGCTGCCTTGGACGATTTTGACGACGACTTTGACACAGACGGCGGCGCACCGGGCATCGGGGAGAAGCCGCTGACCTACGACGGAAGCAATAAGGACGGGAATGTATGAAGCCAAAAGACCTGTTTCGCTACGGCTGCACCAACCTGTTCCGGCGAAAGACCCGCACGGCGCTGACAGCCCTGTCCATGGCGGTGGGCGTCATGTGTATCGTGGTGCTGATCTCCGTGGGTCTCGGATATGAACAGGCATACCGCGAGAGCATCGAGGCACTGGGCAGCCTGACAAAGATCGATGTGACGCCTGCCACCGGCGATTACGGACGCAAGGCACTGCTGAACGACAAGGCACTGGAGGCGTTCCGAGGCATCGACGGTGTGGAGGCGGTAACGCCGGTCTATCAGCAGTCTGCCTATATCGTGTCCGGCAACTATGTCAACATGGTGCGCGTTTACGGCATTGACATGACCACGGCGGAGCGTTTCAGGCTGACGCCGGAGCGGGGCGTTATGGCCGGGGACGGCACGCGCCTGCATCCGGAGGTGCTGTTTACCGACGATGTGGCCGCCGGACTTGCCAACAAGGCGAAGGACTGGGAGCTGGCGGTGGATGAGAACGGCAACGCCCTCATCGATCTGCTGGAAGTGCCTGTCCGCATGACCTTCGATTCCTCCAGCCTGACCGGCGAGCCGAAGGCCGACACCGACGGACGGGCACTGCCCTCCAGTAACCTGTATACCCTGCGGGTGACAGGCATCTGCTCCACCCTGAACAACAACTTCGCCACCGCCGCGTTCATGTCCTTCGACCGCTTGCAGGAGATGACGCAGGCCAACGCCAATTACATGGGTGCGACTACCCAGACTAAAACAGCGGAGGAGAAGGCCAACGGTCCTACCTACGACTTGGTTTGGGTCATGGTCAAGAACGTCAACGACGTGCAGCGTATTGTCAAGCTGATCCGCGACACGGGGCTGAACACCTATTCGCTCAACGATATGCTGGAGACGGTGCGGACGCAGTCCCGGCAGATCCAGGGGATGTTGGGCGCGCTGGGCGGCATCGCTGTCCTGATCTCCGCCATCTGCGTGGCAAACACCATGATGATGTCCATTACGGAACGGACGCGGGAGATCGGCGTGCTGAAGGTGCTGGGCACCGTTCGCAGCGACATCTTCAAGATGTTCCTGACGGAAGCACTGATCGTGGGCGTGATAGGCGGCGCGGCGGGCTTGGTGCTGAGCTTTATCGCCAAGTGGCTGATACCGGTGATCTTCGCGTCCCGTGAGCTGCGGTGCGTGCTGCCCTGGTGGCTGGCGCTCTGCGGCGTGGTGTTTTCCGGCTGCGTGGCCATTGCCGCCGCTTGGATCCCCGCACGAAAGGCAACGCTCATCAGCCCCAACGAGGCCATCCGCTCTGAGTGAGGTAACGATATGAAGAAGATATGCTGTGTAGTGCTGGCAATGCTCTGCATCCTGCCGTGTCTGGCGGGCTGCGGGAAAGCGAATACCGCCAATGAGGAGCCGCTGATCCGTAGCTTCGTGATCGGCAACAGCACGGCGGAGATCCAGACCCATACAGAGGATGGCGAAACGCGCTATGTGATCGCCATTACGCTGCCGACGGACACGGATTTTACCCGCTGTGCCGCAAATGTGGAGCTCGCCCCGGATGCGGTGCTGTCCATGGATAGTCCCTGCATCGTGAACGATCTGGGCGGGCGGCCCATCTTGAATTTGACGTTGGCAGAGCGTGATCTGGTAGTCACCCGTGGTGAGCTAAGTCAGACTTACAGTTTTCAGGTCGGATTAGAATGAGGGATAGTTCAATGAAAAAGATTTCAATTGTCTTTACAGTGCTTATTATCGCACTGCTATCAATGCTGACAGCCTGTGGAAAACAGGCGGATGATCCTGCCGGAGCTGATGGTACATCGGCGGATGCCATTTCTTCAGTAAGCATCAATGGCGTATCATGCCGTGTCGATGCTGAGAAAAATCCGGGCGGGCAGGAAACTGGAATGCTGTTCAGCATTTCCATCCCGAAATCAGAGGTTCAGGACGAAACGAATGTTGCCCTGACGCTGGAGCTTGGCTCCGATTGGTCGATTTCAGAGGATAGTAATTGTATAGTACAGATGGATGGCAGTAATGTCATTGTGGATTTGAGTGAAGAAGTGCCGGTAATTATCTTAAAGGCTGACGCCATGGATACGACACGCTGCTACCATCTGACTGTAGAATAGTAGGAAGTTCTATGTTTGCTTTTCTGATATTACGGAGGTGATGCCAATGGGCTAACGACGGTGAGCAACATTATGTTTAACAAAAAAGAAAAAACTCATGAAAGGAATTATAAGAAATGAAAAGTACCATTTCTAAGCGCCTTGTAGCGCTGTGCATGGCATTTGCCATGATGTTCTCCTTGATGACCGTTGTTCACGCAGATACCACCGTCAACGATGGCCTGTCTGCTCCCACTACCCATTCTGAGGCAGATAAGCCGGCTGAGGTATCTTCCATTCTTGTTGGGTCTACGACTGCCTACTACGAGACGGATGACAACACCGGCAATACCACTTACATCCGTGCCCAGCTGACTGGCAAGACCGAGTATGATCTGAAGAACGCTGCGGTTACTGTCAATCTGCAGGATAGTAGCACTACCGTTAAGCTGGATGGCACCGCCATTGATGGTGGCACAGCTCGTACCTTCACGACGAACCTGATGAATAAGGCACATACCCTTACCATCGGCTCGACCGATTATGTTCTGGCGGCCGGTCTGCCCAGCGGTCAGGTTGGCATTGATTCGAACGATCCTCTTGGCTTGGGTACTGTAACGATGGCCGGAACGGCCATGAATGTCTATGGCGCCAATGTTCAGAACCCCTTCATGGGCAATACCTACTTTGTTAATAGAAGCACCAACTGGACTTTCATTAACTACTTCATTTCCAAGGTTCTGCCTGAGGGTACGGAGTTGAACAGTGTTGCTACTACCTATACTCTTAAGGACGGCGCGAAGATCTCCGGCGCTGGTGCCACAGATGTTACTGCTGCAAGCTATACCTTCAACTTCACTGCAGGCAATATTCTCACCGTTGCAAACGACACCGAGAGCCGTACCTACAATGCCCAGCTTGCTGTCGAGGGTCAGTCTGTTATCGTTCAGAGAGATCCTACTACTGGTATCCGCAACTATGATGTTGATTTGACTGAGGTCATTAATTCCACCTATTATAGTGATACGACCATTAAAAACAAGGTCGATGAAATCGTGACCGCTTGGAACGCCTATATTGCTGAACCGCACACCTTTGATGCTGGTACCAGCGTCATGGCCGTTCTACAGGATTTTGACGAATGGGCAACCGAGAACGAGGATCCGGAAACACGTGAAAGCTATTTTACCGGCACTTCTGACTTCGGCGGCGGCTCCTACCTGTCCAAGCTGAACAACCTGAACTGGAACGATTGCGGCAGCATGGGTGGCTATATGTATACCAATGATGCCAACGGCTTGTACAATGCAAACATTGAAGGCCTTAACACACGAACCGGCAAGTCTTCCATTCCCATGGTGGCGGCCAACAACATGACGTTTACCAGTTCTACCCGTATCGTGTGGTTCTTCACGGTGAACTATTCCAATTGGTTCTAACCTGACGATAGAACTTATTAGAAGGCACTAAACGACAGAGAAGAGCGGGCGGGAGGGTTCCCCACCCGCCCGCTCTTCATTTTATCTATCGGAAAGGGGAACCTTAAAATGAAAGTTTTTCGGCGTATCTCAATGTGGTTGCTGACTCTGATCATGCTCTTTTCCTGCGTCACGCCGGTAAGCGCACTGGAGTCACAGCATACAAGATGGCCGGTTTTCAGTGAGTTAGCAGAGGACCGCTATATAGCAGGTGGCGGTTATGTCCATTTTAATGGGTGGAGCAGCGGGGCTTACTTTGGTACAGTCAATAATGCGTATGTACAATTGACGTTACCGGAGGGGACGACCAACCTCAATTTATCGCCTGCATATTTTACTAACACAACAGGCGCACCGAATTGGACGGATACCGGTATTCGCTTTGAAGATACTACGTTTCGTTACCGTATCGAGCCGCTGAACGAAGGAACGGCGGACTATTCCCAGACACAGTTCTGGCGCTTCTATGATGCTAAGTCAGATCGCAGTGTCGTATTGCCTGTGATCACAATTGTTGAGAATGCCGCTGAAGAGGAAAAAACGGTTGATAAGCTGGAGGCGTATACCGCCCGGGCGGAAAAACTGGTTTCGACCATGAAGCAGTTTGACGAGGTATTCGACGCGTTGGTAGACTCCCAAAATGCCGCATCAGTACAATATGGCGGCCGCCATCCCAGTGATGTCAATCTGGCCTGCATTGTGGCCAATATGATCCAGATCGCCTTTGACATCCAGATCAGTTGGCCTGATACGCATAGTTATTGGGTCGAAGGTACTGGCTGGGGG
>ULRI01044606.1_pt1 | contig 11630 bp, 10 predicted proteins | sample 1955291 | NCBI WGS metagenome assembly ULRI01 (sample SAMEA4835678, study PRJEB28245) | human gut metagenome | biome: gut microbiome; material: fecal sample | place: Denmark | collected 2008
CGTAGTTGTTGCGCCGTGAGAAAGGATAGAGGCGGGGGGCTAACAGTAATTTTTGTTTTTCGTTCCACGAACGGAAGGTTCCCAGCGCTATGCGTATCTCTTCGCGGTTTCGGAATTTCCCGAAAGCAGTGACGATAAATGCTTCTTGTGGAAGTTGCAGGTATTGCCGTGCACGCTCTACGCTGATGTCCTCTTGGTAAGTATACTGATAGATGTGATGCAGGATGATGGCATTCCGGCTGTCGGGATGTTTGCCGACGAACTCCTCCAAACTGAAACGCCCCATGTGCACCACGACGTCACTTTGCGATTCGATGATGTCGTATGCCCGGCTGATAACTTCGTTGGCGTAATGAGGACGTACATTGTGGCGGGTATAGACGAAATGTGTCCCTCGTGAACGGAAGAACGCGATTCGTTCCTCCAGTCGGCGGACGATGCCGGGGTCGTCGCAGGTCCAGCCCACCACTTCTTCAGGCCATTGGAAATGGATGATGTCATAGGTCTTGTCCGACTCCCAGAACTCCTTTGTGGAACATCGCACGTCAACGCCTGTCATTCGGATAGCATCACACAATACAGGTACGAACAGATTGTCAGTATCTCCGTTTTCCCTAAAGACGATGAGCGATGTTATCGACGAACCGCTTGTATCTTCACTGTCATTCATGTTTTTCTCTTTTGATATTGATTCGCTTTGCTGTGCTACAAAGGTATGAAAAGATATGGTAACTCTCTCTCTTTTCATGCCAAAATTGCTATGAAGCGGACAATAAAAGAATGCTGAACGGTTCTTTTCTTCTATCAGCTTGATAATTTCTTTCGTAAGGGGGATGTTTCTCTCTCTCATATAAAGAAGACACGGGCTTGTGTGTATTTGAGGGCACTGATGATGCTGAGGGGCGGCTGAAACCAACGGTGGAAAGTAGATGTGTCGATATTAAGATGTACACATAAGTCCATGACGGTCAAATGGCACGTCTCAAGTAATTTCTTTATTAACAAAATTTTTTTGTTATAAATCTGATTTACTATTTTGTTCTCTTCTTGCTCCGTTAGCGTGTGGTTGCATTTTGGGTTCATTGTCTGCATAAATAATTTGAATTGACGGTGCAAAGTTCTGATAAAAAGATATGTCGTGTTGCGTTTATGCAACATACGGAATAAAAAAATATTCACTTTTGCCTCCGTTTCTGTTAGGAACTGGAATATAGATAAATAGCTACGATAATGAAGAAAGATCAGTATTTTAATTTGGAGGAAAATTTGTTGAATGACGACAATATTGCCGGTATGATGTTGGAGTTGGGAGCGGCAAACGCTCTCGGAGTTTATGTGATGTTGCTGTTGCATTTGCGCACGAAGGACAATTACGAAGCGTCATGCAGGCCGCTGCCGTTGAAGGCCTTGGCCAAACGCTATGATGTGGATGTGGATTTAATAGGGAGGATACTTCGCGAGTTCGATCTTTTTGAGGTGGATGAGGAACGCCAAATGTTTCGCGCTCCTTATCTGGGCAGGGTGATGAAAACATTGGAGTAAAAATGGCGGATAAATGCCGAAAACGGCAAAAAGGCGGTCGTCCGAGAAGGACTAAAAAACGCGCTGAAACGCCCGCCGGCAAAGGCGGAAAACCGAATGAAACCCAAGAGAAGAGAGGAGAAGAGAACAAGAGTATTGTTCCTGTTGTGAACAACAGCAGCAATACAGCGGGCGAGGTGCCGGGAGATTCTGCTGTTGCTGCTGCTACGAGTGGGAAGGTGGCTGCTGAGAGGTGCAAGGCATCTGTTGAAGGTCGAAAAGCGGTTGCTGCGAGTAAAAAGGCTGTTGGCGGGATGAAGATTGTTTCGGTGGACGAAGCCGGAGAGATTCCGTTGCAGCGAGTACTTCCGTGGGAGAAGTTGGTGGATCAGCTTGCCGCTTCCCGGTCGTACATGGAGTTGGCAGGTCAGCACTCGGGACTGGGGAAGCTGTTTCTCGAGCATCAGCAGCAGGTTATCGAACTTTTCAAACAACATATTCTGCTCTACGGAAAAGGAGGTGAATTGCTGTTTCTTGAGGATGTCCGACGTTATTTTTCCAACTATGTCGCACCGGGGTCTACTACCTGCCGGATGTTGCGTGAAACGTTATTGTCGGTACTTCAGAAGGCGGGAAGCACAGCCGACAATCGTTTTGAAACTCTTTCAAACGGTCGGAGGATGTACCTGGGACACTTTATCCCGGACGATGCACCGCTACGTCCGAACGCAGCCGCAGTATGGGACGATGTGCGGAAAAAGTGAGGACATTAACCCTGGCTGTCAACCTCGGAGGACAGGGATTTCACGGAAGAAGATTTGGAGGTGTGCCACCGCCGCCGTGGTTTCAACGGTGTGGGGTATTATTTCTACATCCGTAAGAACGATAGCACCAAGACGACGCGGGAGATTGAACGGATAGGTGCGCACACCAAAGGACACAACCTGAATAGTATCGGTATTTGCTATGAGGGCAGCCTCGACTATCACGATCGTCCTGCCGACACCCGCACGGAATGGCAGATTCATTCGATGCACGTACTTATCCTCACGCTGTTGCGTGACTATCTTAGCTGCCGCATTTGCGGGCATCGTGACCTGAGTCCCGACCTGAACGGAAACGGGGAGATTGAGCTGGAAGAATGGGCGAAGGCGTGTCCTTGCTTTGAGGTGAAGGCGGAATGGGGCGCATAAGACGCATTGTTTTCCTTTATAAAAAGACCATATTACAAAATATCATAGGACTAGGCGTTTCTGTTTTTGTAATATGGTCTTCTATTATTTTCTATTTATCTGCTTCCGGTAGTCCATTTTAAAAATCCCGGCATATACTTCTGTAATATCCAATAGACTGCGTAGACTATGGCAATATCTATAATGATTGCTGAAAAGTAGGCAATTATCATTTGTAATTCACTGTTCTGGTCTGCCAGTTTTAGTGAAAACTTTCGTATGAATCGCAGCATGGGATCGTGTGCGACATATAGAAAAAAACTGGACGAACTCAAGAAAGCTATATCACGAATTTTGCCTTTTTTCAATAGGAATGATATGAGAGCTATAACGAATAAAACTCCTGTGAAAGTTTGGGTACGATGTAAGTAGAAGCTGATAGCAGTATCAGCTAATAAAGGATCCATTATCATAATTATGGGGTAGATAATGAATAATGGTTTTGAAATTTTGTCCATTGATTCAACCAGATTCATATTATTGATGCTGAACCATGCTCCTAAACTATAGAAGAATAGAGTGCTTAACGGATATGCCTGTCCAGGATGCAGCATCCAGGCTACACCGAAAATAAGAACTCCTATGAGGCGGGTATAGCGTACAATCAAATAAATGACCGGAGCTCCGAGTGCCAGTATAATTAAGTTACGCACGAACCACAACTGTGTAAGCATAGGGTAGCCGTTGTCCATGGCCCAGAGTGCTTTTAGATAGTCGGGAAAAGTGAAATCATGTACTAACTGGTGACTGTTATTAAACAAATGCCGGATAGACGGAATGCACTCTACTGCATAATATATACTGATGATAAAAATATTCCAAAACAGATAAGGTAACAATAATGAGTAGAAACGTTTTTTAAGTTTATATTTATAGCATTGAATGGTTGGGGTATATCCACTATAAAAAAGAAATCCCGAAATCAAGAAAAACGTCGGTACAGCCATTTCTCCGAATTGCATAGATAATACACGAGTTATCTGCTGATATACTGTGAGTTCCCCTAATGAAGGATACATTTGAACAGATGTATAGGAATGTAGGAATACAATGCCTATGCTCATAATAAAACGGGTGATATTAAGAGCGGATGATTCTTGTTTGTGCATATTCTTTTTTTCTTTATTTATTAATGTTGTGTGTAGATGTTTATGAGTAGGCCTGCATTCTGTTTCCATGAGAAGATTTGTGCCCTTTGCAATCCATAATCTTGTTGTGCTTTGCGCAAGATAGGATTATTCTCAAGTTCCAGAATCATATCGGCTATTGCTTGCTCGTTGAACGGGTCGATAAGTAATGCGCCTTCTCCCGCAACTTCCGGCATGGCAGAAAGGTTGCTCGTGATAACAGGTGTTCCGCATGCCATTGCTTCGATAATAGGAATGCCAAACCCTTCGGATAATGATGGAAATAGGAATACGGAAGCTCCACAGAAAAGTGCCGGCATATCTTTTCCGGGCAAATAACCGGGGCAGACTAAGTGCGGACGCAAATCCTGTAATTTTTTTTCTTCTAAAATGTGATTAAGTTCTTCTTCTTTTAATCCACTGATAAGCAATGGTAAAGGCGAAGATGATTGTTGGCGGTAAAGATGATATGCTTTCAGTACGCGATGTGTATTTTTTCTCGGTTCGGTGTTACCTATAAAAAATAAATATTCGCCTTCAGGAACATATAGACGGACTATATCCGAATCTGCACTTAAAGGAGTGTACTGGGCGTTATATCCATTGTGAAGCACGCTGATCTGGTCATTGCTCAGGTGGAAATAGTTCTGTATCCGGGTGCATTCTGTGTCAGAGACCGTAATGATGTGCCGGCATCGGGGAACGATACGGGGAACTATCAAACGGCGATAATGCCACCCTAAACGTTGATACCAGGACTTACTGCCGGAATGGCGGCGCTCCATATATATAATATCGTGCAGTGTGAGAAGTAATGGCACGGAGGTAAATAACGGAGCAGTGTTACTTGTGCAATGGAGTAAGTCCGGTTTTATTTTACGAAGTACACGGGGCAGTCCTATCTGTTCCCAAAGAGGATATGTCGGACATTTCAATTCGATGATATGCATTCGTTCGGATTCTTGCAGGCAATGGTCTTCTCCTGGAGCAACTATCACGAAATATTCATTTTCCATATCCGTACGTTGTATCTCTTGCAACTGTTCAAGTATAACAAAATCCATTCCGTGCTTGTCCGGACGGAAAATGCGTTGGGCTTCAATGGCTATTCTCATGGTATATTTATTTAATGTTCGGTATGAATAAATTTCTTATTAGCCCCCTTCAGGTGGAATAAGTTACCAATCATTCTGACGGATAATACGGGGATATGCAAGACTGCTTTCAGCATTCTTCTGTTAGCGAGTGACGCTGGAAGTGGTAGCAACATTGCTGATATCTGTGCCAGAGCCAGTATCCACCATTTCAAAGCTAGTCCAGGCAACCCACCCATAAAGGGGGCTAAGATAGTGGCTAGTATCGTTAATCCTATGACTGCTGCCAGTTGGATGATGCGCGGTGGAAGCATCCATTGCAATATCTTGTCCGCATAACTGAAGTTGCCACTAAAAACAGCTTTCGGCAGATCGGGCAAAGTGGCTCGTAATGAACCGAATTGTGTAGCGATCCAACGTTTTCGTTGCTGTTGGATGATTTCTTTTTTTTGAGTCTTTTCGTCGTATATGTCTATTTCTGAAAGATAATCTACATAAATCTGCTCTCGCTGCAGCAGAGTTTCCAGTTCTTTGTCTTCACCTGCTGTTTGCAATTTTTCTACGTGGCGTGCAAACCAGTCTGCTTCAAATGCCATTCCCGACCCAATCAGTGCGCACGAGAAGCCAATGGCGACATGACCTTTGCGGAATATTCCATTATTTATCTCTTCGCTGGCTGCATCAAGCAGGGCAATGTCGGTGTTCAGGTTTTTGGCTGTCCGATGAGCTTGGATAGCCCGTACTCCAACAGCGGATGCTTTGTTTAATTCATGTAGCAGATGAGGAGTGGTAGTATTGTCGGCATCCATGATTACGACCATATCAAATGATGGCACATCAATGGAATGCATTGCCAAAGTCAAAGCTTGGGCTTTCGAACTGTTTTGATAGGTGGCAACCAGCACTTGAGCTCCCATGTCGCGTAGCTTTTTGCAAGTGGCTTCCTGCATCTGATCGGCGATTACAATAATTTTATAGCATTCCGTCGGATAGTCTTGCTGTAAAAAAGAGTGAACGGAGGACACGATGACGTTATCGGCACGGTAGGCAGGAAACAGTACTGCAAAATGTTTTCGGCCTATCGTCTCCGGGTATCTTTTAGGATGATAGAATTTGGATGCAACGGCATAAAACAGCAGATAGAATACACAAGGAACTAAAAGGATGTAGCAAATCCAGTCTCCTATGGATAATATTGAATAAATAGTGTTTAACATAAGCATTGCTTTATTGATTGTGAATAGAAAGGGTTACGAATGCGTATGCACCTCGAAGGCAGGCATGCGCGAGTTTCCATTTTCGCTTCCCGGCATAGATAAGGGTGTTTTTAGGAATCACTATGGTTAATTGGTACAAAATAGATAGTACACGCTCTGTCCCTTGCAGATTTCTTTGTGCGAATAGTAAACGGTTGCGTGTTATGTAGAATGTTCGTAGCGGACTCGCTTGTCCCGTGCTTTGACTCTCTTTATGAAAAATAGTGCATCGTGGCTCGTACCACAGCTCATAGCCGGCACGGCTTAACTTTACGCACCAGTCCATTTCTTCGTAATACAGGAAGTAACTTTCGGACATTAATCCGGCTTTTTCTATTGCTTCTTTTTTCAGCATCATGGCTGCGCCATGCAGATATGGGCTAGGGTGGGGAATATCGAATTCTCCATTATCGGGACACCCGAATCCGATAGATTTATTACGCAATGTCACATAAGATAGCGGGGTGAACCCTGCAAATTGTATGTTGCGTGGAGGGAATGCAAAGCGTATCTTGGGGGATACGGCTCCTGTCTTTGGATTGCTTTCCAATCGTTCCGTCAAGTAAGCAAGACCGTCCTCTTCAATGAAAGTATCATTATTGATTAAAAATATATATTTTCCTGCCGCTTGTCGAATCCCGATGTTGTTTCCTCCGGCAAAACCTAAATTCTGTTCGCTTCGAATCGCCTTAATTTCCGGATAATGGCTTTGAAGTTCTTGGGCTTCGTTTCTGACGGATGCATTATCTACTACAATCAATTCATAACTCACGGAATGAATTGTTTTTTTTATCGATTCTATCAGTTTGCATGTGTCATTCAGACCGTTGTAACAAACGGTTATGAAGGAAATATCCGGAGAATCCGTGTCTGGCAATTTTAGTCTGTTCATAGTATATTGTTTGTTGTAGTATCTTCTTTTTCTGCTGTCATTTGCATTTCTTCTGCTTCCTTTTTTTCGCTGATTCGTTTATCTATATGGACTGCTGCAAAACATAATGCAAATCCGACATACACCACTAATGGGTTTGGGTATTGAAGGCAGTCTGCTGCATATGCTGCTAAAAAGAAACCTGCATCCATGCATAGCCATGCTGCTACCATGCCTCGTAGCCTGGGGTCTTTAACCTTAAAAAGCAATATCCAGGAACACCAGGCAAAAAGGCTTCCATTGATAATCAAATAGAGTAACAAGCCTATGATTCCAGTCTCCACCCATACACTTACCAGCCATGAATCGGGTGGGTAGGGCATCACTTCCCGTGGGCGGATGTTACCTCCCGCTTTACTAAGCCCGATTCCATAACCAATAGGCTTATGGGTCATTAGGTCCTTCATTCTGGCCCTGTTTTCCATTCGCACCATGTATGAAGCATCTTCTGTAGGGTGAAATGCGGAACGCATTTTGTATATGAACAGATTACTATTCCCTACATTAGTGAAGTAGAAAAAACAAAATAGACCTATTACGGCCGTACCGCTGATAAGAAGGGTCTTCCAATTTTTGGATAATATGGTCATCATTCCTAATCCGCCTGCGATAACTGCCATTGCCGAACGAGTTCCTGATATGCCAAATCCGTATATGGCACAGAGAGCTGTAATCAGAAAGAATAGACGTTTAAATTTCCCTTTGGCGTAGAAGGAGCTGATAGAAAATGTGACTGCTGCCATAGCGGAGTGAACGCCATAAGTGTTTGCATCGGAAAAGCAAGAAAAATAGCGTATTCCTGACCAGATAATGTGTGTCCGCCACCCACCTAATTGATATAGGAAATAACGGTCCCTATCACTGAAACCATGGTTTTTCTGCCAATATCCTTTAAGTGTGGCTATCAGGATGAAAACAGCCCATATATAAAGCATCCATTTTATACCTTTTATGTCTCGTATAATAATGGGAACCAAAAAGGCACAAATAATCGGAAAGAGAGCATAAGTGGGAAGGCATATATTCCAGACTTCTATTACTGCATTAGGATTGAGTATCTCAAATAAATAATAGATTCCCCAAACAGAATACAGATACAACATCCCGTTGTTTCCGGAGCTCCACTCTGTTGTTTCATCATTGTTTAGTTGTATAAAAATTATCGCTAAAAACAGAATGGTAAACACTAGAGAGAATAGCCCTACCTTAACATCTATGAATATTTTACCGACTATCAGCAAAAATTGGGTAGCGAACAAAAAATAAAATCCTATTGTTTTATTCGTCATCTTCTTTCTCTTTTTGGGTATTCTTTTGTTTTAGTATGTTAATTTTTTCTGTTAATGATAGCTGGCTAAGACGATATCCTAGCTTGCGTAGCAATGTATATGGCGGTAGCTGACCGGTAAAATCTTCTACAGCTTCACGACTGGCATCGGTCAGGCAGATTCGGAAAGGAACATCTGTCTTGCCTAATTGTGATATGAACTGTTCACAAAGCTGGGTGTCGACATTTTTCCAGCCGCGATTTGCCGGAGCTACTAGTATATTAACATTGGCATCATGTAATAATGCACTTGGAATATTACTTTCAAATAATGGCGGATAGGCAACTATCAGTATGTCTTCTCCTTGTAGGGTATAAAAATCAGTAATGCTTTTTGCTAATAAATATTTGGGGGAATTGGTGTTGAAATCTACTCCATAAGTAATGAATCTCGTGTTTAGCATTCTGCTTTGCATATAGCCGCAGATTAGGTTTCCTGTAATTTCTTCTCCGGAATCTTCACTGGTACTGAACAAATTAATAATAAATATACCTGGAGACTTCCGTTTGGTCAGAAAGAAAAGTAGGGCATTAGTCAACTCTTTTACGGAAAGTTGTATGTAGGTCTTGGTTAACCCTCCGTAACGGGAAGTTAGAAGGCTCGGGATAGCACCTATTACTTTATATCCCGTAACTCTTTTGGTACGACTGGCGTCACGTAATGTCCTGTCGAACATTTCTATTAATAGCAACATAGCGATGATTATCAGGAAACTGCCGATGCAAGCTGCTATGATAATTTGTTTTCGGTTGGTCGAATGGGATGAAATCGGGTAGGTAGGTTCGTTGAGAACTTTCAGAGTGGCAGAGGTCATCTCCAGATTCTTTTTTCTCAATAAAGCCTCGTTATAACTTTGCAATACCGTCAGATAATTACGTTCCGTAAAGTTAATGATACGCTCTTTTTGTTTGATAGTAGTACCTACGGGAGCAAAGAAAACATAACGCTCATTCAATTCACGGCGGGCATTCTGTACTATTTGCAATTCGGCCTTGGCTTTTTCAAATAGCAACGTTTGTTCGAGCCATTGATCGATTATGTTTGTCCGGGATGCACCTTCTTTGGTATATTTATGACCTATATAAGAAGTTGTCAACTCATTCAACTCATGTTTGAGTTCGGACAGACGTTTTTTATCTCCTTCCAAAGACTGAACATTTTTATTGGATTCGGTCATTGCTTCGGTTTCTGATATCTTGCCGGTGATGTTGGAGGCTTCTTTTAATTTGTCTATGAATTCCATATTTTTAAGCACTTGCTTAGCATTACTATCCATATGTTTCTCTAGTTCTTCGAGCATGGATTTAGTACTGTTGAAGGCAAAGAGTGCATCTTGTTCTCTCAATTCATATTCTTTGCTGATAGCAGCTATCTCCTTCGTTTCGTCAAGATAGTTGATGATACGTTTTTCTACATTATATTTGGTTAAATCTGCTTCTTCTGAGTTGAGCTTTTTTCCAATGCGTTTTAACTCTTCTTCAAAGTACTTGATTACTTTGTCGGTTTCTCCATAGCGTATACGACGATATTCTTCTACGAATTCTTCCATTAAGATACTTACTGTGTTGTAAGCAATGCCGGGATCACCAGATGTGTAACTGATATCCAATAAGTCACTTGTCAACCTACGCTGTACTTTAATGTTTTTCAAGGCATTGTAACTGTAAAAGGGGTGGTTGTAGTAAAATATCTCATAGAGATAATTACCCTTTTTAGGTCGCATATATGCTTCGAAGTTTGCAATTGTTTTGTCTTCACTTGATTTATCAACCAACTTTAAAATCTCTGGTCCGTGAGGATTGTTCTTCAAGTGGTCATAAGTGTAATTATAACTGGAGGGAGTGATTCCGTCGTTCTCTTTATCCGGATTTCCAAGAATTAATACTCGTGCAAATAATCGTAAGTATACTCTTTTTAGAGTGCTTTCAGCTTGCATGATACTTATAAGATTATCCATTGAATTCTGTACTGTTGCCCAATCGGTACGCTTGTCACTTTCCAGATTGTAGCCGGAAGCTACGCCTGTATATAAAGTAGCTTTTACGTCATACCCTCCTTGCATGTGGCGGGGATAATAGGAAACAAGTAGTGTAACAATGGCAGTTCCCACTAAGATCACCCAACGGTGGCGAAATAAGGATTGTATAATGGAAATGATAAAGTTCATATCTTGTTTTTTTATTTTCGTATAATAGGGGTACGTGAAATAATTTCAAGTATCATCAAACTTTTCGTTAGTTCAAATTTGCTTTTCTCATACGCTTCGCGGGCTTGTGACTGTCTTTCTTTATCTGTTGCTAAATCTGTTGATTCAATAGTTCCGTTGGCAAAGTTCTTTTCGGATATTTCGTATTGTACATTGGCAAGAATCAGGCTTTCACTTTTCATTTGAAGAACTCTTATCTGCGAAGTGGCCATGGCATACATCTCAATAATGTTTTTCTTAATCTCATCGTATTTGATCTCCTGCTCCAGTTGCGCGCTTTTCAGTGTAAGCCTTTGTCGGCTGACACGTCCTTTGAGATCAAATAAATCATTTAACGGAATGCTGACACCTGCCCCCAGCGTATAACCGTTTTGTGCCTGAGTAGAATAGGTGAGGTAGGGAGCTATCGCCACATCTGTATAGGTAGATTCGTTGCCGAACATACCATATTGATAACTTCCCCTCAAACTGAAGAAGCCGAGAAATGCCCATTTTTCCTTTTGTAATAATTTACGCTCTATTGCTGTTTTAGCGTCTGCCAACTCATAGATAGGATTGTTTTTGGCATTTTCGAATAGAACGGACAGGGGAGGAAGATCTATCTTACTATAATCTTCGTCATTTAGTTGAGAATAGTCGCCGATTTCTTGCGCAACTACACGGGGGGTAGAGGCAAACAAAAGTAGTAATCCCGAAAAAAGATATATAAATTGCTTCATAAAAAAATCATATTATTTGCTCTTGCTGTGTTATAGCTTGCGCAAATATAAGGATTAATTTTATTTATGAGCAGTCTTTTATTATCTATTTTGCAATCTTTCTTGTTAATTGTGCGCGGATTACCGGTTAAAATGCCTCCGTCATATTGAAATAGAACAAATTCTGTTTGTTCACCATGTCTCTGCCGTAGTCGAGACGCACATTCATACGGGGTT
>ULRI01045948.1_pt1 | contig 11619 bp, 6 predicted proteins | sample 1955291 | NCBI WGS metagenome assembly ULRI01 (sample SAMEA4835678, study PRJEB28245) | human gut metagenome | biome: gut microbiome; material: fecal sample | place: Denmark | collected 2008
TTTCCAAGGTCGGTAATATAGGTAAAATAATCCGTAATCTATATACAAACCGAATCCAAAATCAGCAGTATCTTTGCAGTGTGATAAAGATAATAGGTATAAACGTAAAAAAACTAATTGATATGTATTTAGAAAAGATTTACTCTCCCGCAGATGTAAAGAAGTTATCGTTTAATGAACTCAATGATTTAAGTAATGAAATCCGTGCATCACTCCTGCAAAAGTTGAGTGAACACGGCGGGCATTTCGGCCCTAATTTCGGAATGGTGGAAGCGACTATCGCTTTACATTTTGTATTCAATTCACCGGAAGACAAGATTGTTTTTGACGTATCACATCAAAGTTATGTGCATAAGATGCTGACCGGACGGAAAGACGCTTTCCTCTACCCGGCTGAGTACGACAATGTATCCGGTTATTCCGAACCGCAAGAAAGCAAGCATGATTTCTTTGTTATCGGTCATACTTCCACTTCCGTCAGCCTGGCTAGCGGATTAGCGAAAGGACGTGACCTGACCGGCGGCAACGAGAATATCATAGCCGTGATAGGCGACGGCTCTTTAAGTGGCGGCGAAGCATTTGAAGGATTGGATTATGTAGCGGAGCTTGGTACAAATATGATTATTATTGTCAACGACAATCAGATGTCTATTGCCGAGAATCACGGTGGTCTGTACAAGAACCTGAAAGATTTGCGTGACAGTAACGGTCTGTGTGAATGTAATTTCTTCAAGGCTATGGGATTGGATTATATGTACGTGAACGACGGCAACAATGTGGAAGCATTGGTTGAGGCTTTCTCTAAAGTGAAAGACATTCAACACCCGATAGTAGTACACATCAATACCCTGAAAGGAAAAGGTTATGAACCTGCAGAACAAGATAAGGAAACTTTTCACTGGCTCACTCCTTTCAATATAGAAACCGGAAAACCAAAGTTTGCCGAGGATGCGGAAGATTATAGCGAAGTGACTGCCCAATATCTGCTGAAAAAGATGAAAGAAGACAAGCGGGTGGTAACAATCACTTCGGGCACTCCTGCCGTTCTCGGATTTACTCCCGACCGTCGCCAGGAAGCAGGCAAGCAGTTTGTAGATGTCGGCATTGCCGAAGAACATGCGGTGGCACTTGCTTCCGGTATTGCGGCTAATGGGGGAAAACCTGTCTATGGAGTATATAGCACATTTATCCAGCGTTCTTACGACCAGCTCTCGCAAGACCTCTGCATCAATAATAATCCGGCAGTCCTCTTAGTATTTGGTGGAACATTATCCGGTATGAATGATGTGACTCATCTCTGCTTCTTCGACATTCCGCTTATCAGTAATATTCCGAATATGGTCTATTTGGCACCAACCTGCAAAGAGGAATATCTTGCCATGCTGGAATGGAGTATCCGTCAGAATGAACATCCGGTTGCTATCCGTGTGCCTGCGACAGATGTGATTAGCTGTGGCGAGTCTGTGGAATCCGATTATAGCGTTCTCAATCGTTATAAAGTCGCTCATCGTGGCTCGAAAGTGGCTATCCTTGCATTAGGTTCGTTCTTCGGATTAGGGCAGTCGGTGCTGTCACTGCTGAAAGAAAAGGCTGGTATTGATGCAACTCTTATCAATCCCCGATATATCACCGGTATTAACAATGAGCTAATGGAAGAGCTGAAAACCGACCACCAACTAGTGATTACATTGGAAGACGGTGTGTTGGACGGTGGTTTCGGTGAAAAGATTGCCCGTTATTATGGTGCCAGTGATATGAAAGTTCTTAATTACGGAGCGAAGAAAGAATTCGTAGACCGGTACGACATACAAGAGTTACTTCGTGCCAATCATCTGACAGATGAACTGATTGTAGAAGATATCAGAAAGATTATCGGCTAAAGAAATCCTAACCAGTTCATTATATATTCATGTAGGTTGATGCACTTCCGTAACGGGAGATATGCATCAACCTACTTTTATTTTCAGTCAAATCCGTAATCCTTTCCGATAATTCAATGGAGTTTGTCCGGTATTTCTCTTAAAGAATTTGCAGAATCCGGCAGAGTCACTGAAACCCAGTTCGGAAGCGATGTCTCCTATCGTGGATTTGGTTGAACTCAGCAATGTACGGGCTTCCATAATCAGTAGCTCATTAATAATGCTGTTTACACTCTTTCCTGTTCCTGCACGGACGATACGGGCAAGATATTGTTCGCTGATAGCTAGCTTGTCCGCATAGAAAGCGACGAAATGCTCTTCTCTGAAATTCCGGGTGACAAGTGCATGAAACTCTTGCAATACATGGTCTTTATGGCTGACTTGCTTTTTAATAATCGTCTTTCGGGAAAGGAAATCGGCTATATCCAGGAACAAGGCATTACACGCAGCCTGTATTCTCCGGAAAAGAAACTGGTGTTTTATATTCAACAGATGCATAAGCACTTCCAATTCGTCACGGATGATTTGAGCTTCGTATGCGGTCAGTTGTATGGTATATTGCTTGTTCTGCCTCATCGTCGCCAACAAGATAGCTGTTATTTGAGTCAGATAAGAATCATCCGTCCGCATGGATTCGGAAATGGAAAGAGTGATAAACTTAATATCGGGACTTGAGTATAAATGGTCGGTAAGATAATTTGCTCCATGAATAAGCAGCATATAAGGCTCTATCGCAATAAACTCTCCATTCAGCAAAATCTCCGAACGACCTTCGAGCACAAGTATCATATACAGTTCCCGGTTAAAATAGCGTTCATTTTCGGGATAACTCCTGTCTTTGTATTCACTCATGAAACAAACGACGTCCTCTTCATAATGAGGAATTTCAGGATGCTCCTTCAACAACTGCTTATTATCGAAAATACGTGATTTTACCATTTATACCTCCTTCTTTTCGATGTAAAAATACGATTTGTTTCGGATATGACAAAAACTATGTGGAATTAGATAATTCATTTCCGACAAAAAAGCAGGAACTTTGCATATCCTTTTCAGTTTATAAGAAGGGATCAATAAAAAAGTTTTGAAGATATGGGAATGAAAGACGTTTGCAAAAGATATTTGGTGTTTATTATAGGATTGTATTTTCTGGCTGCCGGAATAGTATTAATCATACGTTCGGCATTGGGAACTACCCCTATATCCAGCGTAAACTATGTACTAAGTCTGAACAGTCCTTTGTCATTAGGTACTTGCACCTTTCTTATCAATATGGTACTTATTTTAGGACAGTTTTGGTTAATCCGAAAGAACAGAACCCGGCAGGATATTATCGAGATTCTTCTTCAATTGCCCTTCTCCTTTATCTTCTCGGCATTCATTGATTTCAATATGACAATCACCAACAGCCTGCATCCCGAGAGTTATGGTATGTCAATAGCGTTATTGCTTACAGGATGTATGGTGCAATCTATCGGCGTGGTACTGGAGTTGAAACCTAAAGTCGCTATGATGAGTGCGGAAGCCTTTGTGAAATATGCTTCCCGCCGCTACAACAAAGAGTTTGGGAAATTCAAGGTCTATTTCGATGTTACGCTAGTCACATTTGCAGTATTACTTTCTCTCCTGCTTTCCCAATGCATTGAAGGAGTACGCGAAGGCTCTCTTATCGCTGCCTGCATCACAGGATATATCGTCAGTTTTCTGAATCAGAAGATAATGACGAGGAAGACGCTCTACAAGCTCTTGCCTGTTTTGAAATAAAACATAATAAAAGCCGTTTCTTCGGAAAGAGAATTTTAAATCTCCCAAAGAAACGGCTTTTATATTTCTCTTCGATATTTACTATCTATTCTGACTGTCTATTTCTTTAAGCAATTCGCCAACAGCCGTTTTCAGTTGCGTATCCTCTCCTTTCACCACTGTTTCGGGGTCATTGGCAACTTTAACATCAGGTTCCAACTGGCTATTTTCCAGATAGCTTCCGTCCGGCAGACGATAACCGATAATGGGAATACCGAATACCAGTGAAGGGTCTTGCAATGTTTCCCAAGATACACTTGTCATTGTTCCCGGCACAGGCATACCGACCAGCTTGCCTATCTTCTGATGTTTGTACACCCAAGGCGTGCCGTGTGCATTGGAATAGTTAGCTTCACACTGCAACATGATAGACGGTTTATTCCAGCGACGACTTGGCATATCACAGGCTTCGCGTCCGCGCACTACCTGCGTAAAGTATTTCTGACCGCTGAAAAGTATCTCGATATCTTCGTGCAGACGACCGCCGCCATTGAAACGGGTATCAATCACAATTCCGTCACAGTTGTTATATTTACCCAAAATATCCGAGTAAACAGTACGGAAACTTCCGTCGCCCATGGACTGGATATGTACGTACCCTAACCGACCGTTCGACCATTTCTCAACATCGGCAGCACGTTGTTTTACCCAACGTTTGTATAACAAACCGTTGAGTCTTCCGCTAGTGATAGGCATTACCACTTCTTCCCAACGCTCCTTATTCTGCGGATTATACAACGAAACCAGGGTTTTCTTTCCGGCTTTATTATTCAGTAAAGCAGTAATATCCTTATCCGGAGCCAGTTCCTCACCGTTAATCTTTTCAATAATGCAGCCTGCTTTTACTTTTGTACGGGAATGGTCGAACGGGCCTTTCTCGATTACCTCAGCGATTTTCATTCCTTTTTCCTGGTAATTCCAATCGAACAACAAGCCCAGATTAGAAGTTACATCTCCCCCGCCTCTCGGAGAATAACGTCCTCCTGTATGCGAAACATTCAGTTCGCCCAACCATTCGCTCAATAATTCCGCAAAGTCGTAGTTGTTATCAATATGAGGCAGAAATTTGCGATAAGCAGCCGTCATAGCATCCCAATCGACCCCATGCATAGTAAGATTGTAGAAGCGTTTTTGATGTTGCTTGTACACATGGTCGAACATTGCTTCACGCTCGGCAGCCAAGTCCATTTTCATTTCAGCCTGATAACTGATTGATTTCAATGCATCCGACTTCGCATCCATTTTCTGCATCATCCGGCTTCCCAACAAGAAAATGTCCCCTTTCTTATCCAACATCAATGATGCCCAACCGGTATTGAGTTTGTGCAAACGTTTTGTGTCTTTTTCACGAAGATTCATTTTCCAAAGGTCATAGCCGCCTTCGAAAGCTGAGAAGTAATAAAGATTCTCTCCGTCTTTTGAGAGTATGGCACTGCCTAAATCGGAAGAGTTGGGAGTCAGACGGACGATACGGTCTTCAATGCCGTTAAGCTCTACTACTATATCTTTCTTGTCTGCTTTATCTTCGGATGACTTGTCCTCGTCAGCTTCATCCTTTTTGGACTTATTTACATCTTTCTTCTTGTCACCGTCTTTCGCTTTCTTCTGTTCCTTTTCTAATTCTTTGAGCAGTTCGAAGTCTTCCTTGCTTAAGCGATAGCGGTCATAAGCATCCTGATTCAAGAATACCAACATCACATCCTGTTGTGAACCCCAAGAAGCATGCGCACGCATACCGTAACGTTCAGTTTGGAAAAGAATAGCGTTTCCGTCCAGTACCCAACGCGGAGAACCGCTAATATATCCGCTGTTAGTCAAGTTGGTAATAGTACCGCCTTGTGCGCTGACAATACCTATATCCGAATAAGGATCATGGCGATTGCCAATAAATTCAAGAGTAAACCATTTGCCGTCCGGCGACCATTCATAGTCGAATCCGCCTCCGGTATTATACCATGTAGAACCGTCCGTCACTTGACGAACTTTCTTCGTCTTTAAGTCAAGTACCATTAAGCGGTTACGGTCTTCGATAAAAGCCAGCTCCTTACCGTCCGGAGAATATTGCGGATAAGCACGTTCCACTGTTTTTGAAGGAAGCAAGACTTCTTCCTCGATAAGAGTTGCATTAGGGAAATTGGCTTCTTCCTTACGGGCTATTTTGGCGGTGTAAAGTTGCCAGTTACCCGTCCTTTCACTGGCATAGACCAGCGTCCGGTTATCCGGGGCAAAGGACACAGCGGCTTCTTTTCCCGGAGTATTCGTGATTTGCTTTGTTGTAGTGTAATCCGTCGAAGTGACAAAGACATCACCACGCACAATGAAAGCAACCTGTTTGCCGTCCGGAGATACGGAAGCGGAAGTAGCGCCCTGAGAAAATTTGAGGGAAGCAATCTCCTTTTCATCATCCCGGACAAGTTCGACGCTTACTTTCTTCGGACGGGCATTGGCTTCCTGTGTATAAAGTTCTCCGTCATAGGTATAACACAATGTACCTTTATCACTGATTGACAAGAAACGTACCGGATGCGTACGGAATGTAGTTATCGCTTTTACCTCTTGAGGCACATTCGACGTTTGCGAAGTATTCAGTGAAAAGTTATAAACATTGAATGAGCCGCCGTTGCGCTCGCTAAGAAAATAGACAGAATTGCCGTCGGGCGCATACACCGGATTGCGGTCTTCCCCTTCCCGGTTCGTTAGATTGATATGTTTTCCCGATTGCGTGTTATACAGCCAAATATCTCTGGTTATAGAAGAAGTATGGTGTTTTCTCCATTCATCTTCGAAGCCTTTACGGTCTTGATAAAGAAAGTTTTTCCCCGATTTATCAAAGCAAACCCATTCGGCAGGAGTAGCGAGTACTTGCTCGGTACGTCCTCCGTCAGCAGGTACTTTATACAATTCCGTCATTGCTCCGGTAGGAAACAAAGCGCTACCTGCGGGGTCTTGAATAGATGCGGAGAAAAGTACAAACTTTCCGTCCGGAGTAAAAGCCGAAGGAATCTCCGAAGCGGAATGATAAGTCAGCCTTTGGGCGGTTCCGCCGTCAGCAGGCATGATAAAGAGGTCGAAATTCCCATTCCGGTCGCTGGCAAATGCAATTTGTTTTCCGTCGGGCGACCAAACGGGGTTGGCTTCATAAGATGCTTGTGTTGTCAACTGAACGGCTGTTCCACCCTGTGCGGGGACTTTGTAGATATCGCCTTTATAACAAAAGACAATCTCCGTTCCATTCGGTGAAATGCGTGCGTCACGCATCCACAAAGGGGTAATGGCATAGCCGGACAATGCGGTCAATGCCAGTGCTAAAGAAGTTATTAGTTTCTTCATATCAAATTATTATATATATTTTATTTCAACAAATCAGTTTGAATTAGTTTTCCCGTGTAATTATAGAATACCCTGTCACCAAAGTCTTTGTAGAAGAAAGCATATTTATCTACTCCTGTACAATGGCAGACACCAATCTGACGCGGCAGATATTCTTTCAGATAATCTGCAATGATCTGATATTTCCGTTCTTCTGCGTTATGAATATGAAAACCGCCTAACAGTAAGTTACAAGGAGATTCGGGAAATGCCGCACGGACTGTTCGCAGGATATTTGTAATTCCTCGATGAGAACAGGCGCTCAATACAGAAAAACCGTCCGGCTCTACCAACACTACCGCCAATTCATCCTGAAAAGTATCCGGTATATGGCAACCATCTTCTTTCTGAACCCGAAAGCGTTCGAAATGGGTATCCTCACGGTCGATAATATCAATAGAGGGAAAGAGAAATACGCCGGGAAGCAGTTCGGTCTGTTCTTCGATAAAACGGAAACGGGAAAGGTCGAAAGTCTGCGTATGCTTCATTCCATTTTCGCGTTCATCCTTAAATTTTGGAGAGAAGGCTTCGCGTTTGCAGACAACTGTTGCTTGTTTGTTCAGCTCCAAGAAATGACGCAGACCTCCCGTGTGGTCGCTATGCCCGTGGGATAATATCAGATAATCAACTTTCTGCAAGTCAATATGCAGCAGGCGGGCATTACGGATAAACAAATCGGACGCTCCCGTATCAAAGAGTAATCTATGTCCCGATGTCTCAATATAGAGAGAAAGACCGTGTTCTGCCTGCAATTTACGTCCATAGACACAATTCTCTACAAGAGTCGTTATTGTATAGCCCATGATGCTTAGTTATTAAACGAATCATACAAAATAAAAAGTTCTGCCACAAAATTATAATAATTCTGTGGCAGAACAAGCAATCCAGGCAATTAAAATTCTTGACTTTTCAATCTATTCGATTGAAATATTATTTTTATGCTTCAAAAGGTCACATAAGATAGCGTCACTATAATAAGCCAGTGACAGTTATACCATTTTTCCCATGTTGTAGGCTTCCTGCATGTATGGAGTATCTTTAATTTCTCCTATCTTCCAAGCACCGATTCCATAGACCGTTCCTTTTTCCTGTGGCCCTTCCAGACAATCAAGAAAGCCACGGAAACCGTCTATTGTACGTTCCATCATTGCCTTATTATCCTCTGCCGCCGCAATAATGAAATAAAACTCCTTGTTCGTTATCTCCGTATAGCGTGCGCAGCAACGGTCAATCATAATCTTCATCTGTCCGCACATCGTATAGAAATAAACAGGAGTTGCCATTACAATCACATCGGCAGCAATCATCTTCTCCACGATTTCCGCTGCATCATCCTTCTGCGGACAAGGCTTGCCGTACATACTACAAACACTGCATCCCGTGCAAGGATGAACCGTTTTGTCTTTCAATACAATCTTTTCCACTTCATTGCCCGCTTCGAGAGCACCTTTCATAAATTCATCACAAAGCAAATCCGAATTGCCGCCTTTCCGCGGACTGGACGAAATTATCAGAACTTTTTTAGCCATAACTTTACTTTATTAGTTTTATCTTTTTGAATGATTCAGTCTTTTCACTCTGCAAAAATAGACAATTTATAACATAGCAGATGTATATAAATTACAGAGAGATGTACCCTAATTACTGATTTCACCAACAAGGCTATGCCCCTCCGCCTAACGCATGGTAAAGAGTGATAATCCCCTGCACCTTATCAAACAAATCCTGTGCCTGTATCAATTCTGCATTTAATAATGACTGTTGAGCCGTCAGCACTTCCAAATAGTTTGTCGAAGAATGCCGCATCAACAGCTTTGTTTTACTTACGGCCTCCTGTAACGTATCTATTTGTCGTATTCCTATCTTTATACGGGCTTGTGCCGTCTGACATTGCACCAAGGCATCATTAACTTCCTTCCCTGCATTCAGGACAGACTGTTGGAACAAAAGAGCAGCTTCCTCCTGCCGGGCTTTCGCCACTTTCAGATTAGCAATATTAGTCCCCTTGTTAAATAACGGTTGAGTCAATGAACCCACTGCCGACAACAGCCAACTGCCGGGATTGAGAATCACTCCGCCGCCATTATTCGTCCAGCCGGCAGCTCCCGAAAGAGTGACACCCGGATAAAAGGCTGTCCGTGCAGCATTAGTAGCATAGAACGCCTGCGCCAAATTCAGCTCCGCCTGCCTTACATCAGGACGATTAGCCAATAACTGTACAGGCACTCCTACCGCCAATTCTTCCGGAAATTCCTGGCCGTCCAATGTTCCGCGCCTTATACTTTGCGGAACCATAGCCAACAAAGCCGACAGACTATTCTCCGTATCCCGGATACTTTTCCGAACAGAGAGGACAGCAGCTTCGAGCGTCATCCGGTTCGCCTTTGCCTGAAGCACTGCCGCATCATCCGATTTTCCTGCACGCTTCAAGGCTTCAAGCGTTTCAACCGTCCTTTCCCAACTCTCCAATGTACTATTATTAATGTCAAGCTGCTTATCGAGCATCAACAGTGTATAATAACCGGTTGCAATAGTCGCAACCAACTGCGTCTGCACCGCCTGCTCATAAGCACGGCTTCCTTCAAGCACCGCTTTCGCCCCACGCCTGGCATTAGTAACCTTACCGAAAATATCGATTTCCCAACTTGCGGAAGCTTTTAAATCATACGTCCGAGTAGTTGTTCCTTCATAACGCCCTGCCGTTCCTTCCGGATTCAACGAAACCGACGGTAAATAGGAAAGCCTCGTATTCATCAGCACAGCTTCCGCCTCCTCTACACGCAGCCGGGCAACACGTAAATCCGTATTTTGCCTTAATCCCTGCTCTATCAGCCCTTGCAATTGTTCATCCCTGAAGAGTTCACGCCACGACAAAGCAGCCAGCGACAAGGTATCCTCTTCTATTTGCATATCCCGGTCATCCCGATATAAACTGTCCGTTGCAACCTCCGGACGGGAATATGGTTTATATATTCCGCAACCTGCCAACAGACAGGCTGCAAAAATTATTATTATCAATCGTTTCATACGTTTTATTTCTTTTCGATTTCTTCTAATTCAGCTTGTATCGACCAATCGGCATCACTCTTTGCGGCTTGTACCGGCTTGAACTTCTCCTGCAAATATTGAAAGACAATAAAGAGAGAAGGGACAAGAAACAATAAGGCCAATGTACCTACCAACATACCGCCTACTGCACCGGAAGCCAGCGAACGGCTTCCATTCGCACCGACCCCGCTTGCAATCATCAATGGGATAAGTCCGAATATCATCGTCAGCGCAGTCATCAGAATCGGGCGGAGCCGGACTTTCGCCGCACTATATGCCGCTTGTACAAGTGACATTCCCGCTTCCCTCCGCTTGGTAGCATATTCGGTCAGCAGGATAGCTGTCTTTGCCAATAACCCTATCAGCATAATCAGCCCTGTCTGCATATAGATATTATTCTCCAAACCGAATAACCGGGCAAACAAGAAACTGCCCAACAACCCGCAAGGCACAGAAAGGATGACAGCGAACGGAATAAAGAAACTCTCGTACAACGCGCTCAATATCAGATAAACCAGCAACAAGCAAATACCGAAAATAATCACCACGTTATTGGTAGTCTTACTCTCCTCACGTGAAATTCCTCCAAACTCATAACCATAATTCTTAGGCAACACCTGTTCCGCCGTTTCCTTAATGGCTTGCAATGCGTCACCGGAACTATATCCACTCGCAGGCGTCCCACTGATAGAAATTGCATTATAAAGGTTGAAACGCATCAAATCCTGCGGGCCGTACGTTTTTGTCAGTCTCACAAATTGGGCAAGCGGCGTCATCTCTTCCCCCACTCTCACAAACAAATGATTGAGAGATTCCGGAGATACACGATATTCCGGGTCTGCCTGAATCATCACACGGTATAATTTAGAGAACCGGTTGAAGTTCGAAACATATCCTCCTCCGTAATATCCCGAAAGCGTCTCCAGTATTTCACCGGGCGAAATCCCCGCCTGTTCACATTGAGCCGCGTCAATATCCACCCAATACTGCGGATAACTGGTTTCGAACGCGGAATAAACCGCTTCTATCTCCGGACGTCCGGAAAGTGCCGCTACAAAATCATCCGTCACTTTCTTAAAAGCGTTCAAATCACCGGAAACCTTGTCCTGCACGTACAGTTCAAAACCGTTGCCCATACCGTAACCCGGAATCATCGGCGGTGTCAGGACGAACATCTGCGCATCCGGAATTTCGGGAGACAACGCATAAATCCTGTTCACAATATCCGAAGCTGACTGCCCTTCCTCCTGCCGTTCGTCCCAATGCTTGAGCGACAGAAAGTACATTCCCATGGACGGCCCCGACCCGGTAAACGAATAGCCCGTCACACTCGCTTCATAGTCAATCTCAGGAATCTGTTCCAGTTGCCTGCTGATTTGCTGCATCACCCGTTGATTCTGCAGCATCGACATTCCCGGTTTGGAGTTCATGCTAATCATGACCGTACCTGTGTCTTCGTCGGGGACAAGCCCCGTCTTGG
>ULRI01047736.1_pt1 | contig 11619 bp, 12 predicted proteins | sample 1955291 | NCBI WGS metagenome assembly ULRI01 (sample SAMEA4835678, study PRJEB28245) | human gut metagenome | biome: gut microbiome; material: fecal sample | place: Denmark | collected 2008
TTTTCTGCGAGTCGTCACCGATTGCAACCGCGCCTTACTATCGTGAGGCGCGAGTGACGTTTGTCTGGCGGCAGACTGCCTGCGAAATGCGGCTTTGCTGCGCTCGCCGCATTGATGAGACTGGCGGTAGACGGAAATTAGGCTGCACTTCTACGAGACTGGCAGAGCGGCAGCGGATAATAGAAGCAGAGACAAATCGTATAGCAACACTAACCGCGGCAGCGCCGCACGCAGGCATTTCCATTCCGGAGGCATCAAGGTCATTCAAGATTGAAACTGCCAATCAAAGCCCTTTCTCTTGGGGGGTGTAAGGGGGGATATTCTCTTTCTGCGGAAAGAGAATATCCCCCCTTGGTGCTGCGGCGCGCACGCCGCATTTTCCCTCCGCGCTCTGCGCGGAAAGCAACCGCTCCCCCGAGGGAACGCAAAAAAGAAGCAGCCCTTTAGCCGGGTGGTCGTAAAACAGTAAACTCAAAAAATGGTGAAAACCTTGAGTTTTCAAGGGGTGCGGCGTGACTTCGGTCACGCCGTTTCCTCTTTCATCAGCTCATTCAGCGGGATGAAGCCCAGCCCTTCGTACTTGATGTGGATGTGCTGCACACGCTTTCCGCTGGATTTGTCCGGCGCGTCCACATAGATAGCTGACACCAGCTCCCGCAGAGCGTAGCCGTCCAGCTCGTCGATTCCCACATACCTGTGCGCCGTCTGAATGAACTTTTCAATGTTTTCGTTCTGTCGTTCCTGTACTTCAATTTCCTGCCGCAAGGTGATGCACTCGGCCTCCAACTGCTTCTGCTCCGTTTCATAGGTCAGGCTCAGCATATCGAAGCGTTCATCACTCAGCCGCCCGCTGGCGTTGTCCTCGTAAATCCTGATAAACAGGCGTTTCAACTCAGCGATGCGGTTTTCGTTTCGTTCCAGCTGCTTTCTGCGGATGCGGATTTGCTCGCTGCTTTCCAGCCGGAGTTGTTCCTCCATCACTGCACGGAAATGTGCCTCATGCCGCAGAATATAGCCCGTCACAGCCTGAATGTGTTTCAGAACCACACGCTCCAAAACCTTGACCCGAATGAAGTGTCCCTTGCACTTCTCCTTGTCCTTGCGGTGCAGCGAACAATCAAAGAAGTCCTGTGCCGGATCGCCGTTGTTGGATGAGCCATAGTTCATTTTGGAACCGCAGTCGGAGCAGTACACCAGCCCGGAAAAGATGCTGCTTCGGCCTGTGCGGGTCATTCGGTGCCGCTGCTGCCGGATTTCCTGCACCTTCTCAAACACAGCATCCTCAATGATACGCTCGTGGGTGTTTGGAAAGATGGCCTGTTTCTCAATGGGCGTTTCCCGCTGCTTTTTGTCCCAGATGGAGTTGGTATAGGTCTTGAAGTTCACCGTACAGCCTGTGTACTCCCGGCGTTCCAGAATCGCCACAATGGTACTGCTGTGCCAGTCGTAGGGGTCCTCCGGTTTCTTGTTTGGGGTCTTGATTCCCTGCAAGGCTCTGTATGCGCTGGGCGTCAGCACCTTGTCCGCTTTCAGTTGGTTGGCGATCTGCTTGGGACCCCGCCCCTCCATGCACATAGAGAAAATACGCTTCACCACATCGGCGGACACCGGGTCAACCACCCAGCGGCGGGGATTCTCCGGGTCTTTCACATAGCCATAGGGCACATTGGTGGTCAGGGGTACGCCACGCTCACCTTTGGCTTTTTGGACGGCTCTGATCTTGCGGCTGGTATCCCGGGCATAGAACTCGTTGAACCAGTTCTTGATGCCCGCAAAATCGTTGTCCACCCGGTTCGGGTCAATGGTGTCGTAGTTGTCGTTGATGGCGATGAAGCGGACGCCGTTCTGTGGAAAGGTGAAGTTGGTGTAAAGCCCTGTCAGTGCTGAGTTGCGGCCCAGCCGTGAGAGGTCCTTGGTGATCGCCACGGCCACCCGCCCCGCCTCGATTTCGGCCAGCATGGCCTGAAAGCCGGGACGGTCGTAGGTCACGCCGCTTACACCGTCATCCACGAAAAAGGTTGGGTTGGGGAAGTGATGCTCCCTGGCGTATTGCAAAAGCATGGCCTTCTGATTTTCGATGGACAGGGATTCGCCAGCCCGGTCATCTTCCTGAGACAGCCGGCAATAAAGGGCGGTGATTTTATCTGTTGCTCCGTACATTTCTGTATCCTCCTTTTGTGGAGCAACTGTCAGTACAGGATTGGTTGGCTCTATTGTACCAAGATTCTGGGTGTTTGTCATTCTGAATCCCCCATCTTTTCAGCAAACTTTCTGGATGTGATGCGTTCCAGCTTGCGGACAAAGTTTTCCGTCCCCTCATAGCTTCCTGTCACAACGTAGGTGGTGCCGTGGATGACCTCGGTAACGGTCAGTTCGGGAATCCAGAAGGCGGAGAGATTCTTCACATGGATGTGGCCGTCCTCGCCCCAGAAGAATCTGTGCTCGGCTCTGTCCGGTGCCAGCGGTTCCGTATTGGAGAAATAATAGCCCTCCGGGTCGAGTTGGTGTTCAAATTGCGATTTCTGTTCCATAAATACCTCCTGATTTTTTGTAAGAATTAGTGTTCAATTTCCTGCTTTTTCTGCCGTGTAACAGCGTTCCGGCGCTCCTGTTCATGCTGTACCTCATAGATGCTGTAATGGATGGCCCAGAGTTTTTCCGTGTCGGTATACAGGGGTGTAAGCTCCGTCTGCAAATCCCTGTACTCTGTTTCCAGACGGGCCTTTTCCTCACGCCATGCGGCAGCAGGCAGCTTATCGTCCACCACTTGTCTTTTCAACTTGCGCTCAGCCATGTAGAACAGGCGAAGCGTATCGTCGTGTTCTGCCTTGTACTTCTGGCGGGATTTCTCAAAGCGGATGGTTTTCAGCTTGTCCGCAACGGGTTTTCCGTCCTCGTAGTAGTCCGCCATGCGAAGCAGCTCGTCCAGTTCCTTGATGCGGGCCTGCTTCCCGGATGCCGACTTTTTCAGCGTGTCGATTTTGTCCTGCATGGTATGCAGAGCTGCGTCCAGATCGTCAGCAGTGTAGAGGCCTTTGGTTTCCAGATAGCTGACTGCCTCAGACAGCCTTTTCAGATTGGCGATTCTGGCCTTGCTGCTGTATGCGCCCTTGTTGCGGTTGTCATAGTAGGCGGACAGCAGCTCCACCAGTGTAGGCGGCTGGGGCTTGGACAGCTCAGCTTTTATTTCTTTCAGCCAGTCGATCAGAGCGACAATTTTCTGTTTCGCCTCCCGGAACATGGCGTTGGTTTTCCTGATCCAGCGGTTGAGATCGCCCTTGTTGGTACGGATACCCTTGGCCTCCATCGCCCGGACAGTCGGCCCCTCGTGCTGGGTGGGTATTTGCTCCACACCCTGACGCTCATAGCTGCGGTGGTCGATGCGGCAATCCAAACCTTTCTCAGCAAATCTGGTATTGCAGAGTTGCGCCCATTGTTCACGCCAAAACTCCAATGTCTCCGGCTTGCCCCAATCGGTGGTGGGGACGGCGTTGAACACATAGTTCCCGGCCTCATCCCGGATACGCTCACCCTGTTCGTCCAGCACATATTCCCGCCGCTGCTTGTTGCCCCATTTTCCGTCCGGCTCGATAGGACGGATGGGACACATGACATGAAAATGCGGGTTCTGGATGCCGCCGTCCTTCTTATCCGGTTGATGAATGGCATAGTCCGCCACCATGCCCCGGCTCACACACTGCTCCAACAAAAAATGCCTTGCAAGCTCAATGTTCTCCTGCATGGAAAACTCGTTCTGCAAGGCAATGTCAAAACTATATGCAAGCTGGGCTCTCTTTCCACGTTCCACTTTCTCCACGGCGTTCCAGAGTGTTTCCCGGTCAGAGAAAGAGGGCGGTGCTTGGGGCGGCAGCAGGATTTCCGAACAGATCACGCCGCCCTTGCGGGTGTAGTCGCTGTCCTCGCCGTAATACTCGCTGTGCAGCTTTTCGCCGGAGCGATAGGCGGCAGCAGCCACGGCAGACTGTCCGGCGCTGCGCTTGATCTGGGTTACGTGAAAATGGAATAATGCGATGGCCAATCACCCCCAAACTCATTTTTGTTGTGCTCGTTGACGGCCTCCATGAGCAAACCCTTGACCTCTGGCAAGGCGAGGGCTTTTTCCGCAAAGGCGTAAAATTCGGTTTCGCTCAACACCTTCGCCAACGGGACTACACTCTCCACAGCGGCTCCACGAGTAATCAACCTGTGCGCCCGTTTCCGGCGGTCACCCTTTTCATAGTAGACGGCACGGTTTTCAAGCTGCTGCTGTTTGTGCCGGAGCTGGGCAAGCTGGCGCTCATTGGCGGCAATCTCGGCTTTCAGTTCGGGGACGGTTTTCTGTTTTGTCATAGTGCATGACCTCCTTTGGATGGGATGGATGGGATGAAAAAAGACCGCCTACATTTTCGGTAGACGGTCTGGATGACGGTATGGGATTTTCAGGCTTTGCGGCGGGGACAGTCTGCGTCAGCAGATTGTTTCCGCTGCAAAGTGCGCTGGGATAGATGCCGCAGGCATCGCAAGGGAGGCACTCCCTTGTTCGGAACGCAGTGACGCAAAACAGCCCGGACTTCAATTGTCCGGGCTGTTCGCTCCGCAGGACGCACAATACAGGGTTTACCCTGTATAGAAGTGCGCCATTAGCAATGGAGAAATCGACCGCTACTTATCGTCATCTGCACCGATGCGGGCTTAATATCCGAAGTGACAAGAATTGTCCATCTATTCCACTGCTCGTGTGTTTGATTTATAGTGATCTTCCTATGCCGTTTACGGCGTTAGATTTTCGAAATCTGTTTGTGTTCAATCACAGAAGAATCTCTTAAATGCTTATTTCGCAGGATCTATCGTGACATAGACAGTCAGCTTATTCTGCCCCACATCGATCCAATCCATGGGCTGGGTACAATCATAATCGTAGTACAGCTGATAGCCCTCCATGGCGTCAAATTCCACCTCCGTGGACTTATCCACCTGGAAAGCCTGTTCCTCGGGATTCTCTTTTCCGGGATTGATGATCACGTTCAGATAGCAGGCGTCCTCCGGGAACAGAATATTCATAGCCGCCTGCTCCTCCATGAGCCGGGGTTCATCGTAGAGAATATTGCTGCGGGTCACGGAGACTACGCTGCCGTCCTCTGCACTTTGCTCCGTCACCTCCATGCCGGTGATGAGGCCGGTCGCATCGTCGATAAAGTAAGTGACCTCGCTGTTGATCCCTGTCAGACCATTCTGCCTGGCGGCGGTCAGGGTGGTGGTTCCATACTCTGTGCTGTCGGTCTTGTCCGCCACGGTCTCATAGTCATACGGCTGACGCGCCAGCCAGCGGTCAGACACCATGGCTTCATACTCAGACGCCGGGCACAGCGTCATCGTTTTCAGACCGTCTTTTTCGCAGGTATACAGGGCACCGGGAACGTCATCGTTGATGTATCCCGCCTCGCAGTATACGACCTGGTCAGCATCATCGTACTGTTCGTAGTCATACCACAGGCGGCCATCGGAACTGACGAATTGACGGACAGTCTTATTCTGCCAGTTGTTCTCCCCGTCCCAGGTCTCGGAGACGCAGGTCACCGCGCTGTGTTCCTTCATAATCATGGGGATGCTGTTGCTGTTTCGAAGGTCTGTGATCTCCGGATCATCCTGCCCACTAATGGGCATAACGGAAGCGTTGGAGACGTCGGCTACTTTTCCATCCTTGCAGGTAACATTCAGCGCCCGGATTTCCTCCAGCGCATCATCCCTGGCATAGGTGAAAGACACAACTGTCTCGCCGTCTCCCAGCGCCCGGAAGCTGGCAACAAAGGTGCCGTCATTGTCCTCCTGCGTGAGCAGTTCCAACAGGGTGGTGTCGTCGATGGTAAAGTTCCAAATGAATCCTTCCTTTTCGGCGGGAAGGCGGACGGTCAGAACGTCTGCTTCCTGATCAATTTCATACCAGGTGTCGGATGTTTGTTCTTCCAAGGAGCTTCCGTCAGCTTTTCCTTCACTGGTGTTCTGTCGGCCGCACCCGGCCAGCATCCCTATCACGCAGGCGAGAGACAGGATCAGGGTAAGCACCCTTTTTGCGTTGTATTTTTCTTTCTGAATCATATCATGTTACCTCGATTCTATATGTCGATCCATCAGGGAATCCAATAGCGGATGATCTGCACCACCTGCTCCTGCCGGACAGTGATGACCGTGTTGTAGCAGTTGAAGGGCGTTTCGCTGGCCTGAATAGCCGCAGGGACGTCCTCGTACTCATAAACCAGGCCATCAGGTTCCTGTTCCAGGTCGGCGTGGTCCTCAAAGGTGCAGTCAGTGGATACGGGCAGGGTGATCGTTCCCAGATCATAGTAGATCGGATGGTCATCCATTGCGTAGGTGCGGTACAGACCGTCATCCTCAATCAGCTCTACGCCGCCGCTTTCGATGCCGCCGTTGATGATGACGGTGCCGTTATCCCGCCGGATGCTCTCAACGGTCACCGGCTTCCGACAGACTTGGATCTGGTCGCCTTCTTTCAAACCCTGAATATCTTCCAGTTCATAGCAGTCATAGTCATGGATCTCCGCGGTCAGGGAATACCCATCCCCGGTTTTGACAAGGTCCGCTGCCGTGAAGTCCGCAGAGTATTCGCCGTCGGCAAAGGCGTCCTCCACACTTTCCATCGGATACAGCGGCATGACGTACCCAAGCTTCTCCACAATGGTTTGGGCGGCGTCCAGCAGCACCTGGGCATCGCTGCCGCCGGCAACACACCACTGCACCTCGGCCTCCGGAGCATACCAGCCCACCCAGGCCGCATCCTCGGACTTGCGCAGCTGGACGGAAACATCTTCGCCGCTCCAGTCCAGGCTCTCCGTCCAGTCAGCATAAATACCGGAGATGTCCTGGGGCTGCTCTGCCTTTAAGGCACGGCAGTAGTACGTCTGCCCGCCTTGTTCAAAATTGACTTCGGCCATTTGCTTGTCGCTTGCCCCTGTGTCGATCAGGTAGTAGGAGGTGCCGGAGGCACTGTCCGGCAGGGGGATGGAGTATCCCAGCTGCTGAAACTCAGCTGCGCTGGATTCGTGCATGGGGTTTGCGATCATGGCCGGTTGGTCGGTGCCTCGGTGGGACAGAGTGATGGCAGTTACAGCTACTGCAAGACAGGCGGCAATCGCCCCGGCTCTGTACAGCCAGGACCGTCTCTTTTTCATAGGCTGCTGAGCTTCCTCCAGCAGATCATCGTCCACGGCGTTCATCCATTTTTGAAAACGAGTTTGATTCATAGGCTGATCCTTTCCTGTTCCAGTTCCGTGCGCAGCCGTTCCCGTGTGCGGAACAAGGATGTCTTAACCTTTGCTTCGCTGACACAGCATTCTTCCGCGATCTCCCGGATGCTCTCTCCATACCAGTAGCGGCGCAAAAAGAACACGCGGGCCTCAGCGCTCTGACGGCGCAGGAAGCCGTTCAGCACCCGGCGCAGCTCTGATGCATCCAGTTCTGTGTCCGGATCACCCTGTCCGGCAACGATCCAGGGTTCCAATTCCTCAAAAGCGTCGGTGAGGGCTGTGCTGCGCTGGGCGGCAGTATTGTAATTATAGCGGTCCAATGCCAGATTCCGGGTGATGCGGGCCAGATAGGCCCGCAGAGAGCGGGGGCGTTCCGGCGGGATGGCATTCCAGGCACGAAGGTAGGTGTCACTGACACACTCCTCCGTGTCTCTGGGGTCTGCCAGGAGCCGCTGGGCCACACTACGGCACAGCGCACCATATTTCTTCTGGGTCTGGGTAATGGCTTCCTCGCACCTCTGAAAGAACAGTTGAATGATCTGCTGGTCTCCCATGGTGGCTGAAAGTTGAGCTTTCTTTGTTTCGATTTGTTCCATAGTGTTTCCCCCGGTACTTGAAGCGGCTTCATCCTATTAGACGGCACCATATCCGTTTTCGTTTCAGAAGTCAAGTGGAATATTTTTGGGCTATTCCAAGTTTAATGTAAGATTATAGATGATCAGAATAAATTTCCTGTAAGGCGGGCACCTTACAGGAAATTTCCGCTTTATCGTTTTTCCGCTTGTTATGTTTCAGTTCTTACAAAGAGATCCTTGAGGATTTGCTCCGGCGCCATGGTCATCGTTTGCCCTTTTCATCGGCATATGCTTCATCCACGTTCATTTTATTCTTCAGGGCTGTATTCCAATATGTCACCCGGCTGACATTGCAGCACGTCACATATCGCAGCCAATGTAGAAAACCGGATGGCGCTGATATGCCCGTTCTTCATCTTGGAAAGGTTCACATTTGCAACGCCGACTTTCTCCGACAACTCATTCAGGCTCATTTTCCGGTCCGCCATTACGCGGTCCAGCCTTAAAACAATATGTCCCATTGTCCGCCCCCTTACAGCGTTTCATCCGATTCTTTTTGGAGCTGAACCCCGTATTTGAATACAGTCACCAAACACATTGTTACGGCGAAAGCAATTAAGACGCCCCACTGAATGCTGATCCCGGTGTCTCTTCCGGCAGACAGGAACGCGGTAGACAGCGTTTCACCAATGGTGGCAAACAGCGCAACGGGAAGAAGAGAAAAACCGAATGCTCTCATCTTTGTCACAAGTTCTTCGCAGAACGGAGATTCACACTTTGCAAGCACCGCAAACAGTCTTTTCAGCATAAACAGAGCTGCGGCAGCAGAAGCAGCAAACAAAGTCGCGAAGATAAGGACTGACACCAAATTCGCCGAACGGTACTCAGCAGGCGATGACGTGGCTTCGATCACCTTTGTGTTTTCTTCGGAATGAATTTTGGCGGAAGAAAATGACTGGTTGAAAAATGAGAGTTCCATATTGAAATCCTGATCTTCAGGAGGAATAATCTTATTATTTCCACCGCTCAGCATTGCCTCGGGGCTTACGTCCCCCGCATAAGAAAAACCATCTGCAAGAATGTCCCACAGGGAATCGAAATTCTTTTCGTTGATCCTGAATTCGGCATGATTGGTAACGCGAACTGTTAGCGCATCCTTTGGAAGCGTAGACACAAAAATTGTAGCTACACAGCTCGCTGCAGCCGCTAAGATTGCTATGACCATTAAGACGGTCATTGCAATCTTGCCCACTTTACCGAACTTGTGGAAGTTTGAAAGAGTTTTAGAATTCATAAGAACGCCTCCTACGCAAAACATAAATTATTTAACGTTTATCGTTATGTTTGCAGTATATACCGATACATACGCTTTGTCAAGAGATTTTTAATGTTTATCGTTAATTATTTTATGTTATCTTGAGACAAAAGCGAGTCATATTAGCTATCGATATACTTTATTCCGCATAGCCACAAGCTGCCTGTCCTCGTTCTGATCTTTGCTTGATACACGGATATAGCCGTAAGTAGTTCCTGCGATATTACCTCACCACACGACGTTTCTGCCAAACCAAATCGTAGCCCAGCACATCAGCCAGCTCCACGGCCTCGGTGTACCGCAGGGAGCCTCGTCGCAGTTTGCCGGACAGATTGGGGACGCTGCTGCTCCATCCGTGTTCGTCGGCCAGCAGCTCTACCACCTCCGTCATGGTCATGCCCTCCCGGGTGATGTAGGATTTTACTTCGTTGCGGCAGTTTTCTGCCTTGCTTCTGCTCATATTTACAATTCCTTTCCCTTTTTGGATTCGTTCTGTGGTATAATGGATATGCTGGATGACAGCACCCATTTGCCGCAGAGCGTTGTTTGATCATGGACGGCCATCCGCTGGAATTGCCGCCCGTGTATCCCTGTTCATAAGGGACACCTATTGATTTTGCTGTTCCGCTTGACTTTTCGTGGTTCGGTGAAAGCTCACACGAAACGGCGTACTGTGTTCACTGTCCGGCGCATCGCTGATTGATATGGACAGCGGCACAAAAACAGTGGGTTCTTCGCTGTTCTCACATGGTTTGAAAATAGTCGTGGTTTTTTGCCGCTTTTCCCGAATGTCGTTCCTGCCCGGAGGATCGCTCCCGACGTTCCCGTCCCCTTTGGTGCGCCAGATGCGTCACTTCGCCGGGGGACATATCCCATTCGGACGGTCATTCGATTTTCAAGGTTCAGGTGTTGTTACAAGAACAGTTTAGCGAAAAAATGCGCTCTTTCCCGTATATCCAAGAGGTAGGAAAAGAGCGCAAAACAGGGTGGATTTCCACGCTTATAGACAGAAAGAAGGAGGGATACGCCATGCAGGTAAAGCTCACCATACAGGAGCGGTTGAAGGATCTGCGAGTGGAACGGGGGCTGACGCTGGAACAGCTTGCGGAGCAGACCGGGCTTTCCAAGTCGGCCCTCGGCAAATATGAGGCTGACGATTTCAAGGACATCAGTCCATTCAGCATCGTCACGCTGGCAAAGTTCTATGGCGTGTCCACAGATTATCTGCTGGGCATGACAGAAACAAAAAATCACCCGGACACAGAGCTGAACGCTCTGCATCTGAGTGATGATGCCATAGAAGTATTAAAGGCGGGAAAGTTCAATCACCGGCTGCTGTCGGAAATGCTGTGCCACAAGGATTTCCAGCGTATGATGCTGGATGCAGAGATCTATGTGGACAGGATCGCAGATATGCGGATCAACGATATGAACGCCATGCTGGAAGCGGTACGGAAGATGGCCCTGATGAAGCAGGACGGGCAGGACGATCTTTCCACCCGGACATTGGAGCTGGCCCAGGTACGGGAGGATGATTATTTCGGTCATGTGCTTGCCGACGATCTGAAAGCGATCCTCCGTGATATTCGGGAGGAACATAGCAACGATACCACAACAGCAGACACACCCTCCATTGCAGAGGAAGTTCAGAGCCAGTTGCAGGATGCCATGAACTTTGAGGGCAGCGACGCCGAGAAACAGGCAAGGATATTCCTTACGACATTCGGCATTGACTACGACGCCATTACCAAGGAGCAATTCATCAATCTCATCGAAGTGTTAAAGTTGTCCAAACACATGAAAAGCCCAACTAACCAGCGTGGCAAGGCACTGCCATACCAGCCGCATGGAAAAGGGAAACGGAAACGCAAATAAACAGAAAAACACGCCATACTCAGCCTTTGAAGCTGAATATGGCGTGTTTTTTCGTTGACCAATCCCGTCTGACAGATGCTCATTTCGTGTTATTTGGCTAACACTGTTTTACGAACACCTGCCCTTCGGGCTGCCACTTTTTTACTTTTCACAAATGACCGGCTTTTGGCGGTCAGACTCCACAAAGGCCTTGGCCTTTTCCACCGCTTCCGCGCGGGGGAGCTTCACCTGCTCGCCGGTGCGCATGTCCTTGCAGGACACGACGCCCGCGTTGATCTCGTCTTCGCCGAGGAAGTAGACGTAGGGCACCTTGAGCTTGTCGGCGTAGTTCATCTTGGCCTTGAATTTCTTCTTTTCCGTATAGATCTGCGTGCTGACGCCCGCGGCGCGAAGATCGGTCGCGAGCGAGATGGCCTCGCTCAGGTCCTCGGTCATCGGCAGGATGAGCACGTCCGCCGGCGCGGTGCAGATGTCGCTATTCAGAAGGCCCTGCTCGCCGAGGACATAGAACAGGCGCGTCACGCCGATCGAAATGCCGACGCCGGGGAGCTTGCGGTCAGTATAGTACTCCGCAAGGTTATCGTAGCGGCCG
>ULRI01063769.1_pt1 | contig 11616 bp, 10 predicted proteins | sample 1955291 | NCBI WGS metagenome assembly ULRI01 (sample SAMEA4835678, study PRJEB28245) | human gut metagenome | biome: gut microbiome; material: fecal sample | place: Denmark | collected 2008
TTGTTATACCAAAACGATGTAACAAACGCAACCCTCAAGCCATGTGGAGTGCGTACTCTTGATGTCAAAAGTCCAGTAATATAGTGCGGTGATTCGTTCAATATCGTTTGGACATCATTTTACAATCTGAACCGTTTTCGTCCTTGGAAACAGGTCGAGGGCGGTTTTTGAGAATTTGGGCAATATCTAAATCGTAGCCACAGGGGTAGCAGATAATTGAGTTTCTTGATTAGATGTTTGTGCTAACAGCGAATCCGGCAACTCAGGTATCTGGGGGTATCCAGTGTAGGATTTGGATGTTATTAATCTAGGAGGCATCTATGTACTACTTAGTAGACATGTATAATGACAAGACGAACTTTATTGATGGCATCGACAGTGATACTTGTCAGAAAATACTTAATTCATCTACTATAATCAGTGAGACTTTAGAGTTTTACTACTTGGGCAAATGTGTTAGTGATTCTTTCGACACTTTGATTCAGTGGAGTTACAGTGCCAACCCAAGTAGCAATTATATTATGAGAAACTTACATACCGCAGAGCGTCTAGTTCGGGGATTTTTGTTCGAGTTGAGAACTTGCCTTGACCACATGGAAACTAAAATCAAACAAGAATATGGTAAAACATCTGAGTTCTTAAAAGTTTTTGAAGATAGCACCCATGCTACTTATAATGCACATCCAGAGTATGCTTTTACATATCATCTGCGAAATGTTTCCCAGCATTGTCAAAATATCGTTCACGGATTCAACTCTCCTACTGGAATTGGTATATCTTGTAATGTACAAAAGCTCCTCAATGAATACGATAAATGGAAGCCTGTTGACAAAGACTATATGATCAATTCTGGGGAAAACGTTGATTTATTGAAAACTTTTTCCGTTGCTTTTCAGGCTTTTAACGAAGCTCTCATTCCTGTAATTCGTTATCTTTTAAATACAAAAAACGTTGGGAAAGAGTTATTATATCTCCGGAAATGGGGCGATTCTTTGCAAAAACAGTTCCATCATGATGTACACTGCTATCACATTTTTGATCTTAAATTTCAAAACGGAAACGATGCCACCCATGAAGATTTAGATACCGGAGATGTTATTATTAACGGAACTCTAATCGACTGGGATATGGTTTATGAATTGTCAGATTCCGTTATAGCCATGCCTATCGCAAACACCTCCACAAATAATTTGCCGCTTTGATTCTGCAGCAAAAATGCCGCCAGCGTATCATGTGTCAAAATCACACGGTACACTGGCGGCTTATCTTTTATCCTTATTCTCTTCTCTCACATCATTTTTCACGCAGGCACATCAATACTCAGTCCAGACTTCAGCTCCACGGTGTAGTGGTCATCCCAGATCGTGATTTGCCGGAGCCAGCGTTTAACCAGTTTTTCGTCAAACTCGGTCAGCTCATTGCTCTGCTGTCCGATAAAATCTTGCAACTCCTTGATTCGCTCCATCTGAATGGCCTTAGTGGTCTCATCGGAATCGGTCTGCTGTTGCAGTTCACGCAGATGGAAAATCTCCTCGGCAACATCATCGTAGGCTTCCCGGTTGTTGGCACGGTTCAACAATTCCTGTTGAAGAACCAGCAGCCGCTCTGCAATGCGGTCTTTCTGGGCAGAAGTGTCATTCCGAAGGACCTGCATCAGATTTTTCTGGAGTTGCTCCTTGTATGTAGACTTTGAACCAAGCATTTCGTTCAAGGCTTTCAAAACGACCTGTTCCAGTTCTTTTTCATTGACTGTCCGAGCATTGCAGACTGTACCGTTCTATTCCAGCCTGCTGGCGCACCGCCAGACAATGGAGCGGCAACCATGGTTGTTCCAGTGAATACGTCGAAAAACTTCACCGCAACTTCCGCAGACCACCATCTGCGAAAAGCAGTGTGTGCAACTGTACATCCGCTTTTTACCGCTGGGGCTTGCCTGCACATTCCTGCGGCGTACCAGTTCTTCCTGCACCTTCATGTAGATTTCCTTGGGGATAATGGCCTCATGGTCATCTTCTACATAATACTGAGGTGCGATGCCGTTATTGGCCACACGGGTCTTGTTCAGGATATCGATGGTGCAGGTCTTCTGGAGCAGTGCATCCCCGATGTATTTCTCATTGGTAAGGATTTTCTTAACTGTGCTGGTGTACCACTTCTTATTTCCTGCCCCGGTCAGGATGCCATCCGCTTCCAGTCCATGGCAGATCATATCCATGCTGGCACCTTCCAGATATTTCCGATAGATGCGCTTTACCACTTCTGCCTGCTCCGGGTCAATGATGAGGTGCCCCTCGGCATCCTTGGTGTACCCCAGAAAGCGGTTATGGTTCACCTGCACCTTTCCCTGCTTATTGCGGAAGTCGATGCCCAGTTTCACATTCTTGCTGATGGATTCCGATTCCTGCTGAGCAAGAGATGCCATGATGGTGATCATCACCTCGCCCTTGGCGTCCAGCGTGTTGATGTTCTCTTTCTGGAAATAGACCGCGATGCCCTTTTCCTTCAGCATACGGATGTATTTCAGGCAATCCAGCGTATTCCGGGCAAACCGACTGATGGATTTCGTCAGCACCATGTCGATATGCGGTGGGTTTCCAGAAAGTCTTTAGCATTCTCCCACGCAGTGTTTCTTTTTTCCCGAAGTTCATTGACTGTCATAAAAATCTCCTTATGGTGTAGATATTTTGATTCAAAAGGTGTACTATAAAGTCAGCACTTACGCACTGTCCTTTTCTCTGGGGTTCGTGACGGCATCCGTCATCTTGATCATGTTGCCATTGACCAGATAAAGGTTGCCGCCCTGTTCAGCAGAAATTTTTTCCATATTTTCAAGTTCACGCACGTCGTTCGCCGAGAGGAATCCATTCTGCCGCCCAACCGCATAGCCGTTCATCCGGCTCTGGTAATCGCCGCGCAGCAGGCCGTCCACATTGAACTTGATGCTGTATTCCAGTTTTTCCTTTGGGCTGAGCAACGATCTCGTCAAAGCCTGTTCCCAGCGGCAGACCCACGGGTTCAGAGTGTACTTCACAAATTCCAGTGACTGCTGCTCGATGTTGCTGAAGGTGCTGCGCTCCAGGTCGCCGATCATGTGCGGCGGCACATGGAAGATACGAGCGATCTCGTCTACCTGGAACTTTCTCGTTTCAAGGAACTGTGCCTCATTTGGAGAGATGGAAATCGGAGAATAGTGCATACCCTCTTCCAAAATTGCAACTTTTCCAGCGTTTTTACTGCCACCATAGATAGCGTTCCAGCTTTCTCGCAGCCGGGTGATATCTTTGATGGTACCGGGATTCTCCAGCACACCGCTGGGTGCTGCACCGTTTGCGAAAAACTTTGCACCGTATTCTTCACAAGCAAGCCCTACACCGATGCTGTTTTTTGCCATGGCGATGGGGCTGTATCCGACAAGCCCATCAAATCCGAGGGCCGGAATGTGCAGTACATCCTCCGGCAGTAGATAAACAGTGCCCTTTTTCATAGTGTCGGCTTCTTCGCCGCTGCGCAGATAAGTTTAGTAAAGTTGGCCTTTTTCATCTCGGTCGACCGATATCTGATTTGGCATCAGGGGATATAACGCTGTTACCTGCCCTCGGCCATCACGGATGATCTGGCAGTAACAGTTGCCATACAACAGCAAGTGCGTCATAAGCGTTTCCCGGAAAACAAAACTGGTCATCTCCGAGTTCGGCTCACTATGCAGCAGGAAGTACAGCGGATGGTCTAACGCCTTTTCCCTGCTGCCGTTTTTACCGCATTTGTACAGATGCAGCGGCACTCCTGCAATGCCCTCTGCAAGGATGCGCACGCAGGCATACACAGCGGTCAACTGCATGGCAGAACGCTCGTTTACGGTCTTTCCTGCAGCGGTAGGACCCATCAGAAACCGATACCGGCTGCTGATGGAATAATCTTCATCTTTCGGCTTGAACAGCCGATTCCAAAAACTCATATTCTCTCCCCCCCCCCTTTTACAAATACAGCAATCCACGGTCTTCATAGATAGAAGTTGTACTGGTGCCGCCGCAGCGCAGAGCACGGTCAAGAGCCATGACCAGAGCGACTGCGCCATCGATGCGCTCTACCGCACGGGACTTGTCCATCTTGATGTTGCCAGCTGGGTCTGTGCGCACCACCACATTGTCCATGCACCAGCGCAGCACCGGATGCTCACCATGCGCCAGTTCGCCGCTCAGCACCAACCGCATCAGCTGCTTGGTCGGCTCGCTCATGCTGCCGAAGCCCTGTCCAAAGGGAACCATTGTGAAGCCAAGGTCTGTCAGATGGGATACCATCATGGAGGAATTCCAGCGGTCATATGCTACTTCCCGGATATCGTACTTTTCGGACAAGTCACTCATGAACCGGATTATCGCATCGTAATCCACCACATTGCCCTCTGTGGTTTTGATAAAGTCCTGCCGTGCCCAGAGGTCATAGTTCACATGATCCCGGCGCACACGGAGATCCAGCGTTTCATCCGGCACCCAGAAGTACGGCAGCACCTGATACGGCTCATCATCTTCCTGCGGAGGAAATACCAGCACCAGCGAGGTCAAGTCGGTTGTACTGGACAAGTCCAGTCCTGCATAGCAGGGACGACCTTCCAACGCCCTTTCATCTACGGGTACTGCGCAGGCGTCCCACTTTTCCATGGGCATCCACCGCACAGTCTGCTTCGTCCACTGGCACAGGCGCAGCTGCCGGAATACATTCTCCTCTGCCGGATTCTGCTTTGCCGAGTTGCAGGCGGCTTCCAGCTTTTCGATGTCAATGGTGACACCCAGCGATGGATTCGCTTTCTTCCAGACTTCCGGGTCTGTCCAGTCAGCATCCATGGGTGCACCGTAGATAACTGGATAAAAAGTCGGGTCATGCTGACGGCCATCCAGAATATCCTGTGCTTTCTGGTGCTGCTGGTAGCAGACCGAATGGATGTCATTTCCGGCAGTCGTGATGATGAACATCAGTGGCTGTTTCCGGGCATCACCAGAGCCTTTTGTCAGGACATTGAATAACTTATCGTTCGGCTGATTGTGCAACTCATCAAAGCACAGGCAGTGGATGGAAAAGCCGTGCTTGGTCGGCGCATCTGCGGACAGCACCTGATAGAAGCTGTTCGTTGGCTTGTAAATGATTCTTTTCTGGGAATAAAGAATCTTACACCGTGCATCCAATGCAGGGCACAGCTTTACCATATCTGCCGCCACCATGAAGATGATACTGGCCTGCTGGCGGTCTGCGGCGGCGCTGAACACCTCTGCACGCTGCTCACCATCTCCGCAGGTCATGAGTAGAGCTACCGCAGCAGCCAGTTCGGTTTTTCCCTGCTTCTTCGGACATTCGATATACGCTGTATTGAACTGCCGATAACCGTTTGGCTTTATAATACCAAACAGATCCCGGATGATGCGCTCCTGCCAGCCCAGCAGCTTGAATGGCGCGTTATAGAAGCTGCCTTTTGTGTGTTTCAGGCATTCGATAAAACTGACCGCATAGTCAGCTTTCCGCTCATCGTAATGCGAGGTTTGTGCCATTAGGGGTGTCAGGGTATAATTCTGCAAAACTTATCACCTTCCTGTATCTCCGTCCCGTGCCTTCAGCAGGCGCTCCATCAGGTCATCCTGCGGCGTACCGTCAAAAGTCGTGGAGCAGTTCTCCTTGACGATCTGATAAATCTGATACCACAGCTGGTTGGTCTGCTTCATATAAGCCTGTGCCTGTGCCACAAAGGGCGATGCTGTTACAACACCCTGCGCAGTCTTGGTAATGAAACCGTACTGTGAGTTGATACCTTCCAGCTGCACCCACCGGGATGCGCTCATGGCGTACTGCTCCAGCAGCATCGGGTTGATGAGAGATGCACAGCTGCGCTCATTTAACCATTGCCACGTTTCTTCGTAAATTTCAGCGGCATACAGCTCTCCCATCCGCTGCTCGGCCTTGAAATAATCCTTTATCTTCGGCATCTGCGCTGTTTCCACTTCCGGTATTTTCAGCACCGTTGCCTTCTGCCCGGCTTCAATGCGCTCAGACAGCGGTTTCTTCTTGCGGCCTGCACCCGGTCGGGCACCGCCACGGTTAGCACCGTTTCGGTCTGGCATCTTCTCACCCTCATTCCTGTTTAATTTCTTTGATTTTGATTGATTTTTTCGGGCAGGAAATCAAACAATTCGCAAAAATCAAACGCCAGTTTTTACGCATACCTGCGCGGCTTTATAGCATTTTCAGTTCCGTTTTTGAATCATTCCCAGACTTTTTGAAATCCAATTTTTGTGTGCGTGACTGGACCGCCGTTTTTCAATCGTACCCACGTAGAGATTTGCACTCCCCCTTGGGTAAAACTGACGTTTGAAAAGAGACGGTTTTTCAAAGAAAATCAAAGGATTTCAAAAGATTCAAATCAATCAAACGAATTCAAAACTTTCATTCTGCTGCACCGTTCCCACCAGCATCTCGCCGCATTTTGTTGTGCAGCGCAGTATGATGGGATGCACAAAGGTTGCACAGGTTCTCTGGCGCATTCGTGCCACCTTCCGCCAGCGGCACACGATGATGCACCAGCGTTGCTTTGACATACCGGCCTTCTGCCATGCACATCTCACAGAGCGGATACCGCACCAGCTGCATCGCACGGATCGTATGCCATGCGGCGGTATGGTACCGCTCCTTGTGCGCAGGGTCACGGTAGAAACGGTTGTAGTCCCTGTCTGCTTTCTTCCGGTGCTCCGGGCAGAATTGGCTATCCGTCAGGTTTGGGCAGCCGGGATACTTGCAGGGCTTTAACGTTTTTCTGGGCATACCTCTCACCTCTCCTATGCTCACATACTTCCGGGCAATAGAAAAGCCCTCACAGGTTTTACCCTGCAAAGGCTTCGTTGTTGTGTTCTGTTTTTGTGGACTGTTCTTTTCTCTTTGTCCAGTATAATAATACCACGCCGAAAACGCTTGTGCAACCATTTCAGTCGTAACATCGTTGAACATTCGTGAATATCTACTCTCCACTTTTTGAGAAAGCTCAATCGTTGCACATTACCCTCAGAACATTAAATCCCCACATCCCGTTTCCTTTTTGCTCTATTTTCTTGTTGCTGGTGTGTTGCCAGTTAGTTTCTCACGGAGCAATCGGAAACAATCCAGAAGTCCATTTGCAATTCGATGATTTTCCCTCTTTTCATATCCATCTATTTCTTCTCGTTGCTATTGTTGCTACTAAAAAGTAAATAGTATATAAAAGATAGGGTATTGACTGGCAACATTGGCAACAGTTCATTTTTAATCGTTCTATCATCATATTTATGTTGCTGCTTTGTTGCCGGTTCACTGGTCTTCGCTGTGTTTCTCCGCAATATTTAGGCTGGAATCACCTCGTCCTCCGGAAGTTGTACCATCTCAAGACCTTTATTCATGAGACGATTGACATGCTGAACTGTGTAATTCATCTTCTCAGCAACTTCTTTCGTACTGAGGTTTTCAAGATAATACAGCTTCAGCACTCGGCGCATTTTCGGATCTGGCACTGTATCGATTGCAGCATCTGCATGTGCAATCAGCTCGGCAAGATGATTCTTCTCAAAATCCAGCTTCTGCTGCTTTGCATCTTTCCGTTCCACAAGGAGCACAAACCCTGCCTGTGGACTTCCGGAATGTCCATCTGTCTTGCAAAATGACGTACTCCCAATGCTGGCCATGCCGTCGTCAAGATATTGGACATCCTGCTTCAGGTCTTCCACACGATCTGCCTGCTTTCTGACCTGCTCCAGATATTCTTTTGCACTTCTCATCGCATTTTCCTTTCTGCCTTTACTGGCCAACACTGTATTCTCCGATTTTCCATCAGGGCTTGCCCGTTAGGGGAATGTTAGAGTAGTTTCCTATTCTTTCTATATTTCTTATAGTATAGTAGTACCACTACTTTATCAGCTTTTTCTGCTATATAGATTTTCAACCTAATATAACCTAATACTCTCTTAACTCGCCTTCGGCGCACTGGCGTCTTCCAGCGTGTCCACATCTGCCAAGGCCGGCCTGAAATTATCGACATGGCGATAAAATCTCACGTTCTTATCCATCGGTGGCAGATAATAACAACTCTTGTTGCTGGGCTTTTTGGTCATGATCCGCTCATCTCTTTCGGCCAGTTTCTTAAGCACCTTTCCGATTTGCGATGTTGTAAGCGGCTTCAGCATAAGGTTATCTCGCACTTCAGTTACTGTATACCAATCCCACTGGCACACCGGACTATCCCACGCCAGCTTATCAAGGATCTCCGTTTCACCCGGCAGCGGCTTATTGTACTTTTCATTGTCTGCCTGTAGCTTAGTGCGTTCCTCTTCCGTCAGCCGGAATCCCTGCGGATTCGGCAGATACAGTTCCGTGTACACCTGTGCCCACATCTGCTGGAACCAGCATTCCGGGAGTTCTTTCAGCTTCTGGCAATCGATTTTTGTCGGCTCAACTACCCACCAGCGTCTGCTGCCAGTTTCATCGTTCAGAAACTCCTGCGGATTGACCGTTGCACAAAAACTGGTACGGCGTGGCTTGGTAGTAGCAACACGGGCATAAGGCTGGCGGTAGGTATCGCAGCATGCCGTAACAAACGCTTTCAACGCAAGCTGTTCACGCTTCAAGGTGCTGTCCAGCTCACCCATCTCCGCGATCCAAACGCTGGTTGCCTGGATCACTGTGTCCTTTTTGTCAAGGTCGATGCTGACACCCTCTGCGAACCACTCTGCCTTCATCGCGATTCTGGAGCAGAACAGCGTTTTGCCTGCGCCCTGCGGCCCACGAATGACCAGAACACCATCTGCACCGTAAGGGCTCATTTCATCATTCAGTGCCATTGCAACACACTGATGCAGCCATTTTCTCAGATACAGGACATACGTCTTGTTTCCTTCGACGCCCAGAATCTCTGCCAGTTCTTTAAGGCGGTCGATTCCATCATATTGGGTGGACTCGAACATCTTCTCGACCGGATTATAACGGTTTTCATCCTCGATCAGCACCAGACAGTCATCCAGTGTCTGCTTAGCGCAGGGCATCCGCCGCTTTGTCAGATAATCGTTGACCAGTACCGGCAGCACATTTGCAGCATTTCCCTTAGAGTGCTGCGGCGGCATGCCCTCGATTTCCACCTTTCCGGTGATCTGATTCAGCCGTACACAAACGCTCATCTTTTGCAAAATCTGTTTGATGGTATCGCTGGTAACAGGCTTCTTTCCTGCGTCATCTGCTTCTTCATACTCATCCGGGCTCAGATAGTCCGCTGATTTTTCAATCGTGCCATGGTAGAAAGCCCTCGCACTGCCCAGAATCGTTTTCAACTCGTCATCTTCCAGCGAATCTTCGCAGCGTTCCGATGCTTTGTAAGAGAGTGCTTCCGCCTCTGCCGTATCTCCATGCCGCTTCAGAATTTTTGCAGCATACTTGGAAAGCGTACTGTTCCGCTCACCAGTTGGAATCGTCTCTGGCAAGACGGTTCGCTGCTCCATGAAGGTATCCAACGGTGTATCTCCGTCATAAAACTCCACCTTGGGGTTCTCTACGCCATAAAGGAATCGTGCCATATCAAGAGCCGCCGGGTCGAAAGCCGGGAAATACTTCTGAACATCCTTTTTCAGCTTTGCAAGCCGCTTTTCACTCGTCATATCGTTTATAATGAAATACACATGGAACTTCGGCCGAGCGGTCTTTCCGTTCTTTTCCTTCATGTGGTTACGAGAATAGACCACATAAAACGGAACATCCGGAAACGCCGCCCGAACATCTGCCGGTGTTTTCCACTCGCTCGCCGGAATGTCTTCTGCAAGCGGATCCGGATTCGTGTTGTCGCAGTCCACGGGCAGGCAGTCAGCTTTTCGGAAAGTCTTTTTGCTGCGGTATCCCTTAATTGCATTTTTGCGAGTGTTGGTTCCATCCGCATACTCGCCACAGACATGGTCGAACCGCGCGATCTTTTCCAAGTCATCCACCGTTTTGACCTCAGCCTTGAACGGATAGCTAGTGTTCTTTTCTTTCCCTCTTACACTGCTGTACTGCAGCGTGATGGTCGACAAACTCATAGACGTCCTCCTTCTTTTCTTGTGGTGTATTCATGCCGCCAGATTTATCAGCTGCTCTTTCTGCATGATTTCAGCTTGTGTATACAATAAACTTTTCCTCTACATATCCGTACCTCCATTCTATTATTTTGCATTCAAAACCACTGAACTCCTGGAGTTCACATCCCCCTTTCCACTGCCAAAAATTAAGGGCCTTCATAAAGCGAACGATTTTCTGGCAAAAGTTGACTATTTTTGCTGATTCTTTCACACACTTCTCACATTTGCAGTCATTTCAATTGCTTTTATGTGAACTACAAAGCCGGCAACCTTTGCAGTTGCCCACGGGTTCGGCATCTGCAAAAGCCGCCTGCTATGTTTCACTGGTCACTGGATTATGCTGCTCAGTGTTCTACCGCATGTAGATAATGGTCAGCCGCAGTCTTCTCTGAACTGCAACAATTTCCTGACTCCTACCTCTCCTTTCATCTGGCGCAGAAATAAAAGCCTTCACTATGTACACCGAAATCGGGCAAAAAACAGGTACTTTTCGTCATTATTTCACAAAAGCATCACATTTCTGATCCTATCCGTACCAATCTAGTCTGTCTTTTATTATGTATAGTAGCCTGTGAGATAGCATGAAAAAAAGCCGATAGGCTTTCGACCTACCGGCTGTTCGTCTGCTTATATTCAGCTTTTGACAGTTTATATTATAGCACCGATTCACTTACGATGCAATGCGCTTTTTCTCCAATATAAGCCATTTTCTCCATTTATGCGATTATTCACACTACTATCCCAACAACCATATTTCAGATAAACCCAACTGCCGACTTCATCAAACGTAAGTCAAGGCATAAAAGATTCCGCAAGATAACACTACAGAGAAAATCTAACAAAGGATATCGTGTTTCGCTACGCCCTTTGTATTTTTGAGGGAGCTTGATATTACTGAATTTCATTTATACTTTTGACCGCTGCCACCACCGCCCTACATCCGCCATCTGCTATAGCAGCATTGCGCCATACAAACCGTTGGTTTAGAGTTCCGGCAGTGCATCCCACACCGGCAGATGGTGCAGCGCACGCACAATGTTGCACTTTTCCAGCAGAGAACCATCTCCATCGCAGACGGTGGCATACCACATGGGATTGTGCAGTTTCTGGGTCTCCGGGTCCACAAGCAGGTTTCGCTGGCTGGCATACTGGAAGTGCAGGTGGCTCAGCAGGCCGCCGATCTGGCGGGCCGTGCGGGGCGGCATGGGTTCCATGGCCAACAGGCAGCGGAAAGGCCAGTTTTCCGGCATATCTTCCGCCACAAACAGAGCGTTCTCCTTGCCTTCCAGACCTTTTTCCAACACGCTTTCCAGATGATACACCGCCTTGCCCAGACTTGCGCCATCTTCGTCCAGCCACTCGATGCAAAGTTTCTCCCCTACCGCCAGAGTGATGTTCCAACCGCCGAGGGTGTGCGGATTTTCCGGACTAGTGGTCACGCAGGCTCTCTGCCAGAAGACCTTTACTCCGCCGCAGAACATGGGCATTGCTGCGGCAGCTGTCTCGGCAT
>ULRI01021759.1_pt1 | contig 11496 bp, 12 predicted proteins | sample 1955291 | NCBI WGS metagenome assembly ULRI01 (sample SAMEA4835678, study PRJEB28245) | human gut metagenome | biome: gut microbiome; material: fecal sample | place: Denmark | collected 2008
AGCGGCGGCCGGTGCTTTCTCTTTGCCCTTGAGGATCGCACCCATTGCCATGGTGAGGAAAATGATGCAGATCAGGCCAAAGAACACCGTGCCAATACCCATCAGGGTAACGAACAGGCTGCTGTATTCCATTTCTTCCTTTTACCTTTCAATTTGGATTATAGCAAAGCGATTGCTCAATTTGCAAGCGCGTATGCACTTTTTGCGCGTTTTTAACGGCTTTTCCCTCCTGCCTTGCACGGCAGGAGGGAAAAGAGACTTTCCTTACTGCACGGAGAGCACGTCGGCAAACGCCTGAATGGCGGTCGCCGCCTGGCCGAAGTCGCGCATCTGCTGGTCGATGCCGAGCTTGATGAAGGGGATCCCAGCGGCGTCGAGCGCCTTCTTGAGGTACGGGAACTCCATCTCCTCGGGATCGCAGAACTGCTGCATGAAGAGCACGAGGCCCTGCGCGCCGGACTCCTTGACCATGTTGGCCACGAACTCGCCGCGGCGGTTCTGGTTGGACTGCGGATCGTAGAGCAGGACGTCGTAGTCGATGTTGGTGAACTGATCGACGAGCGCCATCATCGGGTCGCCCTCTTCGCTTGCGTCGGTGCGGAAGGCTCGGGACTCGTGGGCGACATCGTCCGCCGCGATGGCAACGTTGTTGTCCTTGAAGATCTTGAGCAGCGTCGGGTTGTCGCAGATGATGCCGGAGGTGACGACCTTCACGCCGTTCCACTTGGCCTCGGGCAGCGCGGCGATCTCGGCGTTGAGGGCCTCGAGCTTCTCGGTGTACTCGGCCTTATCCATGAACCAGGCAGCCTTTAAGACGGCCGAGCGCATGATCGGGTCGATAACGTCGCAGTGGTCGCTTGCGAGCTTGACGAACTCACGGCGGGCAGCGCGGGACTTGTTGTAGACCTTGATGGCCGCAGCGATGTCCTCGCTCTTGATCTCGTGACCGGCGATCTTTTCAAGACCGGCCTTGACGTTGTTGTACTGATCCAGGCAGAACTGCTTGCCCCAGTCGGCAAAGCGGTTCTGAGGATGGGCGAGGAAGATGCACGGCAGCTTCTCACTCATGGCGACGCGGATGTTCTGGCTCATGGGGCGCAGCGTGTCGCAGATGGTCGGGGTGATCACGCCGTCCAGCAGATCCATCGTACCGTCGAGCAGCATCTCGAGGTCGAGCTGGGCGATGGTGCAATAGAAGGTCGCGCAGTATTCCTTGGAGCGCCGCTCGGTCTTGTTGTTGCTGCCCCACATGCCGAACGGCATCATACCGGCGGCGTAAACCAGCTCTTCGGGGGCGTAATAAGGCATCACGCCGATGCACTTTTTGCCTGCGTCCTTATAGGCCTTGAGCTGGCCCTTGGGATTGGCGGCAACAGCGGAAAATTCATTAACGATAGCTTCGATACTCATTTTTGCACGCCTCCTTAGTCTTTCTTGTTGGCTTCCATAGCCTCGACCAGACCCTGCACGCGGGTCGCGTACTGCGCTTCGTTGAAGTTGCGCGGGTCAGCCTGGTCGCCGTCGAAACCGGCGCAGGGCACGCCGAGGTCAGCGGTGAAGCGGCGCTGCATTTCAGCCATGTAACCGGACCAGGGCTTGCAGGAGCGGTTGTAGTGGACGAGCACGCCGTCGACCTTGTTGTCGCGGCAGATGCCCTCACGCCAGGCAACGCCCTGCTCGATGCAGACGGAGTTCGGAGCCTTGTAGTAAGCGCGGGCCATTTCGTCCATGTTGTTGTAAACAAAGCCGAACGCGGGCGCGTACACAACTGCGGTGACGTTGATACCATTCTCCTTGAGGGGCTTAAAGAGGTTCGGGAGCTTCGGCCAGCAGGGGATGCCCTCGAACATGACGCGGTACTGCTCGGGGAAGGGCAGCGTGGAGGTGCCTTCCTCAATGTTCTTCTGCAGGTCCTTGGACAGGAGTTCGAAGGCGTCGGCAGCAGCTTCCTTGCCGCGGGCAGTGACGACGTCGGCCATGTGGTTGAACAGGTCGAAGCCGCTCATCGGGGCGGGCTTGTACTGCAGGAAGTCGCAGACCTTCAGCCAGTTCTGCGCGGTGCGGTTCGCGTGCTTGCAGGCAAGCTCGAACTTCTTCTCGTCGAACTTCTTGCCGGTGAGCTTTTCGAGCTCATGGATGGCGTTGTCGAACTGGGCGCGGACGTACTTGACAGCGGAATCGCTGACTTCCACGGTGTTGTTGTAGGGGATATCGACCATGATGAGGGGGATGTTGCACATACGGGCGATATTCTCGTACCACTTGGTCATGCAGTTGCAGATGTTGTTGCAGCACAGGACAAAGTCCGGCTGGGGGATGCGCATCTGCTTGTAGGGCTTGATGGCCTCGCGGCGGAAGTTCTTATAGGCGATCTCCTTCTCGGTGGTCTCGGGCAGAGCCTCGATCTCGTGGATATCGTCCAGAACCGTGTAGGGGACCTGCGTCTTGGGGTCCTTCTTGGGCTTGCCGGTCTCAGGATCGATGACGACCTTGCCGTTTTCGTCCTTGAGGGGCTTGCCGCTGTTGGGGTCGATGATGAACTCGAGCGTTTCGGGGTCGAACTTGCGGCTGGCGCGCTTACCGGCGGCGTAAGCCAGGGAGATACGTGCGTAACCGCAGATATCGTTGTCGAAGCCGAGATCCTCGGCAGCCTGGCACATGATCTCACCGTCGCGCTGGGCGGCAATACCGGCAGCCTGGTTCTCGGGATACATCACGTTGAGGTCAAAGGCCTCAGCAAGCTCACAGGGGAACTTGGAGCTGGACCAACCGACCAGCTTACCCTGCTTCTTCGCTTCACGGGCGTCGGCATAGACGTCATCGACGACCTTGCGCAGAGCAAGCACGCCGGGACTGACTTGTTTAGCCATGATTGATTCCTCCTAATGCGATATAGAAAAATTTGATAACGAATGATGGGGATTATTTGTTCTTCAAAGCCTTCTGGTAGGCAAACAGAGCGGCGCCGAGCGCACCGTTATACTGCGTGAGGGGCGTGGTGTGGATCTCGTGGCCGAGCTGCTCCTGAAGGGCTTTCACGATGCCGTGGTTCTGTGCGACACCGCCGGTCATCACCACGTCGTCGCGCACACCGATGCGGTGGCAGAGGCCGGAAACGCGGCCCGCGACGGACTTGTGGATGCCGTGGATGATGTCGCACTTGTTTGTGCCCATGGCGAGCTGCGAGATGACCTCGCTCTCGGCAAACACCGTGCAGGTCGAGCTGATACCGACCTCCTTGGTCGACTTGTCGCCAAGATCGCCCAGTTCTTCGACCTTCACCTCAAGCACGCGGGCCATGACATCGAGGAAGCGGCCGGTACCGGCTGCGCACTTGTCGTTCATGACGAAATTTTTCATCATGCCGTTCTCGATCTCGATGACCTTCACGTCCTGCCCGCCGATATCGACGACCGTGCGCACGTTCGGAAACAGGAACGCCGCGCCCTTGGCGTGGCAGGAAAGCTCGCTCATCTGCATGTCGGCAAGGCCGTCAAGGCTGTTGCGCCCGTAGCCCGTGGCAAGGACGAAGTCCATCTGCTCGCGCGTCATGCCCGCGTTTTCCAACACCTGAGCGATCGCGCGGGATGGACCCGACGTGCCCGTGCCGACAGCGACGAGGGACTTGGCAACGATCTCGCTGCCGTCTTTTAAGATCACACATTTTGACGCGGTGGAGCCGACGTCGATACCCATGGTATAAATGCTCATTGTACTCTCCGTTTGCCTTCCCGTGCGCTGCGCGGTTCTTGCCTCCGCGCAGCGCCGAGAAAAGCATTGTTGTGATATTTTACTGCGCGTTCAGGGCGTCGTAGTCGCGGATGACGCGCGGCAGCAGCATCTGATGGACCGGGCAGATGCTCTCGGGGTTCTGATAGCAGGCGTTGGCGAAGGCCTGGATGTAGGGACGGATGTCGTTCATGTCGACGATCTCGTCGGTCAGGCCTGCCTTGGCGCAGAACTTCGGGCTGGACTTCTTGGCGTAGTCCTGGATCAGCGCGTTCATCTTGTCGATGGTGGGCTGCAGATCCTCGCCGGCCTTCTCTTCCTTCACGAGACGGCGGGCATACATGGCGGCCGCAGCGGTCTCGCCGTGCATGACGTAGATCTCGGTGGTAGCGGTGCCGATGGAGAAGGCGTTGTTGTCGTTGCCCTGCGGGCCGCCGAGGACGTAGTGCGCCGCGGCGGTGCCCTTGCGGAGCGTGATCTCCATCATCGGCAGCTTGCTGGACTGGATGGAGTAGATCAGGCTCTGGCCGAGGCCGAGGAGCTCAGCGCGCTCAGCGTCGTTGCCGACGTCGATACCGGTGGTATCCTGGACCCACAGCATCGGGATGCGGTCACGCGCGCAGAGGGTGACAAACTCGTTCATCTTGATGAGGCCCTGACGGTACAGCTTGCCGCCCACGCCCATCGCCTGGCCGTAAGTCGCCATCTTGTACTCGGGGTAGTTCATCAGCATGCCCTGATAGTTGGCGACAACGCCGACGAGCAGACCGTCGATCTTGGCAAGGCCGGTGATCATCTCGGGGCCGTAGCCGTGCTTGTACTCCATGAACTCGGAGCCGTCGAAAAGACGCGCCAGAACTTCGACCATGTCGTAGGAGCGCTTCTGGTTGAACGGAACGATGCTGTAGAGGTCGTTGGCGTCGAACAGGGGCTCCTTGGGATCGTCGACGCGGAAGAACTCGGGATCGTAAGCGGGCAGCATGTCGATGTACTTGCGGATACCGGCGAGCACGCCCTCTTCATCGGCGTAGACCTCGCGGAAGAAGCCGGTCTCGCCATAGTGGATGGCGACAGTGCCGGGGATGTCGCTCTTGAGGTTCTTCTGCGCCTTGATGAGCGCCTCAGCAGCCTCCTTGTCGACATGGCCCTTGGGGCTCATACCGCCGACGATACCGGCGCCGCCGACTGCCATGTTGGCATCCTGATGCGCGATCAGGATGGTCGGGGAGATGGAGTGATAGCCGCCGCCGGCGGGGTTCGTGCCGTAGATGCCGACGATGACGGGCACGCCCATCTGGTTGAGCTCGCTGTTGCGATAGAACGGCGTACCGCCGCCGCGGCGGTTGGGGTACACCTTCTCCTGCTCGTCGAGCTTAACACCGGAGCAGTTCAGCACGTACACGAGGGGGATGCGCAGGCGCTTGGCCGTGTCGCTGCCGCGCAGCAGGCTGTCGGCCTGACCGGGGACCCAGGCGCCGGCGAGCTTCTTGTTGTCGCTCGCGATGATGACGGCCCATTTGCCGTCGATACGGCCGAGGCCCTTGACGATGCCAACGCTGCCGTTCTTGTTGTCCTGGGGGTTATAGAGGCTGTTGAGGGGGCACCAGGTGCCTTCGTCAACGAGCTCCATGATGCGCTGCATCGCCGTCCACTGGCCGGACTCGTTGAGCGCCTCGGTGCTCTTACCGGCTTCGAGGGCAGCCTCGCGGATCTCGTGGATCTCCTGCTCCACCGCCTGGATCTCAGCGGCGTTGTCCTCGTGGAATGCGCTGAGGTCCTTGCCGATGACCGGCATGCTCTGGAAGTAAGAGGGCATGGAATATTCGCTCATATTAAGTTCTCCTTCTTAAATCGAAATAACAAATTACTTATCCTTGGGAACCTTGATGAATGCCTGACCCGGGTCGATCTCCTCACGGATGAGGCGGATGATCTCCGGAGAGGGACCTTCCATCAGCTCGGCGCGGGAGACGTCGATCTCGAAGCCGGTGTTCTCCTGAACCATCTCGGGAGAGGAGAACGGATAGTAGTAAGCGAGGTACATGCGCTTGGTCTCTTCATCAAACTTCATGATGCCGAGGTCGGTAACGACCATCTGAGGACCGCGGTTGCCAGGCAGGCCCGCGCGCTCACGGCCTCCAGGGCCGTCCATCCAGCCGCAGGAGGTGATGTAGTCGACATGGTCCATGAAGCGGCGCTTCTGGTGCTGCATCATGATGATGGTGTTGCAGTAGGTGGCAATGCCGTTGGCGCCGCCGGAACCGGTGAAACGGGTGGTGGGCTGCAGGTAGTCGCCCTTGCCGAAAATGCAGGTGGAGTTCACGTTGCCGTACGGGTCGATCTGCGCGCCGCCGATGAAGGCGACGAGACGATCCTCGTCGTGCAGCCACTCGTTGGCCTCGAAGCCGACGAAGCGGATGTTGGGCCACTGCACGGCGCAGTGCGCCATGAAGCGGTTATCGCCGACGGAGCGGGGGACCTCAACGGGGTCGCAGTCCATCAGACCCGACTCGACGATGGGGTGGCAGCTGGGGCAGACCGCGCGCTTGGCAAGGGACGCACCGATCAGCGGCAGGCCCGTACCAACGATGACGATCTGGTTTTCCTTGATATTCTTAGCAATGGCATACGCCTGCATTTCCTGCTTGGTATACTTCGTATAATCAGACATTTCTATTTAGCCTCCCAAACCTTAATGTGTAGTGGAATAGCCGAGGTGCGGCTCGTTCTTCAGGCGCATCAGACGGCTGCCGCCGAGCTTATCGAGCAGAGCGGACTGATCTTCGCAGCTGTAGACCCACTTTTCGAGGAAATCCTTGAAGGTCTCGGGAATCTTCTCACCGCTCTTGGCGAGCTCGAAGGCCTTCTGGGCGTTTTCGGCGGCGAGCTTGAGCTTCTCGTCCTCGGGAGCCTTCTCCAGCGCCTTGGCAGCCTTGGCCGCAGCCTTTTCAAGCTGCTTGACGGCATCCTCGGCATCCTGATACTTGGAGGCCTTGTCGTATTCCTTCAGGCCGGCATCGTCGTCGTCATAGTAATCATAGCACTGAGCGGGCCATGCGCCATAGGGAGCCTTGACGACCGCCTGCACGCACTCGCCGAAGATACGGGTCTTGGTCGGGTCGCGGCGGATGAACTCGTCGGAGACGATCTCCTCGCAGGTGACGATGGTCTTGCGCGCGGCGATCGCGATGTCGATATCATGGAACTCATCGCCCATGATGATGCAGGTGCCGTCCGGAGAGGCCTGCTGGACGTGGATGATGGCAGTGTCGATCTTGGGCACGGGCACGGCTACGACCTTCTGCCCCGGCACCATCGGGTTCTCGATCTCGGCGCACTTGAGATTTTCGATCTTGGGCATGGTCTTGCGCTTTTCCTCGCTGATGCCCCAGAACTTCATCAGGCCGCTGCCCTGCATCAGGCGGACCGGCAGGAACGGAAGGCCGAGAGAAGAGGCGTGGAGCATGAGCATCAGCACGTCCTGAGAATAGTCCTCATACGTGAGCTTGCCCTGCTCGATGGCAGCGCGGAAGCGGCGGGAAACGTTGGTGTAGCCGGAGTTAGCGGTGTAGCAGTTGATGTAAGCAGCCACGCGGCCCTCGCCGATGAGCATATCGACTTCGCCGCCGCCGGGGCCGGCATAAACGATGAAGTCCTTCTGACCCTGACGCAGGATCTCACTAACCGTGGCATACGGCTTACGGTTGGTGGTGAAACCGCCGATCGCAAGAGTATCGCCATTCTCGACGTACTTTGCAACGGCATCGTGCAGTGACATGACCTTATTCAAGATAAAACCCTCCCTGATTTTGATAAACATTTTTATCGCCGAAGAGCCCTCTCTGTTTGCATGGATTCCGTCAAAAATTCTTCGAAAGATGCTCATACAGGCTTCAGTGTAAATTATAGTGGAACTTCCTCGCAAAATCAATGAAAACCCGTTCAGAAAGCGAAAAAAAACTGAACAAATTTTAGTGGCGCTTTTTGTCGTTTCCGTGGAGACGTTTCACATTCTTTTTGTGCAAAGCATGTAATTTGCAAGATTTCCTGCAAGTTTTTCTGTCGTGACAGTGCAAAAAAGCGTCGGAGGGGAGACCCTCCGGCGCTTTTACCTGTTCTTTTAGTCACTTGCCGTGCTGCATCGCGTCATAGCGCTGCATCAGCACCGCCATCTGCTCGCGCGTCAAAAAGCTGCGGTACTGTTTGTTCCCCGCCTCGTCTCCCGCGATCAGGCCGTTTTTCTCCGCCCAGGCGCGCGCCTCCGCGCTCCAGCCTGCCGGCGTCTGCTGCGCCAGTCTTTTCAGGTAGTTTTCCATCATCGCGTCAAACTGCTGTTGCGTCATCTCTTCCTCCTCATAGCGCGGCATGGGCGGCGGATAGCGCTTCGCGCGGATCATCGCGCTCGTGTACGTGGCGCCCGCGTCCCACTGAAAATGCGGCCGGTCGGGAAAGCTCCCCCAGTCTCCTCCCCAGGAAAATCCGAGCATTTTCCCAATCTCTCCGACTCTTATAAAGAACGCAGGATCGTCGTACTCGTGCCCCGCCTCATTTTTGCAGATATCAAAGGCCAATCCTGCATGCTCGGCGTGGAACGACGGCGTCACCGCTCCTTTGGCCGCGTAGCCCTTCTCGGCGAGCATCCGCTGATACTCCGCATCGCGCACCGTCTCCGTCACCAGAACGCTCAACCCCTCGCGCTCAGCGAGCATAAGCAGCGCCCGGCAGTTCTCCGCCACGTCCGCGCGCAGGTCGCTGATGCTTCTGCTGTGGCGCATTTACGTTTCCTCCTGCGCGTTTTTGCCGTTCTGCGTGCCGAAATAAAACGCGATCACCATGAGATACACCGTGTTGAACTCCTGCGTCACCTTTGCCTGCACCGTCAGCACACAGAACGTGATCGTCAGGCACAGCGTCACGATGCTCTTCACGCTCAAAAGATTCGCCAGTCTCTTTTTCAAAAGCTCCATGCTCTCTCACCCCTCGCAGTCCTGCCCGCGGCACACCGTTTCATACGTCACGCCGCCCGCCGTATTTTCCGCCTTTGCCTTGGCATAGTAGCACGCGGCGCTCGTGCCGTAAGCGCCCCACGCCGCCGTCACCATCGTCGCGATCCACGGGAGCGTGCCCATAAAGCCCAGTTCGATCGCGAGCTTCGCGATCCCGAAGCCCTGATACGTCGTATAGAGCACGATCGCGCTTTCGAGCAGCAGCAACAGTTTGGAAAAGCTCGTACGTTTCCTTTTCATAAGCCTCCCCCTGTCATCAGCAGGGAGATCGCCGCCCCGATGAGCACGTACAGCACGCGATCGATCATCGCATCCCAGCGCTTTCCGCCCTTCTGCGTGATGGTCTTCACGTCCGCCTTGATCTCCTTGACGTCCGTCTCCACGCCCTTTTCGCGCGAGGCGAGCACCTCCACCGCCGTTACCAGCTTATTCAGGTCCTTCTGCTGCTGTTCCAGCTTTTCGATGCGGTGCGTGTTCGACTTGGCGCGCTGCTCGGTCTCCGTCAGTTTGACCGAGATTTCCTGTTCCGTCATTCTTCTTTCGGCACCGCCTTTTCAAAGCTCTCCCATGTGTGATGCGCGTCCTCCACGCTCTGCCATGTAAATTTCTGTGCCTCGCACTCGAGCCACGTCAGATACCGGAAGTAGAACTCCACCAGCAAATGGCACGGGATGATATCAAGGATGATGCTCTCCACCTGCGAAAACTCATCCGGCACGCCCACGGTGTTCGGAAACCACACCTTGACCGTTCCCTTTTTCTCCGTCTCCTCCGCCAGCGCCTTGATGCCGCAGCCGCTGAGCGTCGAGTTGATCGCATCCAGCGTGAAGCTGTCGGCGTTGATGCGCGCGAGCGCTGCGATGGCCTCGCGCCGCAGCGCAGTCGAAACGCTGACCGGGCAGCGGGAAAAGAGCTTCTCCCGCCTTGCAAGGCCCTCGCCCTCCGCCGTCTGCAAAAGGCCCTCCTGCTCGGCGTATTCCATCGCGCCGTCCGCTTCATCCAGCGCTTTGCCCGCTGCGTACAGCTCTCCGCCGCTCAGCGTGCCGCGCTCGGTGCGGTAAACGCGCATCGGCTCCAAAAGGCGGCAGAGATAGTCATAATACGTCATGCCTCACCCGCCCCGATCTCCGTGATCGTCACCGTGCCGAGCACCGGCAGCTCCGTCGCGCTCACGCTCACATCCTCGTCCGGCGTGAGCAGGTGACAGTTCTTCACGCCCTCCACGCCGTAGAGGATGCTCGCGAGCTTCGCCGTATACACCGCTTCACCCAGCCGCTCGCCGGTGAAGTACGCCTGCAGCGCCGCCGTCGCCGCATCGGTGATCTCCTGCATCGTCCAGCCCTGCTCCGCCGTCAGCTCCGCGCTCATGTTGACGGTCTTCTCTGTCGGCGCCTTGACCTCCACATCCACCGCGATCTCGCGCTTTTTCTGCAAGACCGCCTCGATCTCGCCGAGCAGCTTCTTATCCGGCGCGCCCGCGTGCGTCGAAACATACACATCCACCGTGCCGATGCCGCGGGCGCGGCCGACCGCTTTCGCCGCCGCCACGTTCGGAAAGCTCATCGCCTCCTGCTCGTAAAACGCCGCGTTCGCGCCGTTCGGCAGGCGCTTGTAGCTTGCCAGCACGCGCTCGCGCAGCTTTTCGTCGCTCTCCTCGTCGCTGCCGCCGGAAAACGCCTCAGGATTTGTGCACTGCGTGATGCCCACCGGATACACGGACATCAGATGGATCGCGCCCGCGATGGCGTTGCCGCTCGCCCCCGCCTCCACGGCGCTCGCCGGCACATCCACATACGTTTCGCCCTTTGCAAGCGTCGCCTTCTCCGTCGTCTCAAAGCGCACGCCGCCGCTCGTCATCGCCACACTTCCCGCATCGATCTCATAATCCGTCACCGCCGCCGACGGCGCGGAAAAGCGCAGCACGCCCGCCGCTTTCGCCGCCGGAAGGCGCGTCAGCGCCCGCGTCTCGGCGTGATAATCAAGATACTGCCCCACCGCCGTCTGCGGAAAGCTCTGATCCAGCACCCAGTCCGCCTGCGCCAGAAGCGACTGTACCTCGCTCGCCAGCGCATAGAGGCGCACCATCGCGTCGCAGCCGTCGTTCGGCACAAAGCCCGCCTCCTCGGCAAAGATCGCGCGCATCCGCTCGTAGATCGCGTTCAGCTCTTCCATTCTTCACTCTCCCCCTATCGTCACGACCGCCTCGCCCGTTTCGTTCTCATAGCGCAGCAGCACGCGCAGCTCCAAAAATCCATTCTTTTCCGCAAGCTCCATGCCCGTCACGCTCAGGCCCTCTTCGTCCGCCAGCGCCTCGGCCGCGTACTGCTTTGCCGCCGTCGCGCGGCTCTCGCCCTTTTCCCGCCATAAAAGGTGCAGCTTGCTGCCAAGCTCTGGCACGAGCGCAAAGCTCCCGCGCCGCACACTCAGCTTAAAGAGCACGCGTTCGAGCAGCTCGTCCCAGCCGCTCACGCGCACGAGCCCACCCGCGCCGTCGGCCACATAATCGCGGTCTTTGATCTTCAGCTCCATCCTCAGCCTCCCGTTCCCAGATACGGCATTCCGTTGATGAAAAGGAGCCCGTTGATGTCGATGCGCCCGTTGTTGCGCAGCACGATCTCCGTCCCCGCCGCGGCGGAGCGAATGCGCACCTCACCGGGTGCCAGGTCGTCCGCGCTCTGCCCCACCGCGCCCACGGCGTAGGCCTCCTCGCCAAAGGTCCCGCCGCGCACCACCAGCACATCCTCGCCCTTTTTCGGCTGCC
>ULRI01033912.1_pt1 | contig 11194 bp, 9 predicted proteins | sample 1955291 | NCBI WGS metagenome assembly ULRI01 (sample SAMEA4835678, study PRJEB28245) | human gut metagenome | biome: gut microbiome; material: fecal sample | place: Denmark | collected 2008
AGGGCCTCCCGGGCTAGCTCCCGGGGCCAGGGGATGGCCACCTCTGCGGCGTCCTCGCCTGCGTTCAGGGCTGCCACGGTGATCTCGTCTCCCAGCTGCCGCCGCAGCACCAGAACGCCGCCCCGGGCATGGAGATAGGTCAGGCCCCCCTCCTGCAGGGACAGGCGCTCCCGGCGCAGCTGCCCCAGCTGCCGGAAGAAGACCAGCAACTCCCGATCTTCCCGGCCCCAGGGATAGGTCCCCCGGTTCAGGGGGTCCTCAAAGCCCTCCATCCCGGCCTCGTCCCCGTAGTACACCGTGGGGGAGCCGGGGAAGCAGTACAGCAACATCTCGCCCACCCGCAGCCGGGCCTGGCCCTTCTGCCGCTGGGCAGGGGAGAGGCGGTATGCCGCCCGGCCGTCCTTGGTATCCGGCACATCCTCCGCTCCCAGCAGGGTCAGGATCCGGGGCGTGTCGTGGGTGCCCAGAATGTTCAGGGCGCTGTAAAAGGCGGGCCGGGGATAGTGTTCCCGGATGACCTCCATGGTGTCCCGGAAGACGGCGGCGTCGCCGCCCCGCAGCCAGTCCAGGGCTGCCGTCCGGAAGGGATAGTTCATCAGCCCGTGGGTCTCACTGCCCAGCAGATACCGCCTGCGCTGGCTGTAGGCGATCTTGTTGCTGCCGTCCTCCCACACCTCGCCCAGCAGGAAGCTGTCGGGTTTCTCCTGGTCCATGGCGCTGCGGATTTCGGCAATGAAGTCGTCCGGCAGCTCGTCGGCCACGTCCAGCCGCCAGCCGGAAGCCCCCTGCCGCAGCCAGTGCCGCACCACGGAGTCTCTGTCCCGGATGATGAACCGGCGATAGCTGTCCGCAGACTCCTGCACCGCCGGCAGGGTCTTGATGCCCCACCAGGCGTCGTAATCCTCCGGCCAGGGGTGGAAGGAGTACCAATTATAATACTGGGACTCCCGGCTCTGGGCCGCCCCCAGCTCCGGATAGAAACCCTGGGCGTTGAAATACCGGCTGTTGCTGCCGGTGTGGTTGAACACTCCGTCCAGCATCACCCGGATGCCCCGGCACCCTGCCTCCCGGCACAGGGTGCGGAAGTCCTCCTCGGTGCCCAGCATGGGGTCAATGCGCCGGTAGTCCGCCGTGTCGTACCGGTGGTTGCTGTCGGACTCAAAAATCGGGCACAGGTACAACGTACCTACTCCCATACTCTGTAGGTAGTCTAATCGGTAGGTGATCCCAGCCAGACTGCCGCCGAAGAAATCGTTGTTGCGGATGTTCCCCTGGGCATCGGGCCGCCACACCGGAGTGTCGTCCCAGTCCTGGTGGACCACCCGGTTCCCCACCATCCCGGCGGGGTCCGGCACCCGGGTGCGGCAGAACCGGTCCGGGAAGATCTGATAGGTGATCCCCCGGCCAAACCAGGCGGGGGTAGGGCGTCTGTCGTCATAAACCGTCAGCTGCCACCGGGCCTGGTCGTCGAAGCCGTGAAGGCCGTATAGCCTTTGCTCCTCCGGATACGAAAACCGGAAGGCGTACCACAGCAGTTCCGGCTCCTCCGGGGCGGTGTATACCCCCTGCCACCGGCCATCATCGCCGGGGGACAGGGCCATCTCCTGCTCCGTACCCGCAAATTCCCGCCGCAGGAGCAGCGTCACGCCGGTAACGTTTTCATCCCCCGGTCGAACCGCGAAACGGACAGTGGCGCCGCACACGGCGGCGCCAAAGGGGGACTTATATTCCGTATCGCGGGAGTCAAAGATCTTGCTCATGGAATGCCTCATTTCAGCAGGGTATTTTCGCCGATGACCACGGCGCCGATCTCCTCTTGGGAGAAATAGGAGTTCACAATGTCCACGGCGGTGGAGGCCAGGGCCGCGCCGGAGCCGCCCTTCTCGATGACCACGGCCACGGCAATCTGGGGATCGTCATAGGGGGCGAAGCACACGAACACGCCGTTGTTGGTGTTGGCGATACCGGTTTCTGCGGTACCGGTCTTGGCGCCGACAGACACCACGCAATTGGAGAAGTAGTAGGACAGGCTCCCGGTGGTCAGGTTGTGCATGCCCTCCTTCACCGCCTGCACGGTGCTGCCGCTCATCTCCACGGTGTTCAGCGGCGCCTTGTCATAGGCGTAGATCACCGAGGAGTTGTCGTAGGATTTCACGTTTTTCAGCAGATGGGCCTCATAGTGCTGGCCGCCGCCCACCAGGGTGGCGATGTAGTTGGCCAGCTGCAGGGGCGTGAACAGGTCATAGCTCTGGCCGATGGCGGCGGTCAGGGTCTGGCCGTCAGTCCACTCCAGACCGTTGCGCTCGGCAAACTCCGGGGTGGCCATGGAGCCCTTGGCCTCGGCGCTTCCCGCCCCGCCGATCTCGATGCCGGTATACTCGCCCAGACCGAACTGCTTGGCATAGTCCGCCAGGGTCTTGATACCCGTCAACCGGCCCACCTCATAGAAGAAATAGTTGCAGGACACGGTGATGGCCTGGGACACATTGATGCGCCCGTGGGTGCCGCCGTACTCGTTATAGATCCAGCACCGGGGCTGGGGAGATTTGTAGTAGTCATACACACCCCGGTCCACAATGGTGGAGGAGGGGGTGATGATCCCCGACTCCAGGGCCGCCACGGCGGTACAGGGCTTGAAGGTGGAGCCCGGGGCGTATGCGCCGCCGATGGCCCGGTTCAGCAGGGGAGTGCCCACGGTGTCGCTGACCAGCTTGCTGTAATCCTGGTCAAAGGTGGACAGATTATAGGTGGGATAGCTGGCCATGGCCAGCACCTCGCCGGAGCCTACCCCCACCACCACCGCTGCGCCGCCCCGGACAATGCCGTCCTTGGCGGTCATGGCCTCGATGGTCTGGGCCAGGGACTTCTCCGTGTCCTCCTGCACGTCGATGTCCAGGGTCAGGGCCACGGTGCCGCCGGGCTGAGGCTCCTTGGTGTAAAGCTCGCCGGTGATCTTCCCCTCCTCGTTGGTGGTGATGATCCGGGTGCCCTTGGTGCCGTGGAGATAGGACTCAAAGGCCTTCTCCACGCCCTCCCGGCCCACCAGGGAGTTCATGGAGTATCCCTCCATGTCCCGATAGCCGGTGACGCCGTTTTCCGGGTCGCCCACCCAGTCCTCGTAGTAGATGGGGCTCAGCCGCCCCAGCACATGGGCGGCATACTCGGTGTTATACACCCGGGCGGAGGAGGTGCCGGTGGATACCCCCTGATACTGGCCGTCCGCCGTCTGGCTGATCAGCTCCACGGACACGTCGTCGGCAAAGACGTACTGTGCGTCCGTCAGACTCTTCACCGCCAGCTCATACCGCACCCCGGCGATGGTCCGGGCCTGGTCGTCGGTATAGCTGCTGTCGATTTTGAACAGCTCCCGAAGCTTGGCCATGAACCGGTCCGGCTGCAGGGTGGGAGTCACCTGGGACAGCTTGGAATAGGGGATGCTCTTGTTTTTCAGGAACAGGGCGAAGCCCTCGCTGTCCTGGGCGTCGGTATAGCTGTAGGGCGCGGTTTTGCTCAGGGGCAGGGTATCGTTCCAAACGGTGTTGTTCTCGGCGCACAGGTCCGTCAGCCGCAGAATGGCGGCGTTCAGGTCCTGGTCATTCTCAAAATCCTTGGCGGAGAAGATCAGGGTATAGGTCAGCCGGTTGGACACCAGCACCTTGCCGTTGCGGTCGGTGATGATCCCCCGGGAGGCCTCCACCGTCTCGCTGGTGGCGTTGCTGGCCAGGGACTTGGCCCGGTTTTCCTCCCCGTGAAGGATCTGGGTATAGTACATCACCCCGGCGAAGGCCAGCAGGCACAGGCCCATCAGCCCCGTCAGCGCCCAGATACGGACCCGCACCGGGTCAAATGCGTTATTCTTCATGGCACGCCTCCTATCTCAGGATCCGGTTGTGCACGCTGCGCAGCAGCAGATACACCAGCGGCGACAGCACCACCGTCACGGCCAGCTCCCGCCCCGTCAGCGACAGGGCGGCGCTCAGCTCCACCCCCTGCCGGAAGGTCAGCAGCACCGTGTGCAGCAGGTCCGTGATCACCAGGGCCAGAGCCGCGCACAGAACGGCGCACAGGAATCCCTGGCTCAGAAGCCGCTTGGCGATCATCGCCGCCGGCAGCGCCGCCGCCAGAAACGCCAGGGTATAGAAGCACGGGATGACCCCCGGCATAGTCAGGTCGCACAGCAGGCCGAAGACGCCGCCGAAAACGGTTCCCTCGGCGGGACCCTCCAGCATGGCCATGATCCCGGCGATCACCGGCGGCAGAAACGGGTGTACCGCCCACACGGAGATGCGGTTGAGCACCAGGGACTGCACCAGCACCAGCAGCAGCACCGCCCCGGCGTAGTACAGCCATTTGAAGAACATATCCCGTTGGTTCATGGATTGATTCATGGCCGCTCCTCTCAATCCACGATGGTGAAGTCCGTGATCACGAACACCTCCACCAGCTGGGTGATATCGGTTTTGGGGATGATGGTGGCGTAGCGGGTCAGGCCGTTGTCATCGGTTTTGATCTCCTCCACGGAGCCGATGACCAACCCCGAGGGATAGTAGCCTCCCAGGCCGGAGGTGACGATCATGTCGCCGTTGATGAGGCTGGATTCCCCCTCCAGGTACGACAGCTTCAGCTTTCCCTGCCCCATCAGGGCCAGGTCCCCCATGGCCACCGTCACCTCGCCGGTGCGGAACACCAGGGCCCCCAGTTGGGAATCCGTGTCCAGGATGGTGGTCACGGTGCACCAGTTGGCGCCCGCCTCGGTGACCACACCCACCAGATAGCCGTACTGATCCACCACGCAGTCGCCGATGGCCACGCCCAGGCCGGTGCCCTTGTTCAGGGTCAGGGTCCTGGACCAGTTGGAGGTGCTGCGCTCAATGACCCGGGCCGCCTCAAAGGTGAAGTCCCGGCGCTGCTGCCGCAGACCGTTCAGGTCCCGCAGCCGCTGGTTCTCCTCGCTGTCGGTCTTGGCCTGGCGCGCATCCTCCTTCAGCTGGGCGTTTTCCTTGCGCAGCTCCTCGATCTCCTGGCGCAGGGCTTCCACCGTCTCGAACCGCTGGCCGATGTTCTGGAACCATCCGGCCACGGCGGAACCCGCCGCCCGGAAGGGATAGGTGACCACCCCGGCGGCGTTCTGCAAAAAGCCCGTCTGGTTGCTGACGGCGCTGGCGATACACAGCCCCACCGCCACCACCACCACGGCGGCCAGCATCATAATGCCGTTTTTCTGAAAAAATCGTTTCATAGCGTATTCCTTATCGTCGAGACTGTCGAAAAACTCGGAAATCTTCCACCATCGGAAAGGAAGATCGTTACGAAAGAAACCCATCAGGGGTGTCTTTCGTTTGCAATCACAGGTTTTTCAGAACTTTTTAAGTTCTGAAAAACCGCACCAGTTTATCAAAAAAGTCTTTTTTGATAAACTGGTCACAGCAGCGTCACGCCGAACTCCGCCAGCATCCGGCTCAGCAGCAGCACCGGCAGACCCATCACGTTGAAAAAGTCCCCGTCGATGCGCTCCACCAGCAGGGCCCCCTGGCCCTGCACGCCGTAGGCCCCGGCCTTGTCCATGGGCTCGCCGCCCCGGATATAGGCCATCAGCTCCTCCCGGCCGGCGGGCCGGAAATACACGTCCGTGGACTGGGCCCGGGTCAGGGACCGCTGTCCCTGCCGCAGGGTAACGCCGGTGCACACCGTGTGCCGCCGCCCCGCCAGGTCCGTCAGCATCCGCAGGGCGTCCGCCTCATCCTTGGGCTTTCCCAGCCGCTGCTGGTCCAGAAACACCATGGTGTCGGCGGTGATGACGATCTCATCCTCCTCCGACGGCACCGCCTGGGACTTCTCCCGGCTGATATACGACACGATCTCCGGGGGCGTCAGCCCCTGGGGATACCACTCCTCCACCTGAGGAACCCGCACGGTGAAATCCCGGATGCCGATCCGGGTCAGCAGTTCCTGCCGCCGGGGGGAACCGGAGGCCAGCACGATCCTTGCCATGGCCTCACCTCCCGGTGGAGCCGAAGCCGCCTGCGCCCCGCTCCGTCTCGTCCAGCGCGTCAACCCGCACCAGCTCCGGCCGCACCACCGGCACCACCATCAGCTGGGCGATGCGGTCCCCGGGCCGGATGGTATAGTCCTCCCCGGACAGATTCACCAGCCCCACGGAGATCTCCCCCCGATAGTCGCTGTCGATAACGCCCACGCCGTTGCTCAGGCCGATTCCGTGCCTGAAGCCCATGCCGCTGCGCACAAACACCAGGGCCGCATAGTCCGGGGAGGGCAGGTCAATGGCGATCCCCGTGGGGATGCCCATCCGCTGGCCTGGGGCCAGGGTCACGTCCTCCTCCGTGCACGCGCACAGGTCCATGGCTGCCGCGCCCGCCGTCTTATACTGGGGCAGCGGGAACTCCCGGCCTATTTTCGGCGACACCGCCTTGATTTTAAGCTCCATTGTACCACTTGCTCCTATTGAATATGAAAACAAACTGTGAAAAGATTGTAAAGGTTGATAACCGGGCGTATTTATTCCACACCCCGGTAGAACAGGCCCCGGGTCAGCTGGTCCGGCCGGTAGTCGCTACGGCCCTGATAGGCCCGCAGCACCCGCGCACACTCCTCCGGCGGCTCCGTGGTGAACCGCAGCCGCGCCCGGGTCAGCCCCAGCTGCCGCCACTCCGGCTTATCCGCCAGGAACAGCACCTTACTGTTCTCGATCTCGCACCGGTGGCCCCACTGGCCCACCAGGGGGAACTGCGCCCCGGTGCGGTCCACCAGGACGTTCTCCTGGCCGCACCGGCAGGCAGGGGAGCGGTCCGCATAGTCCCGCCCGGCGTCCCGGCAGCCCAGCTCGTTGCGGATGACGCAGTTTTCCATGATCATCAGCGGCAGGCGGCCGTATACCACCGCCTCGCAGGGCAGAACCTTCCGCAGGTCCCGGAGCTGCTGCCACCGCAGCTCCATGGACACGGCGGCGGCTTCCAGCCCCAGCTCCTTCCAGAACAGCAGGGACTCACTGTTGAAAAGATTCAGCCCCAGGTCTCCCCACAGGGGCAGACCCAGCCCCTCGGCAATGGGCAGATGCCCCAGATTGCCGAGGGCCACGGCGGAGAGCTGCTGCCGGTGCCGCTGCAAAAGGGTCCGCAGCGCCGCCTGGTCCTCCGTCCGGAAAATCCGGGGCAGAACGGCGCAGATATGGGTCATCTCCGCCCAGCGGTCCAGGTCGATCTTCTCCAGCAGCTCCGCCGGAACATACACCGTCTCGCACTGGGCCAGGGGTTCTGTCAGCTGCTCCGGCCGCATAATGGAGCAGGTCAGCACCGGCGCGTCAGGCCCCGGCTGGTCCTGGGGCAGGGGAGAGGGGGTACCTGTCCGCCGCACCGGCGGCTGGGCCAGGGCGGCTTCCCGCCCCTCCAGGGCCTGCCGCCGCAGGGCGTTCACGGCGCTGGCCGGCAGCATCAGCCCGTCATCCAGCTCCACCCGGGTGTCCCGGGGCCGGAACACGGTGCCGCCGGTTTTCTCCAGCCGGGCCTGCAGCTCCTCCGCCGTCAGCGCCCGGTTCCGGGCCTCCTCCGGGGCGGGACCCTCCGCCCGGACGGTGTGTCCTTTGGCGGAGGCCGTCAGCTGAGCGGGCACACCGGCCCGCAGAGTGCAGACCATGTCCACCGGTACCCGGCGGCTGTCCTCCCTGCTGTACCCGGCCTTGGCCCGGGCAAACAGCTCCTTGGGCTCCGGGGCGTTCTCCGGCCGGGTGCCAAACATCTCCGGCCCGGTGCGCCCCTTATAGTATCCGTCGGTGAAGCCGCTGCGGGAAAAGGCGGCCTCCAGCTGCCGGGACTCCTCCCGGCTGGGTCCCCGCTTCTCATCCAGCAGACGGCGATAAATTCCCGTGATCACCGCCACATATTCCGGCCGCTTCATGCGGCCCTCCAGCTTCAGGCACGCCACGCCCATCTGTTCCAGCTCCTGCACATAGTCCGCCAGATTGGCGTCCTTCAGGCTCAGGGGATGGCCTCCGGCGGCCTTTTCGTTGACGCCGTAGGGCAGGCGGCAGGGCTGGGCGCAGGCTCCCCGGTTGCCGCTGCGTCCGCCGATCACGGCGCTCATTTCGCACTGACCCGAGTAGCACATGCACAGGGCGCCGTGTCCGAACACCTCGATTTCCGCGGGACAGTCCCGGGTTATGGTGTGGATGTCCCGGCGGCTCAGCTCCCGGGCCAGCACCACCCGCTCCAGGCCCAGCTCCGCCGCCCGGCACGCCCCGCCCAGGGTGTGCAGGCTCATCTGGGTGCTGGCGTGGAGGGGAACATCGGGCGCAATTTCCCGGGCCATGCGCCAGATGCCCCAGTCCTGGATGAGGATGGCGTCCACCCCCATGTCCGAGGCTTTTTTCAGGGCCTCGGCGGCGGCAGGCAGCTCCCGGTCCGTCACCAGGGTGTTCAGGGTCAGATACACCTTCACCCCCCGCAGATGGCAGTAGGCCACGGCCTCCCGGAACTCCTCGTCCGTGAAATTCCGGGCGCTGCGCCGGGCGTTGAGACCGCCGAAACCCATGTACACGGCGTCTGCCCCGTTCTGCACGGCGGCGGTCATGGCCTCCCAGCCCCCGGCGGGGCTCAGCAGCTCCATCATTGGCCCCGGCCCTGCTGGGCCTTGAACAGCTGGCGTCTCAGCTCCGAGGCTTCGTTCTTGGCCTGGGTGGCCTCGTCCAGATAGTTTTTCACCTGGCGGCGCAGATTCTCCGCCGCCGCCTGATTTTTCAGCAGCTCATCCGCCAGGTTCACCGCCGCCAGCACCGCCGCGTCCGCGCGGCTCACGCGCAGTGTCTCCTGGGTCTGGCGCATCCGCTGGTTCACCAGCGTGCCCACCTGTTCCATATATGCCGCGCTCTCGTCCGCCACCAGGGTGTACTCCTGGCCGCAGATGGTCATTGTTACCTTATTTGCCATGTCATCCTCCTATTTATGTAAACCGCAAAAAGAGTCATACCGATACAGAATCCATTATACCATAAAATCCCGCCGGGAAAAGCCTTTTCTGACGAAAAGGAGAATTTTGTGAAAAACCTGCCTGGGCGGCTTTACGAACCGGGGGATTTCGTGTAAAATAAAGGGGTTCCGAAGAAAACAGAAGGGAGGGCGCGGCTATGAGCGGCTATATCCTGCGGGAAAATGACCCCGGCATCGTGCTGACGGCGGACCAGGTGGACCGCCTGGTGAAAAACGGCGACGGCGACGCCGCGCTTTTATACCTGCTTCTGATGCGGGCGGACCGGGGCATCACCGAGCAGGAGCTGCAGTCCCGGCTGCGCTGGAGCCAGCTGCGGCTGAACGCAGCGGAAACGGGCCTGCAGCGGCTGGGTCTGATCCAGCGTCCGGCGGAAACGCCGCCTCCGGCCCCGGCGGAGGAGCGCCCGGTATACAGCGCCCAGGACCTGGCGGCCCTTCTGGAGGACGACCGCTCCTTCCGGATGCTGATCCCCCAGGTGGAGGAGAAGCTGGGCCGCAAGCTGAAAACCGCCGACCTGCAGGTGCTGGCGGGGCTGTATGACGACCTGGGTATGCCGGCGGACGTGATCTATCTGCTGGTGAACCACTGCATCACCCGGTCCGAGGAGCGCTACGGCCCCGGCCGCCGCCCCACCCTGCGCCAGATCGAGAAGGAGGGCTACTACTGGGCCCGCCAGGGCCTGTTCGACCAGGACAGCGCCGCCCGCTATCTGAAAACCTGGCGCGATAAGCAGCAGGGCCAGTCCGCCTATATGCAGGTGCTGGGCCTGGGCCAGCGCCGCCCGGTGGCCAGCGAGGAAAAGTACATCTCCGATTGGATGGACAAGGGCTTCCCGCCGGAAACGGTGGCTCTGGCCTACGACAAGACCATATTCTATAAGAAGCAGTTAGAGTGGCGGTATCTCAACGGCATCCTCCGCCGCTGGCACGAAAACGGCTGGCACACCCCGGAGGAGGTCCAGCAGGGCGACGCTGGAAAGCCCGCCCAGCCGTCCCCGAAGCCGGACAAGCCGGATCAGGACAACTCCCGCATGGAAAAATACATGAAGTGGTAATATAAAGCGGTAAAGGAGGGAACCCCATGCCCTACGACGGAAAAATTCTCAGCCGGGCCATGGCCCGCTTTGACGAGGATAAGCAGCGCCGGGCCCGGCAGTTCCGGGAGCGTCAGCAGCAGCTGTTTGCCCGGGAGCCGGAGCTGGCGGACATCGACCGCCGCCTGCGCGGCACCATGAGCCAGATCATCACCAGGGCCCTGAAGGGGGGGCAGGACCCGGTGCCTGCCATCCACGCCATCCGGGACGAGAATCTGGCCCTCCAGCGCCGCCGGGGGGAGCTTCTTACGGCTCTGGGCTATCCTGCCGACTATCTGGAGGAGAAGCCCCGGTGCGCCCGGTGCGGCGACGCCGGGTTCCTGCCGGACGGCTCCATGTGCGCCTGCCTGCGCAGCTACTACGCCCGGGAGCAGATCGCGGAGCTGTCCCACATGCTGGACATCGGCTCCCAGAGCTTCGACACCTTCCGCCTGGACTACTATTCCACGGACCGGGGCGGCCTGCCACGCTCCCCCCGGGAGGCGGCCCAGCGGAATCTGGAGATCTGCCAGTCCTTCGCCCGGGACTTCCGCCCCGGGAAGCAGAACCTGCTGCTGTTCGGCGCGCCGGGCCTGGGCAAGACGTTTCTGTCCGCCTGCATCGCCCGGGTGGTCAGCGAGGACGGCTTCTCCGTGGTGTACGACACGGCGGGGCATATTTTCTCCCAGTTCGAGGCGGCCAAGTTCCGCCGGGACGACGTGGACGAGCCGGACGAAAGCGTGGAGCGCTGCATGGCCTGCGACCTGCTGATCCTGGACGACCTGGGCACCGAGATGACCACCGCCTTTGTCCAGAGCGCCCTGTACCAGCTGCTCAACGGCCGCCTGCTGGCGGGAAAGAGCACCATCATCAGCACCAACCTGGACCCCGACCAGATCGGCCGCCGCTATTCGGCCCAGATCATGTCCAGGCTGGAGGGGGAGTTTGAGCTTCTGCCCTTCACCGGCCAGGACATCCGCCTCCTGAAGCGGGAGCAATAGAAGTCTCAAGAAATCCTGCGCGGCTCACGCCGTGCAGGATTTCACAGCTTGTCAAAAAAGTCTTTTTTGACAAGCTGTGTGCGGTTTTTCAGAACTTAAAAAGTTCTGAAAAACCTGTGAT
>ULRI01059510.1_pt1 | contig 11158 bp, 9 predicted proteins | sample 1955291 | NCBI WGS metagenome assembly ULRI01 (sample SAMEA4835678, study PRJEB28245) | human gut metagenome | biome: gut microbiome; material: fecal sample | place: Denmark | collected 2008
ATCCTTGTACTTGTCGCTGCGGTACGGTCCACGCAGTTTGTTTGCGATGGACCAGATAAAGTTTACTTCGGTGGAAACATCGACAGGTGAATCGTCCCACATTGCATCTATCATCTGCTTATTAGCCATTTACTTTTCCTCATTTCTCTATTTATGTAGCTATTATCAGCTGGAAATCATTCATCCTCCTGAAGCAAGAAAAGTGCGTTGTTATTTATCTGGTACAATCTCCATGATATCTTCGATACCGCAATCCAACGCAGTGCATATCTTTAAGAGAATCTCTGTAGTAACATGCCCGTTTCTTCCCATCTTAGTAACGGATGCAGGGCTGATACCCGCCTTTTCGCATAGATCCTTCTTCTTCATATCCTTGTCGATAAGTAGCTTCCAGAGTTTTTTATAACTTATAGCCATAAAGTATCTCTCCTATACTTATTACAAAATGCTCTGCCATTGGCAGCGCATTTGGCCTATCACAACTATACTGCCAAGGCCTATTCCAACGACTGTTAGTGCTATTTTTATGGTAGCACATTTGAGTAGAAAAAACAAGAAAATGATAAATTCGCATGTTCTTTTACCTGATTTTAAAATTCAAGGGCACTCAGTAATGCTACCGAGTACCCTTGACACAGAAATAATATATTTACCTTTAGTTTGATTTAAAATGCACTTTTTCCTTTGCTTTCACTATTTGAATTTGCTTGTCTTGTTGAAGTTGTAGTATGACGCACTCATTCTTGAGAACTATGTCGTCGTTCCCATCTCGTAGAGTAGGTAATTTCAACAGCATAAGCACTCGGTTTAACTCTGCTGCGTCTATAACCCAGCACCAATTTTTGCGGTTACTTTTATCCGGAATCGGTATGCTTCGAAATGACAAATACTGCCCGGTTTTCTCTTTGTTATACATAATGGGGAGAGAAGTATCTTCTTGTCTAATCAAGTTAATTGTTTGGAACGGCTGTCTTCCACGATACTCCAAGTATAACTTGTACAAATAAAAAACATAATCATGTGTCAGTCGGCATACACGCTTCAAATCAAAGGACACCGTGTCCGAGGTTTTATCAAAATCTTTAAAAGAAAGTAACCGTGGAGAATGTTCTTTTGAGAGTACAATTTCAAACGCATCTTCTGCCTGTATTCGCAACGTTTTAGTAGCCAAGAAAAATTGCTGTAACTTGGAGTAGTACTCTACCATATAATCCGGCATTAGCATAAGTTGCTCCTGACCAATGGAATCTGAAAGGGAAATCTTACATTCTCCGGTTGAATTGAATGAACACAAATTCAAAATTTCATTCGCTATGTATTCACGCTTTTGATACTCAACTTGAAGTACTTCACATCCAGCATCAAGATTCTTTCTAAAACTATAAATTGATGCACTTCTCAAGTCATTAGTCCATTTTTCAAAATCGGTCTGAGGCCGAACTTTTGCAGGTAGTAACTCTGCTAATGCATTTTTAGGTGTACGCGTTATACTCCTGGCCATGTCACAATCTTGTCCGATTAGGACAAACCATTCATCTTTACTGTTAGTAAAAATATCGCCGGCCGTCACAGGCAAGAAGTAATCATTGACGGTATAATCGAACGCCTCTAATGTGTTTAACTGCTGGAGATCTGCATCAGGCAAATCCTCATCATCTTCTAAACTATTAATAACCCTCGATAGCCGAATCATTCTTTTTATTGTATCGGCATCTTTCCGGGGAGCGGTTGATAATAGTCTGATCCAATCATTGATAATTTCATATTCTGACGCTCCCTCAGTCCGCGCTTTCTGCGCAAGGAAAAATGCGATTCCTTTATTCTTAATAGCTTTATCAAAGGCATCGCCCATACCTAATAGCGTTTCAGATTTTAGTTCGGAGATAAAATAATTGTACGCACTTTTCGCAATACAAGATTTTAACTGTTCAGGATGCTCTTTAGACACATATTCAAAGTACAAAGCATCGGTAATCTCTTCATACATTTCTTTGGATGAGAAAATACTGCCGATAATATTTCGACGCATGCCAGTATTTCTATCAGAGATCACCTGAATAACTTCTTTTGCTCTATTAGAGCCAGATAAATAGTTATCTATAATACATACAACGGCATGCTCCGGAGCAGCCTGTCCAATATCGTCAGAGAATAAGCTCTGTGTATCAGCAGAAAAATCCGTATAAATGCGAAGAGACTGAGCTCTATTTTCGCTCAAAATATAGTTATTGTAAAGATCATCAAAATAAGCAGGGTGATTAACTCCAATTCCGTATTTAGCGCCAAGCTCATATATTTTCTGAACAGCCTCGCCCTCAAAACGAGAATACTGTTCTTCAAGTAGTACTTTCAATTCGGGATTTACGCTTTCAACCAGCCCAAACGCACAACTAATGTCCCCGTAGGGAATGCTATCATCCCACACTCCAATTTCATCAAAGCATTCGTCAAATAAAGAAAGAAACTTTGACAGAACCTCATGTAGTGGCTGTGAAATAGATTCAATCTCTGCAAGATACCGACAACGGTCATCGACCGCCATTCGGGTAATATCATACAAAGCTCGCTCTTTTTTGTATTCGCCCTGCTTGAAATCGTCTTCGATGATTACAATGCGATTGCACTCAATAGCCGAAAAAAGTCCTTTATAGCTCATTACAATTCCTCCGAGGTATTGGATACAAGCAAAAATTTATATCTGTTTCCGTATTCATTACGCTCGTCGAGCAATTCGATTTCGCCTCCAAAAGAGTTCAGTAATTTCCGAACAATATATAATCCCATACCGCGACCTTCAGACAACGGCTTACCAGACTGCAATGGCTCAAATAAGATATCTTCCATGCTCTTGGAGACGCCTGTGCCAGTATCATACACTACAATACCATCAACACCATATTCTTCAATTGCAATAGTATCAGTTCCAGGATAAGCGTAAGTGCTATCGCTTTGCGCCCGTTTACGGCGCACATCAATCCAATACAAAGAGTTATTGATCAAATTATAAAAGACATGCAGCAACACCCCTTTGGGAACGAACCATGTCAAATCTTTAGTGCTGCACACAATCTGTACTCTTTCTTTTTTTACCGTTGATAAAAGATTTTTTCGGATATTCGATATTACACTTTCGATACATTCATGGATGAATTCATCATATGTGCCCTTCTTGATAAAAGTAGTTTCAAGGAACGAATAGAGACTTCCGATTTGATCCAATTTCCCCGAAATGTTCCCGTAGCTGTTTTTGATAGGAATAACATGTTGATTATAGACCCGTACGCCGCTACTTTGAACAAAGTAGTCTTTTAAGAAATCGAAATGTTCACTTGCATCCGGTACAATACCTGTTTTACTTAATGAGTGCAATTCATGTGTAATTGTTTCTGTAATGAGGCCATTAGCCATAAGTTTATAGTTGTTGTAAGACTCTACTTCGATAGCTTTTAACTGTGCATCGGCCTCAGAAAGCAACACGGCTGTAGACTCTTGAACAGAAGAATCCTCTTTGATATCAGCATCAAGTTTTCTAACTGTATCTGTAAGAAATGCGTAACTTTGTTGGGGAAGGGCAACTTGATCTGTCCCACTTATCTGCGTTCCGCGCCTCAAATGTTCAGAAACATCAGCAAGTGCTTTTTGCATACGCTTATTACGCCGCATCATCTCGCGAAGCGCTGCATCGTTTTTCTTAACACGTTTGGAGAGGTTCTCTTCTAACAGGCCTTCCTCTGCAAGAAGTGTTTTTACCAGATCGTTTGCCTTTCGATTAAGGTCGTAAAAAAGATAGTTAAATACGACATTGATAAGAAGCTTGAATGCTTCGGATGTTTCATTTGCACTAATGTCTAAGCGTGAACTAATCTCTTGAATATGGTTTTGTCCCGCATCAGCCAAGGAAACATATCCAACAGTATTACCGAGATCAAATCGATACCACTGTTGCCCTTTTGTCCTAAATTGTTGAAGTTTAATCCAGTCACTTTCCTTATTTCCTAAAAAACCAATACGAAATATATCTCGATATAGTTTGATTCCATTATAATCTTCCAGAAAGTATTTTAGCTCTTTCAAAGAATATCGTTTACTTGTCTCGCCTAAATCATAGGCAGCATCGATAATAATCTTATCACCGATTGCCGCTCCCTGTTTAAAACTATAAATTGAGCCAGTGATTGGTGCTATTTTCAGAAGTTCCTCAATTGCAGAAAGTGCTTTTTTTTCGATAAAAGAATCAAAGATTAATTTCTTGTCTTCGTCTTCCGCAACAGCATAGAAATCACAGAGAATATTGTAAAACAAAGAAACCAATTCATCTTTTGTCGCAGTAGCTTTAAGCGTATTTTCAATTCTTGTGGAATTGCGTTCCAGTATGTCACGGTAAAAGCTATGTGGCTTTTTTAAGCGCTTAAATGCTTCCGCTTTTACTAATGCCCGATGGACGCGTTCAATAAACCATGGTTTTATGTTCAAACCATAGTTTAACATTCCGTCTTCTGTTGGCTCAAATCGGAAATTGTGAATGGATTCCGCTAAGGCAAGAGTATCATATGGGAATGTGATGTCAACTTCGTGTTCATCGAAATAGAATTTAATCTGCGGTATGAATAGTGTGTCCTGCGCATCTGCAAAAGGTGTAATCAGAAAATTGAGCGCTGACTTAAGTTCTCGATTGACCTGAACTTGGAATGCAGTAGTATCCAACGACACCTGCTTGAACTGCGTGGCGTTATCAATATAGTCCTCTAAATTTGCGTTAAAAATAAATAAGCGAGTATGGTGCAAAGTATTAGGACCATCACAACTTGGTATATCCACTACGCCATTGATCACTGCATTCCAATCAATAAAAACATACGATGTATGATTTTCTTTATCTGAAGAAGTTTCTACAAGTAGCGCTGTTCCAAGTCTCTGAGCTGCCAGTCGGCCAATGCCTTTTTCGCCAAGAGTGCTTTCCTCGTTGGATTTGATATCTGTGGCGATTTTCAAAAAGCCGCCATCAATTGTGGCATCAGTCATGCCACACCCATCGTCTTCAACAACAAGAATCGGTGAAGCAAGGTACTTATTTGGAACGGAGTCACTGACGCAATCCGGGATAAGTCCATTAGATGGCATACTATTATACAGGCGTAGATTTATATGACTTGCTTTTGCGTCAATTGAATTTTTGATTAATTCAATTATAGCAACTTCAGGCGAGGTTATTAAATCTCTACCCAAATGTTTTATAACGCGCGGATCAATCACAATTTTTCTCATGGATTATCCTCCCGAATATCATTCAAGGTCTCCCTTAATGTTTTAGCAATTGCTGCTGCCATTAAGTATGGAACACCGTTGCCTATCATCTTGAACTTCTTTGACAATGGAAGTGTTGGTAATACAACAAATTCTCTTGGCAAAGATTGAATCGCCATAGCTTCCGCTACTGATATACGCCTTTCTTTATAAGGGTGGAGGTGTACTTCGTTGTGTCCATATGCGGCGGTTGGTGAGAATCTCCAACGATGTAGCCGTTTAAATGACTTGCCACTCGTATCGCCTTCTGCGATAGTTGCGATTTTGTTTCGCCCCTTTTTCACCTGGAATATATCATTGCCATTTGGATGATTTTCAACATCATTTTTATGAAACCAATACTCAACCGTCAGTTTTTTCAGTATTCCTTTAGCAGGAAACACATATGAACTATCTGTCGCAAATTCTCTCTCTTTAGGCCATGTTCTTGTTAGTACATTCTCTGTATTGAAGAGTGCATGTTTATCCCATTTGAATATTAGGGTATTGGGTTCGTTCTGATAGATTTTTTTGTGAATGCCGACCATAAATACACGTTCCCTGAATTGAGGGACACCATATGCAAGTGCATTCAAAACGTTTTCGGCTATAACATAGTCATTAGCTTGAACTTTCATCATCATTTCCTTATAGAAAGCACGATGCTTTTCCGTTTTTACTAAACCCTTAACATTTTCAAACAGGAAAAAATCAGGATGGCAACGACAAATAATATCGAAATAGATCTTAGTTAATCGACCATTTTCGCCATCAACACCAGCATTTTTTCCGGCAACTGAAAAATCCGGGCATGGCGGTCCACCAATAAAACCGACTAAGTTTCCTTTTTCACGCTCTTGCGCAATAAGGGCAAGGAGATTTTTCTTTCCACGTCGCCTTGCATAGCGTTCAGCGCTATCATTACGATAGCCATAGATCGGAGCACGCAGATTCATTTGCATCCTTGCATACCGGTATGACTCAATAAAGAGGTTGTCGTATTCATTAACAAATACTATGTTATATCCGTTTTTTTCAAACGCCAAATCTAAAATCCCGATTCCTGAGAAAAACGAGAAGATGGAAATTTTCTTTTGCATGGTATTACATTCCTTTTTCTTTTTCGTGTTTCTCAAACTCTTCGAAAGTCATAAGGACAAATTTGGGCTTGTTATTTTTCAGAATAGTTATTAGGCCCTGCTCCTCTGCCATTCTCGCAGCAGAGGAAAAATTTTGATTAACTTTAGAAATAGATAGGGTCTTTTCGATATCAATTTTCATATCGCATACCTCTAAAAGCTTATATGGAGTTGTTAACTAAGATTTTACATCAAATATTAGCTAAAAGTCAACCTAATCTTAGATGTATTTTTGAAAGAAACAGTTGAACCTCCGGACAGTCAGAGCTACAATGCCAACACCTCATCGCGAGGACAAACTGATTGGAGGTCAAATGATGAATTATGAAGCAAGCCCGTTTCAGGACTACGAATCGATCACCATTGATGAGCTGAAGGATCAAGCCAACAGCCTATTGAATCTGGTAACGGATGAGCAGCGACCACTGCGCGTATGCATGAATAATGGCAAGGAGTTTCTGTTGTGCCCTCAGGACCTGCTCGCTCCGATCTGCGATTCCGATTTTCGCCTGATTCTGCTGTCGGCAATGCGGTATGCGATGGGCAGGAATACTTATATGCCTGTGGTGGTTTCCAATTATATCAAGCGTCACATTCGTCTTCTGGATGATAAGTTTCTCGCTCTGGCTGCCGATGATATCCGGCGGCTCCTTGAAGATTACGCAGAGCATGAACTGAATTCAAATTTTTGGCAGGGCCTTTTAGATGCACTTGAAACAGAACAGAGAGAGCGTGCCACTCGTGAGGTAAGGAAGACCAGACCTTGCCCAGTCTGCGGGAAGCCCTTGGAGGTCATGAGTATTACCGACAACCAGCATTCACCAGGCAGATTTGATGTAATTGCCCACTGCCCAAACTGCCATTCTGATTACGAGTGGTTCTGCGATAAGGACGGCGGTGTCTCAGATGTAAAGCAGTATTTCTTTGGATAAGGCGAGTGTGTTTCGGCAGGAGCCTTTTGGTGTATTCCTTGTCTATAGCGGCTCAACCCTTGAACTGTACGCCAACTTCCGTAAAGCGACTAAAAGGGCCACACCTGCTCGTATGAACAGGTGCGGCTCTCTAATTTGACGGAAATTTAATTCAGTCTGAAATAGCAGGTATTTTTCCCTTTTCCTTCTTTTTTCAGTTCTCCGGCTGCAATCAGCTTCCGTAAAGCACCCTCAATGGAGCTGTCACTGAGCGACGGGCAAAGTTCGCGGATGTCCTGCTTATTGAATCGCCCGATTCTATTCTTGCTTGCTCTGCGCACCATTTCCAGTGCAGGCAGTTTGGTTTCCACAAGCACCATGCGATCCTCAAAGTCCTTATAGGCCGCAAGAATCGTTCCGAGCAGGTACTTGATGAAGGGAACTACATCCTCGATTCCTTCGTGCCAGCCGGTTTGCGCCTGTGCAAGTGCGTCGTAGTACAGGTCCTTGTTTTTGGCGATTTTGGCTTCCAAGGAGATATACTTTCCAACATAAAAACCGTTTCGGTACAGAAGCAGCGTCGTGAGTAGCCGACTCATTCTTCCGTTTCCGTCATTAAATGGGTGGATGCACAGAAAATCATGGATGAAAACCGGAATCGCAATCAACGGCTCCAGTTCCATGTTTCCAATCACACGGTTGTATTCCTCGCAGATTCTGTCCAGCGCTTCCGGCGTTTCATAAGGGGCAAGCGGCGTGAACAGCGTTTCCACATGACCGTCCGGATAGGTGGCAGTGATATAGTTCTGCACGCTTTTTGTGCGGCCCGCAAGCGGATTATTCATATGGCTGTACAGGATTTTGTGAAGCTGCAGGATATAGTTCTGCGTAATTGGTATCGCATCAAAGCTCTCGTGAATGATGCTCAGCACATCACGGTAACCTGCAATTTCCTGCTCGTCACGGTTTCTCGGCGTGGTTTTCTCCTCGACAAGCTGCCGGATTCGGGTACTCGTTGTGACGATGCCCTCGATGGCATTCGAGGCCTCTGTGCTCTGTATCTTGGCAATTTCCACGAGCTTTTCGAGCTCCTCCGGGCGCTGCTTCAAATACAGTTCCTGCTTTCCGGCTTCCTTGTATATGGCTGCAATCAGGCCAAGAACATCCGAGTCCCACTTTTGCTCCTTGATTGCGGAGTAATTGAAGGTTCTCATTCCCTTACCCCCTTTCGCTTTCCCTTAAATAATAATATAAAACAAGGGAATAGTCAATGGGCTGTGCCTTAAATCCCTTACTATTATGCCTGTATTAAGGGATTTATACTCAGGGAACAAGAAAAGTACCTCTGCCTATCTTCCCGCCTATTCTTTGTCTATAGCGGCTCAACCTTTGAGCTGCATGCCTTTTAGAAATCTCTTGCATAACTCTCTCCTCAGAGTTACAATGCAGACGGTCTGAAACGCGAAACGCTTCCCGTCCGGCACCGGTGAATCTTCACCGGAAACCGGGCGGGAAGCGTTTTTGACCACATAGATTACCACATACGGCTCCGGAACACCCGGAAACAACGGAGATAAGAGCGTCAAAGAGTAAGTAAAACAAATAGGAAACGGCTGAAAACCGCTGTAAACGAGCAGAAAAAGTGTTCAGCATCCCTTTGGGATGTGGAAGCCGCGCGTTCGAGTCGCGCCACTCGGACCAAACCCCTCTGAAATCGGTTGATTTCAGAGGGGTTTTCTTTGTTTATTGCGGCGCAGGAATTGATGAAACAGATTGTAAATTCCCGTTATTTGAAGTATAATGGTTTCGGCAGATTATTTGACTTTCCGCCTATATAAATGGAGAAGAAGGGTATTTTATGAGTTATGTCACAAGAAAAGCATTGTTCGAGCAAATAGAAAATTTAAGAGAACGTCCTTTGATTTCCTACGTAACCTCCATAAGGCCCAATCTTAGCGGGCAGATGGCGGGAGATTCTATCGACCACATTATAGAGCAGATTCAGCAGATTCCTTCTGATAAAAGAGAAATTGATTTTTTGATTATTAGCAATGGCGGTGACCCAATAACTGCATTAAGAATCATTAGTCTTTTACGTGAACGATTCGACAAAATAGCTGTTTTATTGCCCTATGTAGCTTATAGTGCAGCAACAATTTTGTCTCTTGGCGCAGATGAAATAATTATGCATCCGTATTCCAACCTCGGCCCTGTTGATCCCCAGCTTACGGTTTCTCGCCAAGCAGATAACGGTCAATCCGCTCAACTTCAATTCAGTTCGGAGGACATTCGCAATTACATTGACTTTGTTAAAACGGATGTCGGAATAACTGATCAAGACCATTTAACTTCAGCATTTAACGCTCTTGCTAAAGAAGTTGGTCCATTACCAATCGGTTCTGCAAAACGTAGCCAGCAGCTATCATTGTCATTAAGCATTAAGATGTTAGAGACCCATATGGAAGATAAGAGCAAGGCTACTTCTATAGCTAAAGCTCTTAACACATCTTATTATCATCATGGTTATGCTGTAAGCCGCTCCGAGGCTCAAAACATCGGATTAAATGTCATAACACCAGATGCAACATTGGAAAACCTTATGTGGAATGTATGGCAGGACTATTCTGCCGAAATGAAATGCGGACATGAGCTTAACATGGTCGCGGCAATTATGGCCGACCCTACCGCTCAAGCGTGGATGAATTCTGTAAATGTTATCAATCTCCCGGCGAATACTCCTCCTCAGATAGCACAAAATATCATTGCTGCAATGGCGCAAAACGCAGCCAGCATGGTTCCACAACCTCCAATTCAACTTAATGAATTAGTTGCTTCGATTGAAAGTGCCAGATGTGCGGTTGCCGTTCACACAACTTTCAACATAGTATATTGGAGAGATGTCAACATGGCTCTTGCCTTTAACGCAACCGCATATTCCGAGGGCTGGAAGCCAGTATAATGAGGGAATAAGCAATGTTCAATAATAAATCTATGACAATTAAGATTTCTTATAACGGGCCGTTTATAAACCATCAAACTGCACCGTTGTCCTTTAATCAAACTATAAGAAATATAGCAGTAGCACAATTAGCAGCAAGACATGAAGTAGCTGAATTGCATGAACAATTTAATCTGAGAACCATAAAGATAGAAGCCCCTTCTAATAAGATGCGATAAATTATATGCACATCGTAATCACTCCTCCGTGTACCATAAAAACTCTCTGCGTAAAGAACGATTATTCTGATTGAATGGTTACAATTCCCCGCCATAGGTGCCGTAAAATTGGTACCCATGGCGGTGATTGTTTTCACTTACGCTTAAGATTACTCTTTTTCTTAGACTTCTTTGCTTTCTTCCTGCCTTTCTTCTTACCCTTCTTCAGCTCCGGCGGCAGAGTTCCTTCCACTTTCTGCCGTTTCAACTCCGCCAGCTCTGCCTTCATCTCCGCGATCAGCACCCGGAGTTTCTCCTCGCACTCCTCGCGGGTGTGGGCGTAGACATTGCGGGCGTGCTTTTTACCGTCGGGCCATTTGGGAGAGTAGCGGCCTTCAAAGAGGTGGTCGTTGATCTCACTGACGCAGCCAGTACCGGATCTGCGCTTGCGGCCCACATAGGGCTTGAAGTCGGTCATTCTCGGCTTTTCCGCCTGGGCCGGGGCAGTTTCCCACCCCGGCTCTGAAGCGTCCTCCTGTGGTGCTACTTTGCCGATGCCACGGTCGATGTTGGCGGCGGCCGTGAGCCGCATGTCATCGGTAATGTGGGTGTAGATGTCCAGCGTGGTGGCCGCCGACACATGGCCCAGCATAGCGGAGAGCGTTTTCA
>ULRI01028825.1_pt1 | contig 11131 bp, 8 predicted proteins | sample 1955291 | NCBI WGS metagenome assembly ULRI01 (sample SAMEA4835678, study PRJEB28245) | human gut metagenome | biome: gut microbiome; material: fecal sample | place: Denmark | collected 2008
GTTGCAGGGACCATACATAGCGTTGATCTTGCTGTACTCGTTGACGTGGGTCAGGCACCAGGTGATATCGTAGACGGTGGGGAAGATCAGGTTCTCGTCCAGGAAGTAAGCCTCGGCCTTGGCAAATGCAGCGTAGCGTGCATCGGTGTCGTCAACGATGGCACGGCCCTCGTTCACCAGATCGGTGAACTTCTCGTAGGCGGCAACCAGATCCTTCTGGTAGCTGGCGGGGCCATTGTTCACAATGCCTGCGATGTTGGTCATGTTGCAGCTGTAGTAAGCATTGTCGTCGTGAACGATGATCTGGGTCAGGAAGTTGATGGGATCGCCGAAGTCAGCGCCCCAGCCCATGTGGACGAAACTCTGCAGCTTGGGTGCCACGACTTCCTTCATGGTGGAAGACACGAAGGTGTTGATATCCAGCACGATGAAGTCATCACCGAAGCTGTCGGTGAAGCACTGCTTCAGCACGGTTGCGCTGTCCAGAGCGGAGGTGGAGCCGGCCAGAATATAGTAGGAGCAGTGAACAGGGAAGGTGACACCAATGGCGCTCAGCTCTTCCATGGCCTGCTTCTTCAGCTCGGTGATGTCGCCGTTGTTGGCGCGCAGGCGCTTCATGGTCTTGCCATCGTAAGCCTCGCCGTCCAGACCCATCTCCTTGGCCACCAGGTTGGTATAGTCGGTGCCGTCAGAGGTGTAGCACAGGCCCTTCATGGTGAAGAAGTCGTTCTCGCACTTCAGGGGATTGATGGGGTTGTAACGGGCGAAGAACTTGTTCAGCACCATGCCCTTGGAGAAGCACTGACGGAAGGCCTTGTTGGCAATGGCCTTGTTCCAGTTCTCATCGGGGGTGCCATCGGTGTTCTTCTTGTCGTAGTTGAAGATGAAGCAGTAGCTGAACTTCTTGGCACGCTTCTCGCACAGCTGCTGATTGTACTCGTTGGAAGGATCGGACTGAATGGTGGTGATGTTGCTCTCGCCCAGGTCCACCTCGTCCAGCTCGCGGCTCTGATACAGCTGCAGGCTGATGGAACCGTCGCTGATCATGGTGACAGTGAAGCGCTCAAAGCGGCTGACGTTGGCAGCGTCGTAGTAGTTGGGGTTGGGGATGTAGCTCTTGGTGTTGCCCTGGATGTACTCCTCCACCACATAGGGTCCGTTGTACCACATGGTGGTGTTGTCGCAGCTCCGGAAGCCATCGACACCCAGCTCCTCGATCAGAGCAGGAGCCACGGGGTAGAAGCTGTTGTAGGCGGCAACGGTATCAAAGTAAGGGCAGGCGTTGGGGCAGGTGAACACCAGAGTGTAATCATCCGGAGCCTCAATGCCCACACCGGCAGCCAGCATGTCCTCGTAGGTCATGTCAGCGGCAGCGTCACCGGCTTCCTTGGTCAGCTCGTAGTACTCGTAAGCGCCCACAATGGTATCGTTGGGCATGGAGGTGTTGTTGGCCTCGTTCTTAATGGCGTTCATCACCCATTCAAAACCAACCAGGAAGTCCTTGCTGGTCAGGTGAGCCTTCACCTCACCGTTGCAATCCACCCAGTCCACGTCGTCCCGCAGGTGGAAGGTCCAGACAGTGGCATCCTCATTGTGCTCCCAGCTGGAAGCGATGGCGGGCACCACCTTGCCGTAGCAGTCAAAGCTCAGCAGGCCGTCCCACAGGTTGGTGACCACATTGGCATCCTCAGCCTTTTGGGTGTACAGCATGTTCCAGCTTTCCAGCTCACGGTTGCCGCTCTCAAAGGAGATGAACTCCTTCAGGGGGGTAGCGCCGGTGGAGTTGGGGGCAGCAGCGCCGCTGGCGGCAGCACCATTGCCGGTGTTGTTGGACTTTTCGCCGCAGGCTGCCAGCAGGCTGGCGGCACCCACAGCACCTGCACCCTTCAGGAAGGTGCGGCGATCAAAATTGAAGCTCATTGGATGATCCTCCCAGATCTTGCGCGGACAGAGCCGCGCGTTTTTCCTTTTCCTAAACGCAGTGAGGCTGTCTGCCTTTCCAAAAAGTGCACAGGAAAGACAAAAGTCGCACCACGGTATATTTTAGCACTTTACTGGAAAGAAGTCAATCCGCCACAGCATAGAATTGGAAACAAAACGGTGACAAACACTTTCATGGGAAAAGAATGTGGAAAAAATTACTATAAAATGGAAAGAACTGTATATCTGTGAAGAACAGGCGAAAGAGAGAAACTGTTCACGGTGTGCGCACAAAACAGCTATCTTTTTTCACAAAAACATGATACAATAAAGTGTATCTGTATCAATAAGGAGCGCACCATGAAGAAACTGACCTCGATGTACAAACGCTACATGTTCCACCCCATTTTATATAAGACCGTGACCCGCACCTCCATCGTGGCCGTGCTGATGCTGCTGTGGCAGCGCTATGTCAGCGATGGCACGTTTACCATCTGGGAGGCCCCGGGCTTTCTGTGCGGCGTGGTGCTGCTCATCTGGGCCTGGGTGGACTACCTGCGGCTGGATGGCGTGACCATCCACCATCTGCTGGAGGAGTTTAAGGGGATGGGCAAGCGGCAGAAAAAGATCCACTCCACCCGCTCCATCATCGACTATGCGGATGAGAAGATCGTCTCCTTTGAGGAGCTGGAACCCGAGGAGCGCACCTATTGCAGCCTGCTCTCCAATCTGGTGCTGGGCCTGCCGCTGGTCGCTGCTGCGCTGATCGCCAGCGCACTGTAAGGGGGCCGCGGCATGGAACAAGAACACAAGCAGCTGGTCATCGGCATTCTGGCCCATGTGGACAGCGGCAAGACCACCCTTTCCGAAGCTCTGCTCTACGGCACCGGCACCATCCGCAAACTGGGCCGGGTGGACCATAAGGATGCCTTTCTGGACACCGACGCGCTGGAAAAGGCGCGCGGTATTACCATTTTCTCCAAGCAGGCCCTCTTCACGGCGGGCAATACCGATTTTACCCTGCTGGACACCCCGGGCCATGTGGATTTTTCCACGGAGACCGAGCGGACACTGCAGGTGCTGGATTATGCGGTGCTGGTCATCAGCGGCACCGACGGCGTGCAGAGCCATACCGAGACGCTCTGGCGGCTGCTGCGGCGGTACCGCATCCCCACCTTTGTGTTCGTGAACAAGATGGACCTGCCCGGCCCGGGCAGGGAAGCGCTCCTGACCCAGCTGAACCGTCGGCTGGGGGATGGCTTTGTGGATTTTGGGGCAGAGCAGGCCGACCGGGACGAGGCGCTGGCTCTCTGCGATGAGCGGCTGATGGAGACGATGCTGGACCGGGGAAGCCTGACCGATACCGACCTCATTCCCGCCATTGCCCGGCGGCATGTGTTTCCCTGCTGGTTTGGCTCAGCCCTGAAGCTGCAGGGTGTGGATGCGCTGGTGGAGGGCCTGGACCGCTATACCCGCCCGGCCCCCGCGCTGGAAGCCTTCGGGGCCAAGGTGTTCAAGGTGAGCCAGGATGAGCAGGGGAACCGCCTGACCTGGCTGCGGGTGACCGGCGGCGCGCTCAAGGTGAAAGCCCAGCTCACCGGAGAAGCCGACGGGGAGCCATGGGCCGAAAAGGCTAACCAGCTGCGGCTTTACTCCGGCGCAAAGTTTACGCTGGCGGAGTGCATCGGGCCCGGCCAGGTGTGCGCCGTTACCGGCCTGACCAAAGCCCGCCCGGGCGAGGGTCTGGGGGCGGAACGGGACAGCGACCTGCCGGTGCTGGAGCCGGTGCTGAGCTATCAGGTGCTGCTGCCCGAGGGCGCGGATGTGCACGCCGCGCTGGGAAAGCTCCATCGGCTGGAAGAGGAGGAGCCCCAGCTCCATGTGGTCTGGAACGAGACCCTGGGCGAAATCCATGTTCAGCTGATGGGCGAGATCCAGCTGGAGGTGCTGAAAAGCCTGCTGGCCGAGCGGTACGGGCTGGAGGTCGGCTTCGGACCCGGCGGCATCCTGTATAAGGAGACCATCACCGAAGCCATGGAGGGTGTGGGCCACTACGAGCCCCTGCGCCATTATGCGGAAGTCCACCTTAAGCTGGAGCCGCTGCCCCGGGGCAGCGGAATGCAGTTTGCCGCCGACTGCCGGGAAGAGGTGCTGGACAAGAACTGGCAGCGGCTGGTGCTGACGCATCTTGAGGAAAAGCAGCATCTGGGCGTGCTCATCGGGGCACCCCTGACTGATGTGAAGATCACCCTCATTGCGGGCCGCGCTCACCTCAAGCACACCGAGGGCGGCGACTTCCGGCAGGCGACCTACCGCGCCGTCCGGCAGGGCCTGATGATGGCAGACCAGATCCACAAGACCCAGCTGCTGGAGCCGTGGTATGCCTTCCGGCTGGAGCTGCCCTCTGACAACGTGGGCCGCGCCATGAACGATATCCAGAACATGGGCGGAAGTTTTGACCCGCCCGAGACCGGAGCCGACGGGGATACCACCCTGCTCACCGGCACGGCACCGGCCTCCACCATGCGCAGCTACCCCATGGAGGTGGTGGGCTACACCCGGGGCAGGGGACACCTGACCCTGACGCTGGACGGCTACCGTCCCTGCCACAATGCAGCAGAGGTCATCGAGGCCGCGGGCTATGAGCCGGAACACGACCTCGACAACCCGGCGGATTCGGTGTTCTGCGCCCACGGGGCCGGATTTGTGGTGCCCTGGGAGCAGGTGCGCAGCCACATGCATGTAGACAGCGGCTGGGGCAAGACTGCAAAGACCGAGGAAGCGGTGCAGGCCCGCCCCCGCCGGATGGCTGCCTATCGTGCTACTTTGGAAGAGGATGCTGAGCTGCTGAAGATCTTTGAACAGACCTATGGGCCCATCAAGCGGGACCCGCTGGCGGCGTTCCGCCCCACCCAGAAGCGAGAACGCCCCGATTTCAACGCCGAGCAGTGGGAGATCCAGCCCGAATACCTGCTGGTGGACGGCTATAATATCATCTTTGCATGGGACGAGCTGAACGCACTCTCCAAAGAGAGCCTGGAAGCGGCCCGCCACAGGCTGATGGACATCCTCTGCAACTATCAGGGCTTTAAGAAGTGTGTGCTCATCCTTGTGTTTGATGCCTACCGTGTGCCGGGCAGCCCCGGCAGCATAGAGCAGTACCACAATATCCATGTGGTCTACACCCGGGAAGCCGAGACCGCCGATATGTTCATCGAGCGTGTCACCCATGAGATCGGCAAGGGCCGCCGCGTTCGCGTGGCCACCTCCGATGGTATGGAACAGGTCATCATTCTGGGCCATGGTGCCCTCCGTGTCTCTGCCCGCATGTTCCATGAAGAGGTGCAGGAGGCGGAGAAGGAGATCCGGAGGTATTTGCAGGGGGAAGGGTAACATCCTCGCCCTCTCCGTCAGCGCTTACGCGCTGCCACCTCTCCCAAAGGGAGAGGCAATGCTGCCTTTATCCAAGACCCGCAATAGGCTCCCCCTTTGGGGGAGCTGGCAAAGCCGTAAGGCTTTGACTGAGAGGGCGAAATCTCACCCGAAAGGAGCCGCCTATGTTCGAAACAACTTCTGATTTTGTCTGGCAGGCCATCCAGCCCCGTCCCCGGGACGCGCATAAGGGGACCTTTGGCTCCGTGCTGGCGGTGGCGGGCAGTGCGTCCTACCGGGGCGCGGCGGCGCTGGCCGTGGAAGGTGCCCTGCGCACAGGGGCCGGTATCGTTACGCTGGCAAGTGTGGAGCCGGTGCTGGCGGCTGTGGCCGCCCGCCTGCCCGAGTGCTGTCTCTGCCCCTGCGAAGCGGGGGCCGAGGGCGGCATCTCGCCCCAGAATATCGACCGCATCCGGCGGCAGAAGGCCTCTGTCCTGCTGGCGGGCCCCGGGCTGGGTTATACGGCCCAGAGCGCAGCCCGTGCCGCCGAGACCCGAGCGTTGGTAAAAACGCTCCTGCCCGGCTTTTCCGGCAGTGCAGTGCTGGATGCGGATGGCCTGAACGCCGCCGCTGACCTGCTCCAAACGGAAAAAATGCCTCACCCTCAAGGAGAACTGATTTTAACGCCCCACCCCGGCGAGATGGCCCGGCTGACCGGACACTCTGCGGCAGAGATCAACGCGGACCGGGAAGGCATGGCGCTGCGCTATGCGAAAGCATGGAATGCTGTGGTGGTGCTGAAGGGGGCACATACCGTCATTGCAGGGCCGGATGGCCGCTGTGCAGTCAATCCCACCGGCAACCCGGGGCTTTCCCGGGGCGGCAGCGGGGATGTGCTGGCGGGCATGACCAGCGCCCTGCTGGCCTGCGGTCTGCCTGCCTTTGATGCCGCTGCCTGTGCCGTTTATCTCCACGGTGCAGCTGCCGACCGTGCCGCCGCCCTGCACGGGGAAACCGGGATGCTCCCGCATGATCTGCTGGATGCACTGGGGACCCTGTTTGCCGAAAACGGGCGCTGAGCAAGGGGACGATCCCATCAAAAAAAGAAACGCTTCCTTTCCTCTGGATTTGTGTTATACTGGAGCTATCCAAAACACAACGATCTGCCGGAAAGGAAGCGTTTCTTTTATGGTTCCTGCACTGGAAAAAATCATTGCCGAGAGCGACCGCATCGTCTTTTTTGGCGGCGCGGGGGTCTCCACCGAAAGCGGCATCCCTGATTTCCGCAGCGTGGACGGCCTGTACCACCAGAAGTACGATTACCCGCCCGAGACCATCCTGAGCCACACCTTCTGGGAGGAGAACCCCGAGGAGTTCTACCGGTTCTACCGGGATAAGCTCATTGTGAAGGGGGCAAAGCCCAACGCTGCCCACCTGCGGCTGGCAAAGCTGGAGCGGGAGGGCAGGCTGAAGGCCATCGTCACCCAGAACATCGACGGCCTGCATCAGGCGGCTGGCTCCAAGACCGTTTACGAGCTCCACGGCAGCACCCTGCGCAACTACTGCGTGAAGTGCGGCGCGTTCTACGATGTGGACTTCATTGCCAACAGTATCGGCGTGCCCCGCTGCCCCAAGTGCGGCGGCATCGTCAAGCCGGATGTCGTCCTGTATGAGGAAGGGTTGGACGAGGAAGTGCTTTCCGGGGCCGTGTCTGCCATCCGCAAGGCGGATACTCTCATCATCGGCGGCACCAGTCTGGTGGTCTACCCGGCGGCGGGGCTTATCCGGTACTTCCGTGGCCGCCATCTGGTGGTCATCAACATGCAGCCCACCGGGGCCGATGCGCAGGCCGACCTGTGCATTGCCAAGCCCATCGGTCAGGTGCTGAGCGAGGACGTTTTGTTGGAGGACTGAGATGAAAGCTGTCATTCTGGAAAGCTATGTCATGGAGGAAGGCGACCTCGACTGGTCGGGGGTAAAGGCGCTGGTGCCCGATACCACCAGCTATGTCCGCACGGCCTACGAGGAGATCGCCCCCCGCATTGGAGATGCGGACATCGTTCTGCTGAACAAGTGCCGCATGGATGAGGAGATCTTACAGCAGTGCCCGAACCTGAAATGGGTGGGCATCATCGCCACGGGCACCGACAACCTGGATCTGGAAGCCTGCCGCCGCCACGGCGTTGCAGTGGCCAATGTGCCGGGCTATTCTACCTACAGCGTGGCCCAGATGACCTTCAGCCTGCTGCTGGCCATCTGCCAGTGCGCGGAGCGCTACAACCGTGCCGTCAAGCAGGGATGCTGGCAGCTGGATATCCCGGAGAGCATCGGCCTGCTGCCCCAGATGGAGCTCTACGGCAAGACCTATGGCGTTTACGGCTATGGCAGCATCGGGCGGCAGTCGGCCCGCATTGCCAGAGCCTTTGGCATGGAGGTGCTGGTCTGCACCCGCACCGTCCGGCCCGAATACGCCGCCGACGGTGTGGAGTTCGTGGATTATGATACCCTGCTGAGACGGTGCGATATCCTCAGCCTGCACTGCCCGGCCACACCCCAGACCCGGGGCCTTGTCAACGCGGAGGCGCTGGCGAAGATGAAGCCCGGGGCCATTCTGCTCAACACGGCCCGGGGCGCGCTGGTGGATGAGGAGGCCGTGGCAGCGGCCCTCCACAGCGGCCAGCTGGGCTTTTACGGGGCCGATGCCTTTGTCACCGAGCCTCTGCCTCAGGAAAGCCCCCTGCGGGCAGAACCCCACGCGATCCTCACACCGCACATTGCGTGGACGACCCGGGAGGCCTTGCAGAACCTGATGGACATTACCACACGGAACCTGCGCACCTGGCTGGAAGGAAACGGCGAGCACATCGTCAACAGATAAAAAGGAGAGATGAATCATGCAGGCAACCATTCACAACGAATTCCTGACCCTGACCGTGGATACCCATGGTGCCGAAGCAGTCAGCCTGAAAAATGCCGCCGGGCAGGAGATGCTCTGGCAGGCCGACCCGGCTGTCTGGAAGCGCCACGCCCCCATCCTTTTCCCCTGGACGGGCAAGCTGACCGGCGGGGCCTTTACCCATAAGGGCAAGACCTACCCCGGCGGTCAGCACGGCTTTGCCCGGGACGTGGAGCACACCCTGCTCTGCGCCGAGGGTGACACCATCCGGCTGGAGCTGCGCTCGGATGAAAAGAGCAAGGCAGAGCGCTTCCCGTTTGATTTTGTTCTGACCAGCACCTTCCGGCTGGAGGGCAGGACGGTGCACCACACCCTGACCGTCACCAACCCCGCCGATGCCGCCGAGGAGCTGCAGTTCGGCATCGGCTACCACCCGGCGTTCCGCATCCCCTTTGATGACAAGCACACCACCACCGATTACGAGTTCCGCTTCGACCAGCCGGAAAGCCCGATGATCCTGGACGCTTACCCCAACGGTCTGCTGACCGGCAAGTGCGGTTACCGGTGGAAGAACGAGCAGAGCATCCCCCTGACAGACGATCTGTTTGAGAACGACAGCTTCTGCATGGCCGGTCTGCGCAGCCGCACGCTGGGCATCTACGAGAAGGACACCGGCAAGGGGATCGTCTGCAATGTGGAGGGCTACCCCTACACCCTCATCTGGTCGGCTCCGGCAAAGCCTGTGCGCTTTGTCTGCATTGAGCCGTGGCACTCCCTGCCCGGTGCCCAGACCGATACCCAGGAGTGGAGCCAGCGCGCCGCTGCCGCCTGCCTTGCCCCCGGCCAGACCTGGGAGACCACCCTCAGCACAACGTTTGAGCGCTGAAGCAAAGTTTGGCAAAGAAATGCAGGAACCCCTTGACAGAGGGGACTGCATTCTGATTTAATTAGAATCGATAAAAGGGAGTAAAGGGCATTCCGCAGGGCCTGCGGGGTGCTGCATGGCAGCGTCATCACGGCAGAAATGCCCGATGTCATGTGTTGGCTTGAGACTTTTGTCACAGACAGAGTGCTGTGGCAGGGGTCTCTTTTTTCTTGCCCGGCACCGGAACACAAGGAGGAAAAATAAATATGGATCTTCTGAACACATTCGCCAGTCTCTTTTCCAATTTTGGGAATCTGACCTGGCAGATGGTGGTGATGTGGGGCATCGGTGCACTGCTCATCTACCTTGCCATCGCCAAAAAGATGGAGCCGAGCCTGCTGCTGCCCATGGGCTTTGGTGCCATTCTGGTCAACCTGCCCCTCTCGGGTGCCATCACGCAGGGGGATACGGTCGGCCCCATCTCTGCATTGTTTGAAGCGGGCATGTCCAACGAGCTGTTCCCACTGCTGCTCTTCATCGGCATCGGTGCCATGATCGATTTTGGCCCGCTGCTGGAAAAGCCGTGGCTGATGCTCTTTGGTGCGGCGGCCCAGTTCGGCATCTTCTTTACCCTGTTTCTGGCGGGCTTCTTCTTTGACCTGAAGGATGCTGCCTCCATCGCTGTCATCGGTGCGGCAGACGGCCCTACCGCCATTTTCGTGGCCAACACGCTCAACTCCCAGTACCTCGGTGCCATCATGGTGGCAGCCTACAGCTACATGGCGCTGGTGCCCATCGTGCAGCCGCCCGTAATCCGGCTGCTGACCACGCAGAAGGAGCGCCGCATCCGGATGTCCTATGAAAAGGGCAGTGTTTCCCAGCTGACCAAAATCCTGTTCCCCATCGTGGTCACGATCATTGCAGGCATGGTGGCTCCGGCCAGTGTGGCGCTGGTGGGCTTTTTGATGTTCGGCAACCTGCTGCGGGAGTGCGGGGTGCTGAATGCGCTGAGCGAGACCGCCCAGAATGTGCTGGCAAACCTTATCACCATCGTGCTGGGCCTGACCGTTGCCGGGCAGATGACCGCCGACAAGTTCGTGCGGCCCGACACCCTGCTCATCCTTGCACTGGGTCTGGTGGCCTTTGTCTTTGATACGGCAGGCGGCGTGCTGTTTGCAAAGCTGCTGAACCTTTTCCGGCCGGAAGGCAAAAAGCTGAATCCCATGATCGGCGCGGCTGGCATCTCGGCCTTCCCCATGAGCGGCCGTGTGGTCAACAAGATGGGCCTGGAAGAGGACAACCAGAATTTCCTGCTGATGTATTCCATCAGCGTCAATGTTTCGGGACAGATCGCGTCCGTCATTGCAGGCGGCCTGATCCTGACCCTGATGGTTTAACGGAGGTGATCGCATGCTTCATCTTACTTCGTGGATGACCACGCTGCCGATGATGCTGATCGGGATGGTCGGCATCATCCTTGTCATCGGCATCATTGTTCTGGCAGTGATGCTGCTCAACCGGCTGACGGGCCGGAAATAAAAGAAAAAGGCGATGCAGCTGTTCAAAACTGCATCGCCTTTTTGCTTGTGTAAGATTACAGAGTCTGGATGGCGGCCTTGATGCGCTGGGCGGCGACCTTGGTCTTTTCGGCATCGCCGAAGGCGGTCAGGCGGAAGTAGCCCTCGCCGCACTCACCGAAGCCGACACCCGGGGTGCCGACCACGCCGCAGTTCTCCAGCAGCCAGTCGAAGAACTCCCAGCTCTTCATGCCGCCGGGGCAGCGCAGCCAGATGTAGGGGCTGTTCTTGCCGCCGCAGTACCACACGCCGCACTCGTCCAGCGCGTCGGCAATGACCTTGGCGTTCTGGCGGTAGTAATCGAGGTTGGCCTGGATCTCAGCCATGCCGCTCTCGGTGAACACGGCGGCAGCAGCGCGCTGAACGACGTAGGGCACGCCGTTGAACTTGGTGGTCTGGCGGCGCAGCCACAGCTTGTTCAGGTTCATGCCCTCGCGCTCCAGCTCGTGGGGCACGATGGTGTAGCCGCAGCGGGTGCCGGTGAAGCCTGCGATCTTGGAG
>ULRI01043037.1_pt1 | contig 11111 bp, 19 predicted proteins | sample 1955291 | NCBI WGS metagenome assembly ULRI01 (sample SAMEA4835678, study PRJEB28245) | human gut metagenome | biome: gut microbiome; material: fecal sample | place: Denmark | collected 2008
GCCGAAAGACGACTTCGCCGAGTTCGAGGAAATAAAGTAGATTATCCCAATATGGCTGCTGTCAAGAAATATCCCGCCGAACTTTATGCCGAGCAGGTGCGCTCCGGCGGGATTCTTGTCTGCGAGTATGTCTGCCTCGCCGTCGAGCGTTACTACACCGATCTCGACCGTGCGTTCGACAAAGGTCGGTACTTCGATAAGAAAGCCGCAATGCGCGCTATCCGTTTCATCGAAAAATTCAAACATACCAAAGGCGAGTGGGCGGGACAACGGTTCCGGCTGGAGCCGTGGCAGCAGTTCGTGCTGTGGAATATCTTCGGATGGAAGAATGCTGACGGCACGCGCCGCTTCCGATACGCTTATATCGAGATCGCCCGCAAGAACGGCAAAACCGCACTGTCTGCGGGCGTCGGATTGTATATGCTCTTCGCCGACGGCGAGAGTCGCCCGGAGGTTTATTCGGCCGCGACGGTCAAGGATCAGGCGAAGATATGCTTCTCGGATGCTGTGAAGATCGTCAAGGCGACCGACCTGAAAAACTACCTTACGCCATACCGCAACTCGATCGTCTATGAACTCAAAGGCGGTACGATGAAGCCCTTGTCGTCGGACTACGGCACGCACGACGGTCTGAACCCGAGTTGCGGCATCATCGACGAGTTCCACGCCCACAAGGACAGCGGAATGTTCGACGTCATCAAGTCGGCTTTCGGCGCACGCCGACAACCGTTGATGTTCATCATCACGACGGCGGGCTTCGACAAGTCGGGAGTCTGCTATGCCTATCGGGAGAACGTCATCAAAGTGCTGCGCGGCGTGAACGAGGACGATTCGTTGTTCGGCATCATCTACACGCTCGACGATAAATCGGAGTGGGACGACCCGAAAATGTGGATCAAGGCCAATCCCAACCTCGGCGTGAGTTTGAGCGCCGACTACCTCGCCGACCAAGTGAAAGACGCCAAGAACCGTCCCGAAGCCGTCCGCAACGTGATGACCAAAAACGTGAACCTTTGGGTCGATGCCGAGCGGACGTGGATACTCGACGACGTGTGGCAAAAGTGCATCGGCACGACCGATATGGTCGATCTGAAAGGCTGTGCCTGCTGGGGCGGATTGGACCTTTCTAACGTGTCGGATATTACGGCTTATGTGCTGCTCTTCCACGAAAACGAGCGTTTCCAATTGCTGCCGCACTTTTGGATTCCCGAAGAAAAGATACTGGAGAAGATCCGCAAGGAGAATATCAACTACGACAAGTGGTTGGCGGAGGGTTATGTAACCGTTACGCCGGGCAATGTCATCGACTACGACTTCGTCAAGGCGGATATCCTGCGTATCGTGGCCGATTACGACCTGTGGACATCGGCTTACGACCGCTGGAACTCTTCGCAGACGATCGTCGACTTGCAGAACGAGGGTATGAAGTGCAACCCCTTCGGACAGGGCTACGGCTCGATATCGGCGCCGACCAAGGAGTTCGAGAAACTGGTGCTGACCGGGAAGATCGAACACTTCGGCAATCCGGTCTTGCGATGGATGCTTTCGTCTACGGTCGTCAAGGCCGATCCTGCGGGCAATATCAAACCCGACAAGGAGAAATCGACGCAGAAGATCGACGGCATCGTCGCGGCGATCATGGCACTCGGGGAGTGGATGACCGCACAGGCCAACGACGAGAGCAATCCTTATGAAAACAGAGGATTATTAACCTTATAACACAATACGATTATGAGCAGCAGAAAAATGAACATTTGCGATGAGCGAGAGCAGAGACGGCTCGCAGACTATGCCGAGCGTAGCACATGTGCATCGAAGATGAATCGAAAGCAATACAAGCGTTACCATTCGCCGGTCATTGCAGCCGAGCGCGAGAAAGTCGAGGCGGAACTGTCGGCGATGAATCCCCTCGAACCCGAAGTGCGGCATTTCTTCTCGTTCGAGGGCTTCGCGGAACTCTACCTCTGTATGCGCGACCTCTATCCGACGCAACTGGAGGCTTACGAACGGTTGGAGGATTTCTACATCACCATTACCGGCAAGCGCAGGTACTCCGAATTCAGTTCATTCAGGAGGGTGTTGAATAAGAAACAACCATAATAATTTTGTAATATTACTAAATATCATTACCTTTATTAGCGTTTTTATACATTGTCAGTATGGAAAATTGGATTATTGCTAATAAAGAATGGTTGTTTAGTGGTATAGGTATTACTGCTTTAAGTCTTATTTGCGTTTTTATTCGTTGGATCTACAAAGGAAAATCCAATGATAAACCGCAAATGCAAGTGCAAAATCAAGTTGTTAACGTGAATGTTGGAATGCAGTCCAAGAATCAAGAACAACCTGTAAAAAATCATTATATAGATATTAAATCAAAAGTGCGTATATTATTTATTGACGATGAGCGGTTTAATATGATCAATATTTTGAAAAAGGCGGGCTGGAAAAATATTGAATACAAAAAGGATCTTTCCGATTTAGATGATAATGCTGTATTATCAGCAAATGTCATATTTGTAGATATCAATGGTGTTGGGTGTAGTTTGTTTAGGAACCAAGGATTAGGTTTAGCTGCCGCTATTAAAAACAAACATAAAGATAAACGTGTTATAATATATTCGGCAGAACCTAATGGTGATCGATTTGATAATGCTTTACGTCAAGTCGATGCTTGTTTACCCAAAAATGCCGAACCAATAGAATTTATGAATTTGATAGAGGAATATGCCGATAAATTATGAATAGGAAAATTGTTTCCAAGCAAGGTGAATTAATTTGTGATTCATTACCATATTCTGAATGTACTTATTGTATTTTGACGAATCAATGTCATGGATATGCTAATATTAAATGCCAAAGCGATAATAAAAATAAAAGAATAGCGTATCATAAAAATGATACTGGTGAATTATTTGTGTGTAGTCAAAGTGCTAAAACTACGAAATTATTTAAAGATGAAGTGAATTCAATAGTATATTGCTTGAAATCATTGATTCTGTTATCAAGTGAGGTCCGGCAATATACAATGGCAGAAACATCTAATAGAGTAAATCGCGTTATACATAATCTTAAAAGTATTAACGCACATGCCATGCAAGAGTTATATGCGTTGGTTCCACAAGAACAATTAATCAAAAATGTCAGGGAAAATTCTAAAATTGTTGAAAATGCTATCAAAGAAAGATGTTCGGCAGGCTGCTTTAACGTTTTTTCGTATGGCAAAATTTAATCTTAGTATAAAAGCTGAATTTTCCATATATGAAAAGTTGTTACAAGGTGGAGAAAAATTGAAACTCGAAAAAAGAAATCATAATATTCGAGACGTTATAATGATCGTTTTATATATGTTTTTCAACGATTTTAATGAAAAAGATGTATATATTGATATTGAAGAATATTATGAAAAAGTAAGTGTGGATTTTGAGTCATTTCAAGTTGCAATTTATCATATAATTGAAAATGCAGCTAAATATATTGCACCCAAGACGAATGCTAATATTACATTTAAAATAGAGAAGCAGACCCAATATATCACCTTCGAAATGACCAGTCTGTATATTAATCAAGACGAAGAGACAGAAATATTTAATGAAGGATATTCTGGCGTAGTGGCAAAACAGCTAAAAAAGGCGGGAAAAGGCATTGGAATGTATCGAGCAAAGCGTTTAATTGAATTAAATAATGGAACATTAACAGTTGAAGCAGGAGAGGCGATCAAAATGAATGGAATAGATTATGCAAACAATAAATTCATCATTGCTTTACCTATATGTTAGACATTGTCTTATCCATATTTCGAACCGCTTCGCTATGTTTGTCTCGAATAAAGGCAAGCGACAGTGAAACGGTTTTCATTTTTGCATAGGGGTGAGCGGTGCGATATTTCATCGGCCGAGTTCGAGGCTGCGGTAAATAAAGTCATTACCGCCGACACGGTCGCCGATGCCACGCACCAGCCGTATATCACCGAGGAGGGTGCATTGAACCTTACGGCGGTTTGGGCTTGCGTGCGGATCCTCTCCGAAACGGTCGGAACGCTCCCTTTGCACCTCTATCGCCGTACTGCTCGCGGTCGCGAGCGACAGTACGACCACCTCTACCATCGACTCGTGCAGGCTCCCAACTCCTATTCCACACGTTTCGACCTGATGCACCACCTGATGGTCTCGTGCGCTCTGTGGGGCAACGGCTATGCCCGCCATCTTTCGGGACAAACGCTAACGTCCCGTTCGGCTGAAATTCATCCATCCTGCCCGTATCGAACCGCTTCTTACCGACAACGACGAACTTTTCTACCGATCGGATACGGGCGAATTGCTCCCGAACGAAGAGGTCATCCACTTGCGCGGTCTTTCGACCGATGGCTACAAGGGCAAAAGTCCGATCGCCATCCATCGCGACAACCTCGCACGCTCCGTCTCTGCACAACTCTACGGCAGGCGCCTCTTCGATCAGGGCGGCAATATGTCGGGCGTCTTCAAATATCCCTCGATGCTCAAGCCCGAGACCTACCAACGGCTCAAGAAACACCTTATCGCCCAGTCGGTCGGTTTGCACAATGCCCATGTCCCGTTGCTATTGGAGGACGGTATGGTATGACCTACGAACGGATTTCGATCCCGCCTGAAGATGCACAGTTCATCGCTACGCGCAAGTTCCAAAAGACCGAGATCGCCACTATTTACGACATCCCGCCGCATATGATCGCCGATTTGGAACGTGCCACAAACAACAACATCGAGCATCAGGGTATGGAGTTCGTGCAGTATTGCCTGAGGCCGTCCTTTGTCCGCATCGAGGAAGAGTTCAACCGCAAACTGCTCCGCGAGGACGAATTCGGGGAGTATTACTTCCTCTTCGGTCTGAACGGTCTGTTGCGCGGCGATGCCAAGACCCGCTCGGAATACTACAAGAATATGAATATCGTCGGTGCGATGTCTGCCAACGAAATCCGCTCCCTCGAAAATATGAACTCCTACGATGGCGGCGACGAATACTTCGTACAAATGAACATGCAGCCGGTAATGACTGCCGTAAAACTTAAAACGAATGGAACTGAATAATGAAATAGAGATCCGGAGCCTTGTCGGCGACCTGCATATCGAGAGCCGCGAAGAGGGAAACGCCGGCCGGACGATCGTCGGCTATGCCGCGAAGTTCGAGAGTTGGAGCGACCCTATTATGGGGTGGTTCCGGGAGAAGATCGCGCGGGGCGCATTCGACAGGTGCGACCTGTCGGACGTTATCATGTGTTTTAACCACAACACCGATTCGATCCTCGCACGCACGACGAGCGGTACGCTGCGATTGGAGGTAGACGACGTAGGTCTGCGCTTCGCGTTCGAGGCTCCGAATACGACTTCGGGGAGCGATATGCTGGAACTGGTACGCCTGGGCGACGTCTCGAAATGTTCGTTCCGCTTCGGCGTCGAGCAGGACGAGTGGCAGTATGCCGATGAACAGAACGGTCTCGCGATGGACGAGCGGACTATACTCCGGTTTTCGCGTGTGGTGGATGTGTCGCTCGTGGTATTTCCCGCCTATCCCGAAACCGAAGCCTCGGTGCGGCATCTCGAAGAGCGGAAAGCCGAATATCTGCGCGAACACGCACCGCAGCCGGAACGAAATGACCGTGCTGTTGCCGCAAGTCGGTCGAGAGAGCGATTGACGGATATGTTGAAGTTGAAGAAATGATTATCGATTTCTCGCAAACTCTTCTGCGGTTTCTATCAAGTCGAGTTTGATTTCGTCCCAATCAAGACCTCGCAGACATACCGGATCGAGGTCGGCATCTGCAAGTGCGAAATCCGTAAATTTATCCAGCAACTCTTCTGTGTCGTGCTCCCATTCGTGTCTGCGGGCATGCAGCGCGCACATCTCGGCAAGCGGATATTCATCGAGAAGCATGTGCAGGTCCCAGAAATCCTTTTTGCGACCACCGCGCGAGACGACATTCATCTTCATGGCGATGATATCCCGAACGCTCGCCATGCGGATCCCATCGAGAACTTCCGCCGTTTCGAGAAACGGGTCGGTGTACATCAAGTCGAGTTTGACTGCGTCCTCCTCTGATCGTCCGATATAATATCCTCGTCCGAAGCCTACGATGGAGGTCGTATCGCTGCAATCGTAGTATGGAAAATGCGAACGCAAAAACCGTTCGAATGCCCGAAAATCAAGACTTCGATATTCGGCATCGGTGAACAGGTCGATATCGACCGATTTGCGATGCCCGTAGCGCAAACTCAGGTTCGTGCCTCCGACCAGTCGGAATGGGGCGAACAGCTCTTCCGACATCAGCATGCCGAGCGTCTCCTTCAGAAGCGGCGTTACCGTTTCATAATGCAGTTTATTTTCGCAGGTCATATCGTTGCGTCGTATTTATGCGGTAAGCATTGCTCGGACGGACGGTATCGAGCGCCGATAGCGGTATCCCGTAGAATCTTGCGATTTCCGCCTTTTCGGCGTCGTTACCGCGCTCCGCAACGCGTGCGATTACGGCATCTTTGTATCGTCCCCAATCGATCGAATCGAAGTCGGCATCCCAAAAGAGCGACCGGCGAATAGCCGGCACGCCGTCGATCGACCGGCTCTTCATGCGATTCTTATACTCGGCGATTTCATAAAACGCCTGAAGCGTCAACAAGAATCCTTCATCGTATCCGAATGCCTGTTCGATTTTCAGTGCCATCTCGACCGTCAGATTGCGACGACCCGTAATGATGGCATTGAGTGTTTGGCTGTGCTCTCCGATGGAAGCCGCGAACGACCGCTGACTGAGATTGCGTTTCTTCAAATCCCGGTCGATGAGCTTTCCCGGATGGATACCTTTCAGTATGTCGATTCTGCTCTTCATGATTCTCGTTGCAAATATACGCAATGCAAACGAATTTGTTTGCAAAATTATTGCCTTTTTTATTTCCGGCATCGAAAATCTGTTTTCTGAACTGCGACAAAGTTTCCCTTTCGAGGCTGATGTGTGGATTAAGTTTGCTCCCGAACGAATCAATAACGAGATTTATGAGCAAACTGAAAACCCTTAAAGAGAGCCGCGCTGCCGTGTTCGCAAAGATCGACGAGTTGCGTACCGCGACCGACGGTCGCGAGATGACCTCCGAGGAGCAGGAGCGGTGGAACACGCTGCTTGCGGAGTACGAGCAGGCCGACCGCGCCGTCGAAGCCGAGGAGCGCTACGTCGATATCGAACGCCGGCAGGCCGAGCAGCAGTATGCCCGACAGACTTCCGGCGAGCAGCCCGACGAATGTCGTGCCGAGGAGTACCGCACCGCTTTCCGCGACTACCTGCTGCGCGGTGCTGCGGATATTTCGCCCGAGTACCGGACAATGTTCGAGCAACGTGCCGGCATCACGGGGTTGTCGGGCGGCGTGATCGTCCCTTCGTCGCTGTCCGACAGCATCGAGGTCGCACTGAAAGCCTACGGCGGGATGTTCGAGGCGGGTTCCATTCTCACCACGAGCAAGGGCGGCGACCTGATTATGCCGACGGTGAACGATACCGATGCGAAAGCTACGGTCGTTGCCGAGTACCAGCAGTCGACCAAGTCCGCACCGTCGTTCGGCTCCGAAACGCTCAAAGCCTACACCTACCGCACGCCCATCGTCCCCGTGTCGTTGGAGTTGCTGCAGGACTCGGCATTCGACCTCGAATCGCTGCTTTCGGGTCTGTTGGCAGAGTCGTTCGGGCGGGGTATCAACTACGACCTCACGCGCGGCGACGGCAAGGGCAAACCCAAGGGCATCGTCGAGTGGGCGCACGCCTGTGCCGTCAGTCCCTCGGGCAACGGGATTTCGCTCGACGCACTGATTGAGCTCATCAAGGGAGTGGATTCCTCTTATGCCCGACACGGGCGGTTCATGTTCAACCGCAATACGCTCTACTCGCTCGTCAAGATCAAGGATACGACGGGACGCTACATCTGGCAGGAGGGTGCGAAGGACGGCACGCCGCCGACCTTGTTCGGCAAGGCGTATATCCTGAACGACGACCTCGACGATGCCGCAGCGGGCAAGACTTCGGTGCTGTTCGGCGACTTCTCGAAGTTCAAGATCCGTATGGTCCGATCGTTCCGCGTGATCTGCCTGAACGAGCTGTTAGCCGAGTACCTTTCGATCGGGCTGTTCGGCTTCGCCCGCACAGACGGCATCCTGCTGGACGCCGGTACGCACCCCGTTCACAAGTTGGTGCATAAATCGGCGTAAGGTATGACGGTAATCGAGATGCGGGAGCCGCCGATCGCGCTGGAATTCGCCAAGCAGCACCTGCGGGTAGGCAGCGCCGCTCATGACGATACTTTGATCGCTGCGAAACTCGACATGGCCGTTGCCGTGGCGGAGGATATGACGGGACGGATCATTCGGGAAAAGAGGGTACGGTTCGACGTATCGATCCCCTCCGACGCTCCCATCGTCCGCCTGCCCGTCCCTACGACGTGCATCGAGCGGCTCTCCGTCTCTCGAACCATCATTCCCGAATCCGATTACACGCTTTTGAAGGACGACTACGACCCGATGTTGATTGCCGAACAGCAGTACAATGGACAAACCGCAACGGTTACGGCTGTCGTCGGCTACGATCGCGATAATATACCTCCGGCAATCAAGGCGGCTATTCTGCTGATCTTGGGTACGCTCTACGACAACGAATCGGACAACCTCGTCGGACGCTCCGTCTCGGAACTGTCGCTCACGGCCGAAAAACTCCTGCTTCCGTGGCGGGTAACCCCTTACGGCGATGTTTGACACGCGAATCGAAATCCTCGAATACACCGAGGAGCGGGACGAGTACAACGACCTCACGAAATCGCTCCGGCACGTCGCCGTCTGCTACGCCCAGCGTACCGAGAACGGCGGTCGGGAGAACCTCTACGCCGGCCGCATCGTCCACGAGAACGAAACGGTCTATACGATTCGTTGGCAACCCGGCCTGCGTCCCGATATGGTCGTTCGCGACGAGGGGTTCTTGCGGAAGATAATCTCGATCCACGAAGAGGGACGCCGCTGGCGTCTGCACCTCAAATGCCGGAAGAGCGATGCTGACGATCGAAGTTGACGGTTATGCCGCAGCCAAGCGGATTCTGGACGAACTGCCGAACACGATGCAGAAGCGGATGCTGCTTGCGGCTCTGCGCGCCTCGGCCAAGCCGATGTTGCAATCGGCACGGAGCAAAGTTCCCGTCCGCACGGGCAAACTGAAGAAGCAGCTGCGCACGGTTCGTTACAAGGACCGCAACGCTTCGAAGTCGGAGGTGGCCATCGCCGTGAAGCCGGTCTTCGAACGCACGAAGAAGAAAGGCGCCGTGAACGAATACTACGGCAAGTTCATCCACGAGGGGACTGCCGACTCGCGCACCTCGAAAAAAGGTAAACTGTTGGTCTTCGACGATGCGCAGGGAAAAAGGGTCTTCGTCCGCAGCGTAAAGGGTATCCGGCCGACGCCTTATTTGGAGCAGGCTTATACGGAGAACTCCGAACGCACGGCGGCGATCTTCGGCGACGAGTTGGCTGCGGCGGTCGAGAAGTTCGTGAATAAAAACTTCGTATCGGTATCGAAATGACGGATTTCAAAAAGCAGCTGATCGCGCTTTTGGAGCGGAAGATTCCCGAATTGGCGGATAGGATCCAAGCCGGAGCGGTCGATGCCCGGACGCCTGCGCCTTTCGCCGCGTTCTCCATACCGGAGGAGACGCCCGTAAGGACGCTGCACGGCATCGCCGGCTATCGGACGATGTTCGAGGTCGCGGTCTACGACAGTAAGTTCTCCGGTACGGAACGTCTCAAGCGTCGGGCGATCGCCGCCTTGGAGGGTGCGCAATTCGACGGCAAACGCAGCCGCTTCGTCTCTTCGGCTACGGAATACTATGCGGACTATGATCTGCACGGCGCGACGATGACATTCAGAATAGTATAAACCGAATAAAACGAAAACTTATGCCAGAAACTTACGGAAACAAACAGGTCGTCCAAGGCGAGGACATCATCCTCTTGGTGGACGATAAGACGACGCTTCACGCCACGACGCACACGCTGAAGGTGGACTTGGAGATGAAGGAGCTGCGCACGAAGGATACCTACGGCAAGGAGAAGTGGCCGGGCGATGTATCGTGGTCGGTGGACGGCGACGGACTGGTGGTCGTCGACGATTCGATCGAGAACAGCCATACCGCCGAGGAGGTCCTCGACCTGGTACTTCGGAAAAAACTCGTCGAGGTGGTCATCAAGTCGCCGCTCACGGGACTCGCGATGATGTACACAGGCAAAGCCTACATCACGACCTTTTCGCTCTCGACGCCTGCGGGCGACAACACCTCTTACAGTTATTCGCTTACCGGTAGCGGCAACCTGACGCCGGTAAAGAAACCTGAATCCTGACCGCTATGAAAGAGATCATCATTCAAGGCTCTCCGCGTCCGATCCATTTCGGATTGCGCGCCATCGACGAGTTCGTCAAGCAGCGCGGTGCGGAGTTCGGGCAAACGGTCGCTTCGACCGATGCCCTCGGATCGTTGGACAGCATCGTCGCGCTGACCGCCACGGGACTCAACGAGGGTGCACGGCGTGCCGGCAGCGACCGTCGCTACACCGAAGACGAGGTGTGGGACATCTTCGACGAGGAGCCGTCGCTCATTCTCGCCGTCTCGGAACTCTTCGTCGAGAGCATCGCGCCTCTGACGGATAAGTTGGGCGACCTCTCAAAAAACGGGAAACGCCCGACGACGGGGAGCCGCAAGCGGTAACCTACGAGCGATGGTTCGCCATCGCCGTCGGGCAGATGGGACTGGCGCCCGAAGCCTTCGAACGGCTGACGCCCGCAGAGTTCATCTACGCGTGGCTCGGCGGGGCGAAACGCGAGGGCGACAGGCAGCGGCAGGCGTGGGAACGCGAGCGGTGGGCGGTATGGGTTGCGACCTGCATCCAGCTCGACCGCAAAGACCGTCGCCCGATGTCCGAGATGTTCCCGCTGCCGTGGGAACGGACTGCCGTATCACGACCGGAACCGACCCTCGAAGAGAGAAAAGAACGAATAACCGAAATGAAACGATGTATCCGAAAATAACCCTGCTTATCCTGACGATCGCCGCTGCCGGCTG